>Ga0209145_1000217_pt1 | contig 11446 bp, 10 predicted proteins | sample WorMetfiPIANOSA2_FD_187396 | JGI IMG/M metagenome (GOLD analysis project Ga0209145, IMG submission 187396) | Marine gutless worms symbiont microbial communities from Max Planck institute for Marine Microbiology, Germany - Olavius filocauda... | ecosystem: Host-associated > Annelida > Digestive... | reverse complement strand
GATTGAGCTCAAACTTTATAGAAACTAAAACTAAAATGATTTTGAGAACTGGAATATCACTGCTGAGACACCAGTTAAACATATCTTTTACCTTTAGATGTTAATTCAACTTTTTAGATAAATTTACCGCCAAAATATAAATACGTTGCTTTGATGTTTGATGTAACTATATTATTCAGATCCCTTTTTATATTCCTATCCATGCCTTGTTATCCTTTTTTTCTAGTCTTCAATGCCAGTGGATGAGACTGCAACAGTAGTTGTGTCACAGCCAACTGCCTAAGTTCTGGTTGAGACTTATCAACTGTCAGGATGCCAAGCCTTCAACTGAATAGCTAAAAATACTAGACTGAACATGGAAAGCCATTCCACTGTTGTCACTCCATGTCAGATTATTGTTGTTGTTGCTGTTTTTATTGTTACTTTTTATTTGCATTGTAAGAAAGTTTATAACTTGTGAACAATATGAGACACTGTATTGTTTTCAGCAGAACTAGCTACACATTTTAAGCTGGCGTGTTGCAGAGAGTAGCACTGGATCACGGGAGACTTCTGGCCATGCTGTGTCAGAGAGTCCACCTGTTCAGACAGAGTCCTCAGAGAAAGAAGTATCAGTGCAACAAGGTATTGATTTTCACTCATGTAGTAGCTACTACTTCTGTTATGTGTGTTCAGAAAAAAACACCCTCTTATGTTTTCGATTATAACTCCAGCATTTCTTAGTCGATTTTAATAATTTTTATACTTATGGAAACAGGAATGAATACTCTACAAACTTAACTTATTTAATTGCTTGATGACGTCATAAATCCGTCATATCGCAGTCACACATCATAAAAGTGTACTTCATAGAGATACTTCTTAACATTAAATATATTGAGTTTTGAAAACGAAATCTTGATTACAACCTATGAAAATGTGAAAGATTTTCTGCCAGAAGACTGACATAAAATGTCTTACAATATTAGTTTTAAAATTTAAAAAAAATATCAACTTTAGACAACTTACTGTGAAAGTTGCGGACAACTGGTTTGATCGATCGCACTGCAGGAAGCGGTCGGCCACAGTTGTCTCAAAATTTGCTGTTTTTTATTAGGTAGTGTGGAGACACAGTGATGTTGTAAATTTTGATAACTTCTCTGTAGAGTATACATTCCTGTTTCCACTGGTCCAGAAAGTATAAAAATCAACCAAGAAATGCCAGAGTTACAATCAAAACAAAAGTGGGTGATTTTTTCCTGAAGGCAGTAAAGTCGTTCAATGTTCATCTTTAACTGTGTGAAGTAAACTTTTGTGACGTTTGATGTGATGCAGTTACGACGTCATCAAGCCATTAAATATGTATATGTAAAGTATTTATTCCTGTTTCCATTGGTATAAAAAGTATAAAAATCTACCAAGAAATGTCGGAGTTATAATCAAAAACATGAGTGGGTGTTTTTTTCTGAACACAGTGTAGAATAACTATACTGTGAACACAGTGTAGAATAACTACACTGTGAGTCAAAAAACTGTACCCTTTATGTTTCTAGCATAACTTTATCAAACGTGGATCGATTTTAATGATTCTTTCACTGTTGTGGCTATGAAGTTTCTGTACACAAACGCGGAATTGAATTTGCCACATCACCTAAATTATGTTGCTGCACTACGTTGTAAATGCACTAAGCGCATGATGCGCACGTGAAACCATTGGCCTTCTGCACCAAGAAACACCAGACAGTCACTTTCAGTGTAACTTTTGTATGACTGTTACTGTGTTACATCTTTCATTCAAAGTATGCCTGCTATGTCGACAATTAGGCCTACAAGAGTGTTTGTTTTACAAGGTAGTGCAGCGGCAAAACTATGGTATGGTCGCAGATTTTATTCTATGCTTTGGCGCAGATATTTGCTGTCTGATATGCCGAAAAAATTATTAAAATCGGACAGCAATTGCCAAAGTTACAGCAAATGTTATAGGGGCACACTTTTTTGACTTGCAGTTTCATGTGCACGATGCGCTGAGTGCATTTACAAGGTAGTGCAACAACATAATTTACGTGATGTGGCAAATTCAATTCCACGTTTGTGTATAGAAACTTCATAGTCACAACAGTGAAAAAATCATTAAAATTGATCCACGTTTGACAAAGTTATGCTAGAAACAAAAAGGGTACAGTTTTTTGACTCATAATATATATTTGTCATTAGATACGTGTTGGAATTTATTTACAATTATTTATTTACAGCTTAGCTGTTTCAAATCGTTTAGACACTGTGTTAGTTAATAACGATTCCAGACAGTTCCAATCCGAAAATCAATGCTTAAGCTAACATCGAACAGTTTCCAATATTGATTAGAATATATAGTATTTATTCAATTAAACAGTGGATGATGATGTGTGGGTTCAGCAACTTCAGCAGCTGTTCAGTGTTCACTAAATGAAACTTAATGCTTATTGTGAATGCAGGCTGTGAAACAGTTGATATCAAACAGTTCAAATCACACATTGCTCATCTAACCTTTAAACATTCTAATATTTAATTTTACATTTGAATTATATTGAATTACAGTTGCTGTTTTGCACTACATTATTAATTTAGCAGAAAGCAACAAAATGCTTTAAATATGTAAATATGTGCCATTGTGAAATGTTAATGAAATAGTCAACATTTACTGATACAGTCTTGTAGTTTCCATCATTACTTATGTATTTTTGAGGTCTGTGTTCTGCAGCGTTAATGTAAGGTAATAAACATGGATGCCAACTAAGTGTGTGAGTTGATACTGTCAACACAGTTCAGTAAACAAATGCCGTTGATTTCTGCTCAGTGTATGCAGCTAGTCAACTTAGTTGTGCCATATTTTAGATACATGTTTCAAATAAAATTGAAAGCACGTTGTTGTGAATCAGTTGCCAGTCAAAGTTATAAATTTCCCAGCTTCATTTCTTACCTTTTTCAAAATAAATTTGCAAATTGTTGTATTTGAGTTATTTTTTGCTGATGATGCATATAATTGTTTATGAACAATTTTTGACAGTATGTTCCAAATTTATTACAGCAGCTTTTAGTGACTTTATGATTTATGCTCTTTATTATGTTTGTATGATATAATGTAGACATTGTAGAAACTGTGGATCCGATGAGAAATCCATTTAAGTTGCCATCGGACAATGAAATCTTTCTGCTACGAGACAAAGAAAAGCAGCGCAAGATTCAGGTTGACAAACATTGCTGTGTTTTCTAGTGGCAACAGCATCTTTGCGGTTATGACCTCATGGCATTTGATAAATATGGTTACTTATTAATGTTAAACATGCTAAGCAAAACATATGTTAATTCCAGTATTCAAGTGCCTCTGCATTTGTTAGTGTCTTGCATTGATATGTACATTTTTACTGCAGGAACGTTTGGAAGCACAGAAACAGAAGATTTGGCAGAAGACAACGCCAGCAGCTCGTATGGCACAGCAGGCTGCTGTTAAGCGAGCAGCTGATATGCAGGAGATCGACTGTCAGGCGCAAGATGATGCCGCTCTCACTGAACAAGATGATCAGTTTACACTCACCGTCACTCGCAGTAATCTCTCTACCTACTACATTGCATTTCACTCCTTCATTTATGTCTACTTCTGTATTGCCTTTGCACATCTACATCTGCTATTAAATAATATTCTAAAATATATTTCGTGTATTTTGTGACAAAGATTACTGGATTTAGCTTTATTTGTTGTAGACCGGCATTCTGACCGGGAACCACTTGATGAATATATTAACAAGAAGCGCGAAATGTTTCTTGTCCAGGTAACAATTTATGTTAACATGTTCCGTATTTATATTTCTTAGAGTTAATCAAGCAGCTTACATAATGTTAGTTTAATGTTAGATTTCAATAAGCATTTCCCCTGTTTAGACAAAAATCTAAGTTTTATTTGGATCAGAGGTTGTCAGAAATAAATTAAATATGCAAAGTTTTGATAGTAGCACATTATGAAGCAGTATATTTTATATAACTCACTATGTGATATATTGTCTGTCCTGAATTATAACATGCACGTGTTTTACACTTCTTCCATGTAGCTGTCTGCAGATAAGCAGATGCATATACCTGACTTCATGTCAACATTTTTATCACATTTGGTTTCAAAGCTAGTCAACTGGATATATTGTTGAGATTTTAGTAAATTATAGCATTTAATGTTATTATAACACTGCACATCAACGTAGCATGTTGACGCAGGGGATTGCAATTAATGGTTGGCATTTTTGCCTGTTTGTTGACATTGTAACGGCGCTCCTGGACGGCTCGTAGAGTGGCGCCTTACAAATCGCGCATTGTATTGTATTGTATTGTAAAGCATTGATTGGTTTTCAGCATGTCATGTTCATTTATATGGCAAAATATATTGAGATGATTAGATGTTGAGAATTCATTGTGTATATAGTTTATACCTCGTCTCAAATGTTTTGTTGTTTCTGTTGCATGCTGTTTAGTCTGAGTTTACACCTGACAAGTGAGCTATGATTACGTTTGTCTGAAAGCCCATATTTTAGTTTTTTAAATTTTCAATAATCAGAATAGTCAACTGATTGAACTGATGCTTCAGACATCATTTATAATATATGAATGATTGTATTTTATTGCATTGTTGTCTGAAGTGTGTAACTTGACAGTGTGTTAGACTGAATGTGTTTAATTTTGTGCATTTTGAACTGCATGTTCGTATGTTCATCAGGCTGCACAGTTGCTACTCTAAGTTTGCTAATGCTAATATATAAAAAGTTATCATCTAAACACTGTAGCTGTCTCCATCAATATGCGATCTTAGATCCGGGATAAATAGCAGCTTGCCAAACCAACATTAACACTTTTTCTGGAATACTGTACACCTCAGATGAAGAATATTATTCTTATGGTTATCAGCAGTTATCTCGCTGTTTACTCCTGCAAATGTTAGTAATGCATTCTACTTTACTGTATCAGTAAAATGAGTATCACAGCTGCACTTCACAACTAGCAACTGCCTGTGCTCAGGTGCTGTATGTTCAACACCTGTGCTCAGGTGCTGACTGCAGCAGGTGGACTTCTTCAACACCTGTGCTCAGGTGCTGTCTGATTACATGCAGACTTCTTCGACATTGTAAATTGCGGCTGTGTATGTGGCAGTATTCGCTTGGTGTGAAACGCGATGAAATGAGAAAGCTCGAGGAGATTGCTCAGGCTGAAGAGAAGAAGTTGGAATTAGCTGAACAGTATTTGGAAGAGGATGCAGCATTATTTGACGAGTTCTTGAAAGAAAATGACCGCAATGCAAGCGAAGCTATTAAAGTGTATGATGTATTTTGCATTCAACTGGACATTTCATTTCTTTGTTTGTTTAACGTTTTTGTAGCATCATGGTGCTGTCACGGTGAACAAATATAATAAACAGTATCTCTTTACTCACATTCATGATCTGACATAGCAATTTTCTGTTAAAATTCACAGTTGTAAGTTAATTGTGTAACGACATAATCATGATGCATTGTATCCGTTTAGCAATTACTGTCGGCAGTTGTTGAGTTTGTCTGAGATGTGTCACTGTCACTGAACAATGGTGTGTTTTGTTAATTATAGAGCTGAAGCTGAAACCAAGGCCAAACTGGAGAAAGTTGCCGAGATAAAACGGATAAATGCTCAGATTATGGCGATGAAAAGTGAAATAGCAAAATATGAAGATACTCTGAAGGAATATCAATTGTATAAAAGATTCTTGTTTTCAGTCACCCCTAAGGTAAGCTTCGTCATTGAGATCATATTAAAACTGCCAGAATGTATATTTTGTAGCAGTTGAACTGGATGAGTCTTAAAGATGAAGCTAGTTAGCTGTTGCTAAGCTAGAATTACTGTGACAGTAACCAGTCGACAGACTGCCATCGTAAAATCTGAATTTCTCGTCCTCAGTCTTTGTTAATTTGCTGAGATTATGTGAGAGATACGGTAGAAATATTGTTGTTGCTTGGTTGATAGGAATGGATGGATGACAAATCACGAGAGCGTTTGAGTAAGATAGAAATAAGAAGAAAACAGAAGGAAATGTCACAGAAAGGCAGTTCAAATTTAGGTTAGCAGGTTCTGTTTTATCTCACACATATTATTTTATCTCACACATCACATTACTGTTATGCTTCAACAATTCCTAAAGGTATTCTTGAAGAACTCTGAGCAATCCATCCCAGACTATAATGAACACACAGCTTAAACATACCAGAGAGCAGGGCATTACAGAAATACGTTAGATATTTGTATAACAACTTATTATCTGTTACAGTTTCTTTGTGCATGTCTGAGAGAATATTTGAGCTAGCCACCAATTGCAGTTGCACTGATTAAACTCTGTCTAAATGCTTTACTAACTTCTCTGCTGCTTTACTTTAAATGGAAGTTACAAGTTTGTGTTTTCATTCATAGACAATAGGCAGTTCATGTGCTTATCAGTTAAGTTATTTTATGTTTATTAAGTGAATTTCCAGCTAACACTGACCAGTCTGCTTCACAAACAGTGTTGCAGTTTCTGCATTATAAAGTTTATGCATTTTTTTTGTCAGAGATTTGCAAATTTAGTGAATAATAACACAATTAAGCATTAAAACTTTTAATGAATTATAGTTGATTGACAGCATATTACTAATGCTTATTCTTTGTTTAGTGATGACCAAATGAATATCTTTTTCCTCTGTTATTTTTGCTTGCAAAATGCTAATGTTTTGTCACGTGTTTGCCTCTAGTTATACATAACAATACTTCATAAATAAGCAACAATGATCACTCTCTCCTGGAATTTACAGAATACATTTTAATAAAAAATGTGAAAAGATACCTACTAAAATAATTTTAATTGTTAATATTCACAATTTCTATCTAGCAAAGCTTATAGGTCCTAATAATATGTCTTACATTGTTACATTGATTCACAGACTTTAAATGTGACCAACAAGTTACAAGTGGTGCATTTGACAATTTATTTAAATGCGACAGTTTTTACAACATTTCGGCACCACCTAAGGACAGACTGCTTTATGTCAAGACACTTATTTCACATGGAAATTTACTGACCAACTTACTCATTTGCAGACTGTGCATCAACAGTAAAAGTGAATATGTGACAGTGACAGAAATTGGTGAAAGATGCACAACAGTCCAGTTATGGTGTTTAGAACGTCTTGTCATGTAAATACAAATGTCTTCCCTTTGCATCACATCTGTCAGGTTGGTGCTATTAATTGCAGAAGTGCATGCTTCTGATGTGGGAACTGATGACAGACAGTCAAAACTACAAGTTGAAGGCAAACCATCTACAATTTCTGTCTCGTCTAACGAACAGTTAGTTGAATTGAATTTTTTTGCAGTATTTGTCAGTATTTCATATTGATTATTAGCATTAGTACATTGTTAGAATTGATGAATGGCATGCAGTGGTATTTAAGGCCTGGATCTTCTTAGCTGTAAGTTTGCTCATCAGAGTCTTATTTGACACTTGCCTTTATGTTGTGTGTATTTCCATAAATTCTAAAGTCAACAGTTTTCACGGTCACTAGCTGCTGTAATAATGATGAAATGTTTAACCTTGTGTTACCTTGATAGCTGTGGCTTTGCACTTTTCAGCCTTGACTTTTATACTGCAGTGTTTATGTGACTACATTTTATGGTGTATAAACAGCAACAGCAGCAGTCTTAATTTCCTTAAATGATCCTAACTATTTTTGCACGTACCTGGCAGATCATCGGCCGAGGTTAAGAGTATTATTGTGACAGTTATGACTGTTAAGCCAATGGCTAATTCAGAATGTTGTGTTTACATGTGATGTACACATTGCACAGAGAAATGTAGGTTTATTTATCTTTTGTTTTATTGTCATCTTACCACATTCTGTCATAAAACAGCATCAGAGACTACAGAAGAAATCCTGATTACTTGATGTCACATTGTTTACCTGTACACTGTGTGTGAATGCAAACGATGTTTTTACCATTTTCTGTGATGTGCATTTGTTGGCTAGAATGATACAGTGTCGCAGGTGACTGTTATGACAAGTGTATGTTTGTGTGTGCACGTGCCTGGCAGATCATCGGCTGAGGTTGAGAGTAATGCATCTCTGTCAGACTCAGAAGAAGAAGAAAGTGAAGAGGTATGGAATAATAATAATACACTGTACTACTAATAAGTTCAAACCTCTGTCAATGCTTCCTGATGAGTCTCAATATCTAAAGTATTGTTGCTTGTAGAATTTGCCTAATCTAATCAAATGTTCCTTATCCCTCCCAAAAATTTGACGGACATTCACCCATAACATTTTGGAAAAACTGATCCTGGATCCAGATCCAAATCTGGATCCGGACCTGGATCAGTCCCAAAATCTAATTGAATGTTCTTTGTCTGAAGACCTACTCCTCCCAAAAACTTTCATGAATATTCATCAGCAACTTTCTGAATAATCCTATTAAATGTCTAAAAACGTCATATATCTCCATGTTGAAGAAATGGAAAAAATGCACCATACATGGATCCAGGCCCTAAGATCTGTGCTTCCACAAAAATTGGTTCAAATCCGTTAATAACTTTTTGAGATATCCTGCAGATAGACTAACAGTCAGACAGACTGTAACACAGTATCTCCGCAACTTTGTTGGCAGAGATAATTACAGATGTTGAGCTCATGATTTTCAATTTGTCTATTACACCATCATCATCATCATTTTATTCACTCAAAAAGCAGTACGGTATGTCAATCAAGTGAACAGTTCAATAACCACAATCAGCAAGACATACCAGGCTCATATAAGTGCTTATGGTAGCCTTATACTGATAGGCCTAGAAGCTAGTAAATACAGTGAAACTAGATACAATAAAGTGATTTCAACAGTGATACAGAAAAGTAAAAACACATAAAACATTATAACACTAAAACATTTAAGAAATTTGGTAAAACTGACTCGTAGAATAGAGCGCCTAAACCTAGGAAGTGTACTAAAGTCGGTATTGTCAGGTAAAAGAGTTCCACACATTAACAATACGTTCACTAAAAATGCACAACACGCACAACACATTTCGTTTTATACAGTTTGTATTGATGACCTCGAGAAGGACGTACATTGAACTCAAAAAATTCGCCAGGTTGCACATCAACAATTCCAAACAGCCCCGAATACCATAGGAATGTAATCTTGCAAACAGTTTGGGGTGAGACATGTCATGTCTATTGTAAAAGTTTTCTTTCTATGTTGCATTCATTTTATTTTATTTAATGCATGAATTGATTTTTAAACCTATCAGTGTTTGAGATCAGCATTTTTACAAAAAAAAGTTTACAGTAATGGAGTAGCACATTACACAGTTTACACAGTTTAATGAAATGTCGCTTCCAGTGATACTTAACCTCCTGAAAACTCCAATTTAGTTAATCAATATTAATTGATAATTGTTGTTATGAAAACTTCACCTGATGGTTGTTTCAAGTTAACATATTGGGTATTTTCTTTAGTTATGGTGGCATCACCAAATTAATTTTACTGTTAGCTAAAGGGACAGATTCAACTGATCTGTTACATTAGCTGTAGAAAGGTGAACAACACAACGTGATTGACTGTTCAGGAACCAACATTGTTCTTCACCGACCCTCAGCAGCTGCTCGACATATTCTCCGAGTTAGAAGAGCAGAACCTTTCACTGATACAGAACAGTCAGGAAACTGAGGAGGCACTGGAGGAGATGAAGCAGACGGTCAAGTCCACCAAAGCCAAAATGTACAAATATTTTACGTTGCTTTCTTGTAATTATTTTGTGATGTCTTTGCATTGTAAACTACTAATGCTCACAGACATGTAAGACTTGTACACTTTCTGATGAAACTCTTTATATAGATATTTCTTATTAGACATTTTGTAAGTAAATGAGATCATGCAACACATTTTTCATTTCAAAATTCTTTTAATGCTTTTTATTCATGATGTATAAATAATGTCGAGTCATAAGGTTGGAGTCTCAAGTCAAATCACTGATTTCCCGTTAACTTTATTTTGTGACATTAATGTTGTTGCTGTTGAAATCTTTTTCGTCTAATTAAATAAAATCAGTTGTATGTGCAGAACAGTCATTTTATGGATTTGCGTTACCGTTCAGTAACATTTCATGTATAGCAACCGTAGTTCTTACCATGTGATGTTATGCCAGTGCAGCATTTCTGTCTGTCCATTTTCCTTCTATCACACTCATAATCTCAGTCAAAATTGCTAAATGTATCATAAAATTTTTCCCCATCCATAGCCCTGTCATTCTACTTATCTACCAGACATCAGTATTCAACTAACAACTAGCTATATCATAGCTATATCATTCAATAATGCATTTGTTGATGACCTTTAATGCCCATTCCAACATTTTAATGTTCACTATTTATAACAACTGTAGCATATACAGCTATATAAAAATCTATCAATTCAAAATTCATACAGTCATTTTGTTACCTTGTTACCTTGTGTGATCAAGGTTACTGTATTTGAGGTTTTTCTGTTTAGCTTTGGCTAAATTCTGATATTTTAAAAATCTGTCCTTAATATGTACTTGTGGTACTCGTAGATGTACTGTCATGATGTCATCATGTCACAATTTGATCATAGGCTAATCATTGTGAATGATGCTGATGATGCTGGTGATGAATGATGTATAGGGAGCAGGAAACAGATATTTTAAAAGAGCAAATTGACAAGTTGAACATCGCGATTATGAAGGAAGAAGAGAAAGCTAACGACCTTGAGACAAAAGCACGGTACGTGTTGCGTCTCGTACAATTATTTACCATGTATTCAAACTGTCACCAACATACATAAAGGAAAATTAATATTTGCACAGCATATATGGTTAAAAATGGTACTCATTTGACAGAGCAGTGTCAACGTTCAGTGCACATCGGCAGCAGTGGATGTTATGCATGTTGCTCTATGGAACAGTATTTTTAGCATTATTCAACAGTTCAGCAATATTCTCAGTATCATTTGTGCCAACGTTGTAATGTATCCTGCTTGATCAGCAGCATGTACAAGAGCTTCTAGATCATCCTACACTGGATTTGCGTTTATTTACATGATCATATCGGATCGTTGATTACCATTAGTTTGTCACTGAAAACAACTCTGTTAGTGTTTAAATTGTACAGTTGCTTCATATTCATCCGTGAAGTTTGTCAAAAGCTGATATTTCTGCATAAATTGACATGTTTTATGTTAAGTTATGATAATCTGGATGCATGAGCAGATAATGACTGCTCCCAAGTCTCAGATAAACACAATGTGAGGTCATTTGTTTATCAGCCAAACTATGTAAATATTGATATTGAAGACAAAAGTACATTAAAACTTTTATCATAAAAATGGGTAGGTGCAGTGAAAATTTGCAAAATCAATTTCAAAAGAAATGGTCAATAAA
>Ga0209145_1000216_pt1 | contig 11473 bp, 3 predicted proteins | sample WorMetfiPIANOSA2_FD_187396 | JGI IMG/M metagenome (GOLD analysis project Ga0209145, IMG submission 187396) | Marine gutless worms symbiont microbial communities from Max Planck institute for Marine Microbiology, Germany - Olavius filocauda... | ecosystem: Host-associated > Annelida > Digestive... | reverse complement strand
ACATTGCTCAGTGCACACAGTGTACCACTGACTGCAGAACTCCATTCAGCCAGTGAAACTCAGGTCATCAATCATGTCATCATTAAGTAGGTCGTCTTAACTGTCTCTGTAAGAAAGTTGATGACATATCAGTAAATTATATACAGCGATGATGAGTTGATATGTTTACTGCTTTATGTGCATTAATAATAATCCTTATGATATGTATTGTACAAATATGTCAGTTTGCATCATGGATTATATAATCCAGCAATAGTGAAATCAAAGAGTTCATCATCTTCTGTTACTGATATTTGAAGCTTTCTCAAAAGAGGGATCAGTGTGTGCTGTGCACTGTTCATGGTGCATCCGTCTGCCCCATTTCAGCTTATAACTTAAAGAGTAGAAAGAACAGGAAGTTTATATTTGGTGATAATTGCATAGATTTCATGTAAACACTAAATTATTGTTCTTTGCAATTATAGTATATATTTGCACATTGGTGTGTTATGATGCAGCAGCCAGTGGAAGAGATGTTATCACAACTTGCACACAAGGACTTACGGATCATTGAGCTTGACGGTGAAATTCAGCAGCTGCACCAAACCATCATAGATTTGCGGGAAAACATATCAGAGAAAGATGAAGTGATACGTGCCCGTGATGATGCAGTTCAGTTGATGCGGGAAACACAAGCTGGGGCTGAATCAAACATCGTTGGCCGGCAAGCAGAAAGCAGAGACGAGCTTGCAGTAACACAAACAGACAGTACCACAGTGTTATTGTTGCAGAGACAGCTTCAAGAGACTAATGAACTGCTTACTGCACGAGAAGAGTCTGTGAAGCTGCTGACTGAGGAATTGGACATTAGAAACCAGTATATTGCTGAGTTGTCATCGCAGCTGGCTAGCTTTCAGAGCAACTATGCCATTCTTCAGGCATCGTACGTTGATCTAGAGAAAGCACGCAGTGCAGCAGTGGTTAACTATACTGAGTTAGAAACAAGGATTGCTGATTATGAGACAAGTTACAATGACTTGCTAGCTAAACAGACAAGTTTAGAACAGAACAATGCAGCATTGGAGCAGTACTATGCAGCTGTACAGACGTCACATGCTGAATTGAATCAGCGCTACGTAACGTTAGAAGAGAGTTATTCCATGTTGCAGGAAAAGCACACAACACTTGAGAGCAGCTTCGTGCAGCTGCAGGTTACACACTTAGAGCTGGAGCAGGCTCACACAGCGTTAGTCAAGAGTCATTCTCAGCTGGAGGCTGTCGTGACTGGCAATAATGAGGATGCTGGTGCAGCAGTACGCGAGTCTCTGTCATCTCAGCTGACTGAGCAACAACAGCACTCTGAGCAGTTGAAAGCATCGCTGGCCGACTGTGAGTCAAGGTTCAGCAAGTTCAAGTCATTGGCTGGGTCAAAGATCAAGGCACTGGAGAAGGAATTGGCAGCACTGCATGAGGTCATTAATTGTCTGTCACATAGTATGAACTGTTTACGAGTATACTTTTATGCATTGCTTCAGAATATTACACAGATATTGCACAGTTATTATAAGTGTGCATTGCTGTTACATCTGTGAATTGTGTTAACCCATTGTGTTACTTTTAGATAGCCATGCAACTGTATCACTATGCTTTCGTACTTTGTAAGGATATGCCACTTTTGCAATTTTTGTGTATAATAATAATAATAATAAGAAGAAGAACAGCAACAACAACAGTGTGATGTGATTTGTGATATAACATGACATAATGGGAATATCACAGTCAGTGTGAATCCACCTTAAAAATGTTATTGTTGTTACTTTTACTAACAACTTTTTCATTCTGATGTTTCATAGAATGTCATGCAATTAATGGGAAAAGAGCAAGTGATGTAATACAGTTTTGCTTTCGTAAATATCTCTGTATTACTGACGCATACAGTGTTGTCTCCTTTGACTGAAAACTGTTTTTTTTTGTTACTAGAAAACTAATTTCTTGTCATCTGCCAGCATTTTGAAATGATTGTTGTGTGGATCAGAATGCTGATGTTGTTGTGACATTGAAGAATCAGATTGCAGAGCTGGAAGAAGAGAAAGGCAATTTGCAGCTGCAGTTGCTTGATACAGATGAGTCAAAGACAGGTCAGTTCTGCTGTAAGCTGTCACTACAGGTTTGGTTGATACAATACAATACAATACATTATTGGTTTATTAAAAGGCTGACAAAACACAGTGCGAGTACAGAAATGAGAGGATAAAACAATGAACATCAATAGATAATTGAGTTAAGTCTAATGCCTAATAAGAGTTCAAGTACAGCATGTGCTGCATAAAGTTCTTGTCTGTGAGATGTCCAGTTCGAGAGGGGAGGGCGATGCTGTGGGAACATATAGGTCTGTGATAATATAGGTCAGGTCAGTCCTGCTGTAAGCTGTCGCTACAGGTTTGGTTGATGATGCATAGTTCTGTTTAGCACTTTAACATTATTTTGCTTTTCTTCCTGTTTGTCTAAGAGACTTGCATCTCTGCCTCTGTGGTTCTCAGTAACAGTGCTAATGCTAAATGTTGATTATATTTTGGTAACATAACATATTGTGCATCAAATGAAAAAAAAAACAATATTATTGACTATGTCTGTGACACGTTGGAATGGCATGTAGCTGTAATGGTAGAGCACCACACTTGCACTTTACATGTCATAGGTTTCACTATCAACCAAAGCACTGCTGTGAAAAACCTCAGGCAAATTTCTTGTGCCTTTTTGACTCTGTCATCAAGCAGCTAATTTGGTACTGACTAAGGAGCAGTGGTTGGAAAGGCAAAAGCACATTGTGGGGAAAAGTGTGGTCTACCATTCATAAAACTTCAGCTTTGGCTCACTGCTGGTTCAGGACCTTTGAATGACAGTTGAGCACCACCATGTGAATTTTTCAATGTTTGGAAGGTTTTTTACCGTTTTTTGTTTTTTTTGCATATCATCATAGTGTTATATACTAAACCCGAGTCAGTTGTGATGCTGATTGTTGGCTGTGCATGTACAGCTGCGACAGTGGAGCAGCTCAAGCAGCTACAGCAGCAAATACTTGTTGAGCAGCAGCAGCAGCATGAAGTAGTTGAGAGAAATGAAGCTCTGGGAAGAAAAGTTGCTGATTATGAGCAGACTGTAGCACATTTAGAAGAAGAAATCAAAACTAAAGACCATATTTTGGCAGAAGTTAGGATGAATGTGGAAAAAAGAGAGAAGCAAATTGAGACTCAGAGAGCAGAATACGAAGCAAAGCAGCTGGATCTCGAAGCAGCTACTCAAAGCATACAAATGTTACAAGTTGAGATTGGCAACAGTGACACGACGATGCAAAATATGCATCGTGATATTGAATACAAAGAGCAGAAGTTGTCGGAAGTATTAGCAAGCTCTTCTCAAAGTAACCAACTTGTTAGTGATATGGAATGCAAGCTGTCGGCTCAAGGTGAAGAAATGGAAAGACTGAAACATGACTTGGAAGCTAGCCTCCAGGAGTTGCAACGGATTCGAACTGAAATGGAGAAATTTCACGAGGCAGGTGTCACAGTCAGTGTTTGTCAGCAGCTGCAGGAACAGAATATAATACTCCAGTCTTCAGTAAATGAGCTGAAAGAACAGTTGACAAATTTGACATTGACACTTAACCAGTCACAAACTGAGTGTGAGCAGTTGAGAGCTAATTTGCATGTAACAAGCTCCAGCGACACTGAGCAGAAGGCGGCAATTTCGTCGTTAGAAGCACGACTGATGGACATCGATACACAGTCACAGGAAGAAATTTCACACTGGAAAGAGAAAGTATCATCCATCTCAGACCATCTGAGTTTATGTATGACAGAACTGGAACAGCTGAAAGAGTGTCAAAGAATTACTGCTGAGGAAAAGGAATCATTGCAAGCTGCACTGTCTGATAAAGATGACAAGCTAAAGTCACTGAGATTGCAGTTGGAAGCAGCTGAGGAGCATGTTCACCAAGTCAGAATGGAGCTTGAAGCAGCTGCAAGTGCTCATCAAATGGCAGTTGGAAAACTGCAGAGACAGGTAGACATGAGTGAACTGCGTGTTAAAGAGATGGAAGAGTTGGTACAGGGCAAAAATGGCCTTGTGAATGATATGAAGGCTGAATTGGAAGATGCCAGAAAGCAGTTGGAAGATGTGACAAAACGGGAGGCCGAGCATCAGCAGATATTTGTAGATCGAGAATCACTTCTGTCGAACACAATTGCAACTCTCTCCCAGCAGCTGGAGGAATCAGCCGCCAGAGTTGAGTTTCTGAGTGTGAAGTGCAAGGAACAGGATGGAGAGGTTCATGAACTGATGAAGAAGTTGGATGATCGTGACACGAAGATTGCATCACTTTCAGAGAACTTCAGGGAAGAAGAATTGCAGTTGGTTGCACTTACTGAAGAATTAGAATCATGCAAGGCACAAGCAGCCAAGGACAAGGTCTCAGCAGAGGCAGAATGGCAGAAGACGATTGACTCAAAGGATGCAGAGATAGCCTCACTTACAGAGAGTGCTCACAAACAGGAGACACAGATGAAAAAGTATATTGTTGTGATAAAGAAACTGAAGCAGCAACTACAGGAAGTGAAGATGAAGCAAGAAGAGCTTGAGAAGCACTCTGTTTCGTCTCTTGATGACTCTGCTGCAGAATCATGTCTTGTTACTGATGACAGGTCGGCAGTAGGCGCTGAGCCTGACAAACCAGCAGATCCTGTAGTACTGCTTGAGCAGCCTGTAAAGAACACTATTGTTGCCAGCTCTGAAACATCACATTCACATCCCCAGTCATCTGACATGGAAGGCATCAAGGCTGCTGCTGAGCAGAGGATTTCTGAATGGAAAGAAATGAATGAGCGACTGCAGCATGAGATTTCAAAACTTGAAAGTAAATCTGACGAATATGAAACTGCCATTAAACATCTTAATGGAGTAGTCACTGGACTGAAGGGAGAAAATGAAACATTGAAAGCTGATGTGGAAAATATGTCAGTTGAAATAAGGAAGGCATCTGACGCTAGCTGTATGCAAATACAGGAACTGTCTATAGACCTTATTCACTGGAAAAGCATTGCTTCTGATGTTGAACAAATGAGAAAAGATGCTCTGAGGTTAGAATCAGAAAAATTAAATGCCACTGCCGAAGTTGAAGCTGTGACGTCAGAAATGACGAAGCTCAGAAGTGACTTGGATGCAAGGTCTGAAGATTTAAAACAGCTGAACATCAAACTGTCAGATGAAATTGCAGAGAAGGAATCAGTGAAGCATGAACTAGACTGCTGTAAGGAAAGCCAAGCAAAACTGCAGAGCGAATGCACAGACATAAATGATGACAGAACTCGTCTTGAACATCAGTTAGCAATGACGTGTGACACGTTACAGCAGTTGTCTGATGATAATGCACAGCTGAGAACAAGCTGTGAAACTTTAAAGGAAGAATTGGAGATACTGAAAACTGAAGCCGAAGCAGCCAAAGTCACACAAATGACTGACAGACTTCGAGCAGAATCTGACGAAAAAGAAGCAGTGATAAAACATATGCCAGTTGAGGTGGATAAACTTGCTCAAGCTAGTGCAGATGGCAACTGTAAAAGTTTAGAAGAGTATTCTGTGCTGGAAACTGAGAATGTGTGCCTTATAGAACAGTGTAATAGTCTAATAAAACGTCTGGAAGAAGACCAGAGAAAACATGATGCATTTGTTAAAAGTGCTGCAGAAAAAGAGGGACAGTTAGCAGAAGATTCTGAGAGATTATTAGGAAAATTGAAAGTTGTTGAAGAAAAAAACACCATTTTGGAACAACACTTGAAGGAAGTCGAATTTAACTATGCCAAGAACTTGGACTCATTTAAGAAAATTCAAAACGAATTGGAGTCTGAAAAGATGAGACTGCAAATGGAAATAGACAGGCTGACAGAAATGGTATTGCAGTCCGAGGGTACGATCCAGCAGTTGGTTACTGATCTAGGTGACGAGAGGGAAGAGTTCTCCCTTCGCGAGAGTGAACTGGAAGGCAGCTCTGAAGAACTGCAGCTGGAAGTTGCTAGACTTGCTCAGAAAATTGAAATAGATGTGGAGGAGCTGGAGAACTTGAGAAGTAGAAATAAGGAAATTGAGATGCAGCTGAAGAAGTTAGCTAGTGACAAAGATTCTGTCGAAACAGAGAGAAATGAAGGCTGTGAACACAATAGAAAACTGGCTGAAGAAAATGAGTTACTTAAAACAGAATGTGAAGAATTACGTCAAGAAAAAGTGCAGTTGGCTCAAGAATTTCAGTCAAATCAAGACATGGCAGAGAGAAAATATGCATCGTTGTCAGGTCAGTATGACATGTTATCCACAGATATCAACAACTACCAAGAACTCGTTGAGTCATTGCGCTCTAAAAACTCTCAGCTTGAACATCAGTTACAGAAGACTTCTGACGATGATGCAAGCCAGATGGCAGTCAACAGAGAACTGGAAATGGGAAGGGAAAGAATGGAAGATGAAAGACGAGTACAGACTGAAGAACTGGAATCTGTTCGTGTACGTGAATCTGAATTATTGTGTGAAATTAAGAGACTACATTTGCAGATTGAAGGCTATAGCAATACAGAGGAAGAACTTCTAGAGTCACGGAGTCATGTGTTTGCACTGCAGACTGAGAATGACTCGCTGCAAAGAAACGTTGGAGAGTTGGAACAAAGAATGCAAGAACTTGCGGTAGTTGAAGAAGAACAGTCAGCATTACAAGAGCGCTACTTGTCCCTACTGCAAGACAACAGTGCGCTGATCAGGCAGTCAAAGGAGATGTACGAGAAAATCCGGAGTTTTAATGAGATGGCGGACAATTCTGGCAGTCAAAGTGCTATGGAAATCACTGCACTCAGAGCTGAAGTGGAAATGCTGCGAAGTGAGCACGAGAATTCATTGCAGAGAGATCATGAATGTGAACAGCTTCATGTTGAACTGCTGGCGCTGAAGACCACCATGCAGCAACAAGCTTCTGAACTACATACACTTCGTGCATCTGCATATTGGCAGAGTTCTAGTGACCATTCTGAGAGCCCTGAACATTTACATGGTGAGTTGTCGGCGAAGGCAGGCACGTGCTATCCAGCGGTTGAACATTGCCGTATTGCTGAACGTCAGCCAAAACTTGCGCTCAAAAATGAAGGTGCGAGAGTTCATGCACCACATGTACATTCCTCGAGTTCACACAAGGTGACATCAGAGGATAGATCACATGAAGTCAGTCGTCTGAAAGCTAAGGTAACCGCACTGCTTGTTATTTCTAGACAGATCTATCACTTGGTAATTATTAAGTTGTGCTGCACAAGTTATTTTACACTTCAGTGGTTTACAATTCACATTTTGATTTCATTATGCTGCTGTTCTGCATGTTTTAATCAATATCACTCAAAAGACCGTAATGACTAAAAGGACATTCATTAGAGTGCATACATCTGCCAAAGAATATGTTTTAGTTTGCTGTGTTAAGCTGGTACACAAATTGAAATCAGACTCATCACTAAAAGTCATCCGCAACTCTGCATTATATTCTGACGCCTAGTGAACACTTAGTTACAGTAGTAAAGTAGCACTGAGTTACGTATTGCAAATAGGTCAAGAATCAGAATGCAGATCACCCGCAAAATCTAATCGATTCTTCCATGTTCCAACACCTAACCATCACAAAAATTCTGTATACATTCATCCACCACGTTTTTATATATTCTGTGCACAGACAGACAGACACCGATCATCACCTGTACCTCCACAACGTTGTTGGCAGAGGTATTGACTGTTATAGTACTTGACTGTCAATGCAGTATTTGACTGGAGTCTCCACAGCTGTTGAGTGAATTAGATGAAGATGAAAACGACTCCTTTTAGCAAACAGTCAATAGTCAGCAGGAATTGAACTTAGGTCGTCTAGATGAGAGTTGCCTTAATTACTAAGCCAATACTGCTCTCTTGTGTTCATGTTTTATAGCTACTAATACATTTGCTGCTATTGCATGACTTCATGCTTTGTTGTTTTGCCGACATGTACTGTTGCAGTTAACTGAGCTCAGAACAGAGCGTAATAGTTTGGCAGAGCGACTGCACAACGCCGAGAAAACGTCCAAATTGCAGCAGCAAGCACTGGAGAGACAGCTGCACAGTGTAGTGGAGAATGTGCAGCTGAGAGAGCATGACTTGATGCATGTACATCAGCAGTATCAGATGCTCTATCGCCAGTTTCTACTGTTGCAGCAACAATCTGCTTCTTCGACAGTACGATTCAGCAATTACTTACATTTGAGTTCACTGTATTGTGAGGGTCAAAAGTTAAATTGTTATATTATGTGAAGTACATGTAAAGTTGAATTCTATAGTGTACTGTTTCAATAATTTTCATAACTGTAGACTACTTACATCTTATTGTGTTGTAACAGTTTGCCTGTATTCTAATTTTCATAGGCAGACTGCTGATGATGCCTTAGTGATCTGATGTCATTTACACATAACTCTTGCTGTCTGAATTCATGTTGCTGTCACTGTCAGCATGATGAAGCATGTTGTGTTGACAGCAGCAGCAGCCTGCTGCTGATGGTGTTGATGTACAAGCTGCAGTTGTGAATACGACAGAGAGGCCAGACAGTAGCAGCACCACTCAACAGTAGGTTTATACTTTGTTGATAAACACGTGTGTACATTCAGCTACAGATTTGTGATGATTACAACCAAGAAAAGCTAAATTGACAGGTTTATAGTGACTGTGGTAGGAAAATCGAGATACATTAATGGTGGACTGTATGTGGAGCAAGTAATCTAGTTGATGTTTTAAAATTTAAAGTTCTAGTAGAAGGATGCATCACAGGTCGCTACTGTCGGCTTTTTGCACGCGGTTGATTAGTTGATTTTTGCATGTTTGTGAGTGATAATGTGACAGATGAGACAAGTTGCACAGTTGACTTGTATGCACTTTGACATGGTAGCATTGAACCGTACTTGCTGTGTTTGCATGTGCAGTGTGGCTGAGCTGGAGAAGAGGTGTCAGTTGCTGAGCACCGAGCTGAGTGAATTGAGGCAAAGCCTCACGACTGAACAGCTGCATCGGTCGCATACTGAAGACTTGTTGCATCAGGCACGGGAACAGCTGCAGATACAGCAGCAACTGACTGCTCGTACTGATGAACAGGTGAGTGTAGGAACAGGTGAAATACAGCGGCATTTGACAGCTCGTTTCACATGCACACAGCTTACTGCTAAGTATACTAGTCTTCAATACTGATCGTTTACTCTATATGCTGATTTATTAACTATTCCATAACTTTTCCAGTGCAATTAAGCTTGCTAATGCTTTTGCTATTCAAACTTAAGCGGCTTTCTTGCAGTCAAGATCAAGTGTCACATTGCTTCCCAGGTATGGCAGATATTATATGTGTATTTCCATGATGATGGCTGTCTCTGTTCTTGCTGCTATTGCAACCATCACCATTACTTTCTGCTCTCTATGTGCATATGTCATTGATCTTGTTTGTCTAGGCATTAGTCGCTGTCTGACTGATGCCTGTAAACGTTTCTTTGTTTGCTTGACAGCGAGCTGTAAGTGTTGCCGAAACAACAACAGAAGACGACATTCCAGTGATGACAACTCTGACAAGTCAGTGAATTTTACGTATTTTCTGACATTTGCTGTGATAAAGAAAAGTCTGCACATCAATAAACTGGCCTTACTGATGACCACTTTTTAAGCTGATGCCTAGGAATTGCCAGCTACCGGTGATGCTCGTAATGCTGCTTGCTCTAAGACATGAAAATTTCCCACCATGCCACGTGTATTGCTCTCCGTATAGATGGCATAACTGTGTTTACTGTAAAAAAAAGGTTTAGTGAGATAAGCATGTAGGACTTTGTCATATTACTTCAGTGAACCACGTTGCTTGAAATACACTTCCATTTCATACGTGCATTTCTGTTTTTCTTGAAGGCATACATTAATTGCTATTTACACATTGTATGTTATTCTTGCAAAAAAAACAGCATAATGTTGTTTACACACATATATATGTAGTAAATATGTATTGTCATATATTTATTGTTAGCGCAGAGATGTATTTCCAAAGAATAATGCATATTTCATTATTATTATTATTCTGTATTTTATTGCTAGATTATCGCGATTTTCGACAGATATACAAACGTGTGAACTACTGGATACAGAATACCAGGTGAAGTGAATTTATTAATATTGAAGTCAAGTCATTGTTAAATTAATTTAAAAAACCAGATGAATGCCAAGTATAGGCCTACTAGTTTCGATATCTGATGCTATAATTATGCAAGCACTTGAATTAATCCATTGCTGCAGCAGTGCCCTGTATCCGTGGTCTCACAGCATATCAGTAAGCTGGTAATTGCCTGAGAGCTAATGAAATGGAGACCAGTGCCGTCCTATGGGTCAAGTGTGGCTCGGGAAGGATTTTATTCTTTTTCTAAGCCATATTACTTGAATTTTGAAGAGAAATGCATACTTAGTCCTGTTGTCTAGTTATAATCCATGGTTAGAGTCATGATACAAATCCTCATAAAATGAGAAAATAATATGAACAAAACAGATAATTTGTTTAACGAACTTGTATTAGTCATTGTTCATTCAGACAGTTCTGTGACTGTGCATGCCTGTTTCCTTGTAGTGTCATGTTGGGCCGGACATTACGAGGACATCCAAGACTTCGCAAGTCATTCCTTGCTTACGTTCTGCTGCTTCATCTCTACGTAATTGTTTCCTGTTTGTTGGGCTGGGTCTGATGCATTGTAATTGTCGTATTATGTGGTGTTTACACAGATATGAGAGACTGTGATTACTTGCCAGTTCTGTGTTTCGTCATTTTTCTTAAATCTTGCTATTGTGACGTTTTCAATGTGTCAGCGAAGAAATCCCTTTAGGCAAGATCCTAGCATTTATACTTGTCGTTACAAAGGTTTCAGATTTGAAGATGACGTTTGCTGTGTGTGGGTTATTTTCATTTATGGTGGAAAATGTTTCCTTTTTGTTTTCATTTTTCAGCTGAGACTGAAAACAGTGCCTTTTTCTGCAGCAGCTGTTTGCATGTCTATATTGGAATCATTTTCGGTCATTCTTTAGTGTACATGTAGTAATGTGTGTATTTGTAAATGTATGTTTGTAAAGGTTTTGCAATTACTAGCAAGGTGATTCTTATTTATGATAATGCCATCCAGTGTTGTTAACTTGTCTGTGATTTTTGCTGCTAGCAGACTCATATCAACATCAATGTGGTGTGTGGTTTGTGGGTATTTTGAGAGCACTGGTGCTGGTTTTGACACTGCTGATGTATTGTGGAACCAGTTGTTATAATTTCATTTATTACCGCCAGGATCTGCCGGTATTTCGTTTACTCACGGGCCGATTTTTGGGTTTTTCGCCCCGCAGGGGCGACACGTTGCACCGATCAAGGTCAAATTTGGCAGGGAGGAG
>Ga0209145_1000215_pt1 | contig 11499 bp, 8 predicted proteins | sample WorMetfiPIANOSA2_FD_187396 | JGI IMG/M metagenome (GOLD analysis project Ga0209145, IMG submission 187396) | Marine gutless worms symbiont microbial communities from Max Planck institute for Marine Microbiology, Germany - Olavius filocauda... | ecosystem: Host-associated > Annelida > Digestive... | reverse complement strand
GCCCTAGAAGAATGTTTCAATTAAATTACTTGCTTAATTAGGCCTAGGCTACTTAAGCTTATAGGCTTACTATACTCGCGTGTGTGTCGCAGACTGTGGGTCAATATTTCTACGTCTCTGTACACGTTGAGTCTTCTAGGATAACACTGTTCCCAGAAAAAAGTCGCCGTCTACTACTTTTGTCAATAGTAACTTTAATAAAATAATACGTTGCACAAGGCGACAGTACATAACAGACGGCAACATACAAAGGCCGAACAAATCCGTCTTGAGAAAACACCTGGACTGAGCAACATTCATGTTAGCTTGATGCTTTACTGATTAGCATAATTTCAATAGTGTGTCGTAGTTTAACATTCATTCATTCATTCATTCATTCATTCATTCATTCATAGTTGATTAATAGACAACAAATTACAAATGAAACATTGTCTTTGACTAAAGTCTCACCTCGCTGAGCATAAAACGGCGTTATTTGCTTTAGTAAAGATTTGAAATACTCAACAACCGTCAAACATCTTTTTATTGACAATGTGGGTGATTGATTTTGTTCTTAGGCTTTCCATTGTCTAGCCCAACGTTACGCATCTGTCCCCGTAATGTCTACAACGCCTTGAGATGCCAATCCCTGCATTGTCACTGCGTCATTTTACTTTCATGCCGTAGTGAGAGAATTATTTACTGGTTTAACCACGACCGTGGGTAGTCAAACATTACGCTTAATAATAAATGGATCACTGAAGCCACCAGTTGATTTTGCAGGCTTTAATCTTTAATTTATTGCATACTGGTTGAGGGTCACCGTCGGTTGAGAACAAAAGATCAATAATAAATGGCGCTGTTTGTGCTCTGTAAGAAAACGTCATTTCTTTGCGTCATTGTATTTGCACAAGGCAGACGTGTCAAAAATTATTTTCCTCGGAGAAATTTTCACGATCAGAAATCATCACTTGTAAATGTATATATCGTTTTTTTACGAAACAAAAGCCAATTAATACATAACTAATTTATTATTGTTGAATACGCCTAGATGGCCCAAATTCGGAATATTTCAACTCTGATCTGCATGTTGTCAATACTGATGTGGTGTACACATTACAAGCGCTTTAGCTAGAAAGGCACAATAATTGTCCCCGCCACCAAACTGCCGTTTTGCACCAAACAAATTTATTTGACAAATTTTTCGACTTCATTAATTTTGCGAGTATTTTACCAAGAATGTCACAGTTGGCTATACAAACCAATCTATCCGTCGCAGCATTTTTATACGTAGGCCTACAATTTCTGGCCGGGGGATATAGTGATGAGTCCGTCCGTACTGTGTGTTTATATAACAACTTTGCGGCAGGGATACGCGCTGTTTAAACGATACTTTACTTACTACTTTAAGTTTCTAAGATTTTAGCCACTTTTATCTCTGTAATGTACTCCGTATAATTTTCAATATTAAATTTAAAAAAATTAACAAATGATCGAATTAAAGTCATGCAGTTCGATATCAGTTCTGTCTGTTTTCACGAGCGGAGAACTGGCGAGATAAGGAGAAAAGTTCATTAATACGAATGACGTGAAAAAGTCAGATGTGTATGGGCTAGCCTGTACGTAGCCAACAGTGACGACAAAGGCGCTTGTGACTTACATAATACATGGTGTCCCAAAAACGTCCATTTTTTAATTTTGTCAATAACTCAAAAACATACGATTTCGATGATTTTTGTTTTATGTACATTGTTAACAGTACTGTATGTGTTTGTTCCGCAGTATTAAACGATACTTTACTTTACTAATCCAGGATGTGGTCGAGTTCGCGAGATGTTAATATGCACCAAAAATTATTTTTAAAAATCGGATGATTTTTGACGGAGTTATTCGAAAAATAAAAAGTTGGATGTTTTGAGACAGTGTATAGCCTATATCTCAGCGCTACGTGTACCATGTATAAGTCGATTACCTATTTACTTAGCATGTAAGCTATAGATAAATCATAGCAGACACGGATGATGGGTGTTGAGTGCGCAGAAATGGTGGTCGATGTGACTGGAAGTTTTGTACACAGGAAGTAGTGACACGACGTGTTGGCCGAACTTATCGTCTGGAACGCAATTGCCTAGTACCGTTGTTGATTTGTCGAGTTGACCAATCCACACCACGCGGCAGTCGCACTCTATCACATTCCCTATCAATGAGATTGACCGGATTCTGGCACTTGACGACAAACTACATCGTCCAAGTGTCGTCAGCCAGTTGTCTTCCACGATGAGACGTCGTAGAACTGGAGACTGACTGAACGTTGCTTCCGGCAGACGCGACAGATGGTTTCGTGAGAGATCAACAGATGCCAGTGAGTGGAGTCCGACGAACGTCCCAGCCCAGACGCGCTCCAGTCGATTGCCAGACAGATCCAATATTCTTAGCTGGACCAGATGCTGAAAAGCGCCGTCGGCGAGGAACTGGATGCGATTATTAGCGAGGTACAGTGTCTGAAGCCGGTACAGACCAACAAAAGTCCTTGCGTCGATAAATCGAAGCCGATTTGAGGCCAACGTTAAAACCCGCAGTTGACGCAAATCAGTGAAATTCAAATCGGATAACGCGGAGATGTGGTTACGTGATAGTCGTAGTACTTCTAGAGCGTCGCTGACGTGGCTCAAGGCCCTTTGTTCCAGTGTCGTTATTTGATTGCGGTCAAGGTCAAGTGATCGTAGTTGGAACAGACCGTGAAACGTGTGGTTACGAATAGTCTGGAGTCGATTGCCCCACAACGACAGTTCACGCAGCTCTGAGTTGCCGATGAAGAAACTGTTCGGGAGGAACTCGATGTGGTTGCTCCAGAGATGCAGTACTTCGAGTTGAATTAAATCGACCAGCAGTCGCGGCGGAAGTGTCCGTATTGCGCATGCGCCGAGCATCAGCGACGTAAGATGGTTCCCGAGATTCGAGAAAACATAGTCGCTCAGCCCGTCGCTAAGTTGGTTGCCGGTCAAAACAACCCGCTGCACCCGTAGACCCAGAAAGTCGACCGGAAGTAGTTTCCGGACGTTGGCGTCGACCATGTTTAATTCAGCGAACACGTGGTCGACGACTTCCGGTGAAAACTGCGGAACGTGTGTGACCTTTTGACCTTGACATCGCACAACCAGATCGACTGAACACGTACATGCTTGCGATGATGATGACGAAGATGGGCAGTTCACCACGGTTTCGGTTTCGGTATCGGTATCGGTATCGGAGACGCCATATTGTCGGCGAGTGTCCTGAGAGAGCGTTAGTGGTACTATGATTAGTGACAACAGCGTGACGACGGCGTAGCTGTGACACTGATCGACTGACGTCATGTTTACTTCACGTCACCGTCAACACATCGCTGTCCGTCAACATTCCTGCACAGTAATACACATCAAAGTAGAATACAGCATCATCGCCGTAATCATCATCATCATCATCACGTGTTTATCATGTTTCCATTGTAAACAAAACACGTTGTCGTCGTTGTCGTTGTTATAACAGAACTTACTAGCAGTGGTGGAAGTGAGGGGCCAAGGAGCGCAACAAACGCAAGCGCCAGCCAATAGGAATGCTCGGTCGAAGCAGTGGCAACCATGATTGGCTGCTTCCCAACGCATGCGCTTGCGTTTCTTGCGGTTTTCGTTTACGCAACGCACGCAACGCAAGCGATTGCGTTTGAATGGAAACCGGGCTTTAGCGTTCAACGCACGTGGTCACGCGGTGTCTACGTCAAACGAACTCACAGAACAACGCAGCCATCTGTAGACGACACCAGTGTCAGTAAGTAAGTAAGTAAGTAAGTGACGTCAGGTCGCTACAGAGACGTAACGTGATTTTCACGTTAAGTCGCGCGTGATGTTTAGAAAACAGACTCACACCCCAGCTAGCTGGGACGTCTGACGGCAAAGTTCTGTCGATGAAAACGTTGCTTGATGTGCGCTTACACGCTGACGACACGAAAGACTTTATTGAATTGAGTAAGTAAGTAAGAACATAAAGGCTATTTATCACAATGACTGTCAGATGTAGTTTCATCACATAGCGACACTACGGCCTACCACGGTGCAGCGTATGCATAATAGACTCATAACAGACTGCAGTACTGTATAGCGCGAAGCGTTCCACTGCTACTGCTGGTGGTGCTGTTTATAGGGTATAATGAAAACGTCTATCATGTTAGCCGAGCCGCGGAGCTGCTGACAGGAGAGCGAGCCGAGCCGCTGTGAGTGACAGACCATTAGTGCACAATTGCTGGCTTTAATGAGAATGAGACCAGAGCGTCAATCAACCAATCTATCAGTCTGTTCCCTCGCTGGACAGTGGACACTGGACACTCTGGACACTGGACAGTGGCGCTTAACGGCAATGAATACGCGCTAACAGCAACGCTTAAAATCATGATTGTTGCCTTAACTAATAAAATGCTGGTAGAGTAGAATTATCTACACTGTATAGAGAAACGGAGCGTTCTTTCGCATTTCTGAAATGCCGAGTTTTGTTTGTGTCAGTCACATAAACGGCTACTGAATGTCAGATAATGTTGGCATAATAATTAACGTCACTGAACCAAGGTGCATTTCTAACAACCGTAATGAAGCCGTTAAAATTTTACGGATAAAGTGAGTAAAATGGAAATTTCTCACCATCCTTCTGTGATATAAATATAATTCGATGTGATTGAAGGCGAACTATGTTAGGTCAGTGACGCAATACAATCGAGATCATTCAGTACCCTACAAAGTGAGTACAATTTAATGTCTCATAATTAATCTCATTCATTAGACACATTTATTAAGTGACTTCTGGGACGAGTCTTTCCAGCAAATCACTTGGCTATGGTACTGACATAGCAAACAAATAGCCTACAATACACAAAAATTAAACTGAAACTGCATGAGATAGTGGTTTTCTCGACTACCTTCGACCATCATTTTTGTTATTAAACGAAATGTTTAATTAGGCCTAAACAAACTAAGATAATAATATTGTTGTCTTCGGTCGTTTGTCTTGGTTGACGTTCAATTCTGTGGCTATTGTCTCGATGTGCAGTTGACTGGGTCGCTGATCGACTGGGTCGCTGAGGCATTGACCGCTCAGCCGTCGACCGGCCATTGATCAACTGTATATACAGTCCACCATGTGTCGACAGTGCGGTCAGTCTATGGTCACTTGTGGTCAGTCACAGTAGTCGCTGGTCAGTGTTTTGTGTCTTGTGTCCCAGCGCGACATGCAGCACTCCTCTAATGATTGGTCCACATAACACGCACTCAAGTCTAAAAATAATTAATATCTCCTCACTTTTGGTCCAAAGCTGCAGAACCGTATTTGGGTTATATGCCCTCGCGCAGCCGCCGCCTTCCGTAACCAGTTCTACACTGTGTTTCAAAAACTATACCCTTTTTATCGCGCGTCTGCACACTGACGCGCGATACTGATATAGCAATTCTGTCCGTCCGTCCGTGACACGCTGGTATTGTATGAAAACGGCTCAACATATCGTCATACTTTTTCCACCAATCATTCCAGTTTTACGAGCATCAAACATCTTCACGAAATTCCGACGGGGTCACCCCCTGCGTGGGCGCTAAATACAGGCGGGGTATAAAAATTTCCCGATTTTATACTTTACTGGACACAGGGGTGAAGAATAATTTGCTGTCATTATAGGCAATTTGCGGAGATTAAATTACACTAAAACCGTTTTCGGCCAGGGCTCACCCCGTACCACGTACGCCAGGAGCTGACGTCTCGTCCCGGTACCTAAGGGCGACACGTTCTGAGCCCTCTGAATTGGTTCGCCCACTTTTAGACCAAAGTTACGCCCTTGACTGTGGCAGCTGCCAATGCTTCTTGTTGACACTTGCTATTCGGCTCAAGCTGTGTAATGTGGTTTTTGTATTTTGAGCAAACGGATGATTTTCACCGGCGACCAGTCGTAATGTCGACGTCGTAAAGTCTCACGTACATAATATCATGCAGTCGTCGCATAATGGAGCTTCAAGAGCTGAGTTAGGCCACGCCTAGTAGAGCAGTGGATCGATGCCGCTGGTACGGAGGCTGAATAATAAAGATGATGGCTGTTACGCTGGCTGAGGAAGAGAATAATTGGAATGTATAAGAAGCATGCAAATGACACACTCATTCCGGCTGATGTGCAAGCAGTGACCAGAAACATCAGTAGCGGATACTGTATAGTGCATGCCTACGATTCTCATGCACGAGTTGCGCACAAGCAGTACTTTAGTTCGTACGACAGTTCCATACACATTGAATTTTCACATTCACAGTATAGCTTGTCGTACGAATAGTGTACAAGCGATGGTGTATACGATCCGTACACAACACAACTAGTATATGCACAGTCACAGCGCTGTGACACATGCACTGACAGAGTAGAGATGGGCAAATGTAACCGAACAATCACTACCAAGTCAGTCATAGTTACTCGCGCAGTTACTAACGGCTTGTGTAGCCATACCTAACCGGCCTGTGTCTGTGTGACTCCTCTACGATCGCCAAAAGATAACCCGCAACATTATTAAACAAATCGAATAAAACATCTTTACAAATACAAATACTAAAGCACATTGACCAGTGAACGGCAGTTAACATTGAACCAGTTCGAAACGGTTGAAACCATCTTCGACGCCCGTTGCCGCCGCCGGAATGAAGTGGAACTACCGCCAACTCTGCCCAACATTGAACGCGTCAACAGCATCAAAGTCCTCGCGCGGAGTGACCATCATGAATGAGATTAACATTCGACCAAGTTACTTTGTCCACTACAACAACTTTGCGTTGCTGATATGCTTAGTGCAACACTGGTCTATGTTGACTTATTTGGCTCAGTTTCAAACCAATGACACGGCTATTCGCCATGCAAGAGCAGGACCGTATCGACGACACACCGTGTCACACGCGACGGTTTTCGTCGGCAAATTCCGGCGTGTGTATCATGGACAGTAGACACGTCACGTGACTGTCCATCCCAACTAAACACGCTATTCTCAGTGCGCTCGTGTATCAATTAAACACAACGCCGAACTCGTCGGTCTCGTGCGCCGTTCACATTGTCAAAGTCTGCCGCACACTGTTACTCGCTGCAGAGCTCAGCTGTGCGGTGTACGGATCCATCAGCTGCCGGATTGTGATCCGCAGCGGGACACCATGTAGCTTTGTTTCAGCTTATCGCACTCGCAAAACCAAACACTATACAATATCAACAAAAAAATTTGCAATTTAATGTCGTATCCATCTTTGTGTTATTAACATCAAACTATATGTTTTACTTACTTACTTATATGGCCTAAGAGCAGGCTGCGCGTAGCCAGATATGCCGCCAACTGGGGCGGACAAAAGTTTAGGGGGCAAGACTTACTGGTAAGTGTACTCAACTAAGAATCGCACTAATGGGCGGTGCCACCATTTGAAAATAGGGGTAGAAAACAATGCTGCGAGGGAAACGAGAAGAAACGTTTTTGGTTTGTACACTACTTGTGACATTCTGGGGGTAAATTAGTCGGAAGCAAATGAAGTCAAAAAAATGTCAAATGAATTTGTTTGGGGGCAAGAAGGCAGTTTGGGGGCAATTGCTCCCAGCCCCCTCTTATAGCTACATGCCGGCCTAAGAGGCAGGCCTCCTTACTGTTTTATGTTTGTCCCAAATTTTCGCATTCGGGCCATGGGACTCAAAAATCCCAGTTCCAAGCCCTAAGCTTCCCGGTAGACTGTTCCAGACACGTGGACAAGCCACAGCGAAACTCCAGTCAACAAACTGGGTCACTGTCCGTACAACACAATCATATCCGTGTACCAGACGTCGGCTGACTTCGGCCACCAACAATCGTTCGATAGACCACAGCGGTGCGAGACCGTCTAGACCATTAGTGCTCGTAACAAGTTGTGCAGGTGCGCCGTAAGCTTCTGCAGCAAAGCCACCTTTCATTCTAGTTACTATAGAATGATAATCTCCATTGGCACTGATCTGATTTTGACGCTTTCGTAACTGACTAGGCTGTGACATTAGCGCCTCTTACTTACTTACTTACATGGAGATCTGCGAACTAGCAGCCGATCTTCCTGCGTGGAACATCGCCGACGCAAAGCCTGTTCGCGGACCTTGTAAAGGACTTGTGGACTCGTAGCGGATAAATTTTTAAAGATCCACAGACATCTTGTTACTGGTGTCCGCCATGACGGTCACGTGGTCACACGTGACGTCACCGGACGACAAGGATGGCTCACGAGCCGTGAGCGTCCCTATGGGAGCTCATTACTGCACAGTGCCGCTGTACTTCATCACTATGTCAGTCACAGTGCACCTTACACGAGTTGAGCTCTAATGTTGTATTCATTCGTTTTGTAGGCAATGAATATTACGGCTGGTTGGCAAACTGTGAATGATGGTAAGGTAGGCCTACAGGTCTCAAACACGACATAGCTACATTCAGTTACTGTCACTGGACCGGGCCGGACCGGACCGGACCGGGCCGGGTCGGCGGACCGGACCGGGTTCAGGCAGTAGCGGTCGGGTTGGCCTACAGTGTGTTGTGTAGAATTCAAAGAGTGCGTGTGTAAAGCAATTACATAGTTGGAGGGTGAGGGTGCTGTTGATGGTGTACCGAGCCAGGTGGATGGCTGCGTGATTAGTTTTGGCGTGGCTCGTAATTTGTCTGCTCTGCTCGGTGGTGAGACCGCAATACGCTACAAATCCGCGCAACATGGCCGGATTACATGATCGCGACGTGAGACCAAGCTCACGGTGTCGTAAAACATTTCTCCGCGTGAAAAATTAGGCCTCAGACGAAACAAGACACCGGCGCATGCGTAAACAACAGCACCGAAGCCACCGATCTAGCTAGTACTAGCATTAGGGTCGATCGTATGCCGAAGACAAAAAGGATACATTTAAACGGTCACGTTTTCACATAAAAATAGATGTAGTGTGTTTAATTTGAGAAACTTTACGTTGTACATTTTCTTATTATTTTTACTTTAAAATGAAGGTCTCCATTCCGATAGTCAAAGCTCTACCGCGGCTTTACATTACTTATGTAATTATTATACAAATTCTAACTTAGCAGACAGCTCACATTTGACCAGCTAGACATTAATGTTAGGAGAACATCCAAACATTTCAAACATAGGCCTACAGCAAACTTGCAATTTTCAATTCGAAAATAAGAGCATGTCGTAGACTGGGATAAATGAAAACGAGGGGTGTAGTTTGTGACACTGTGTATAAAATCAGTGCAACATTGACCACTTGCGGCAGAAGCAACCTGTGCACCAGTTGCTTGTCCACCGCTGACAAATGACATTATTGCCGATCCTAGAGAGGCGCGGATTCAGAAATCGAAACAAATAACAAAATATTATAAATGACGGTAGTATATAAAATTCAGAGAACAGTAACAGATTCGGCCTTTTTAAGCATAGTCTCCACTTTATGAAAAAAATTGGATCAAATCGGATGCCATATCAGAGTTAAGTAGCCTACTTTCAGTTTTAGTGTGCGTCAGTCGTAACTGTGCACATTATAGCTATAGGCTGGACGTCTGTCCGTCCGTCTGTCCGTCACGCGCTGGTATTGTGTAGAAACGGCTTAACCTATCGTCAAACTGTCTTCACTGCCTGGTAGCCCCATGATTCTAGTTTTCTGAGGTCCGGAATTCCAATGAAAACACACACAACGGGGTGTTAAATGCAAGGGGTAGGGAAAAGTTGCAATATCTCGCTATACGGTTGAAGATAGATGGGTACATGATGCGTTTGACCAGCATTCAAGTCCTCTTTCCTTCCATGTAACATTTACCGCGATTGTCCCAGGGGCGTACCCAGAGAGGCCAAAATGTGCAGAAACTGACGCACGTTCCGTTGGCGATAGCCATCCTTCTTGTTTTAAATTTGTCAGATGATGTGATCCAGTCATTTGAATTATGCATGAAAATTTGTGCTGTTTCAAATCAATTTCGGGACAGTTTAAGGCCAGTAACCCGTCCCCGTGCGAGTGTTCTGAAAGATAAAGATGAGTTTAGTGTATGTTACCGTCAGATGCAGTATTCATGTACATGCGCGAGTCAACATTACTTTGTCGCATTCGCTATCGATAGTTCATGTTCACACGTCGTGCAACATGGTAAAATGACCTCCTCTCGTAAGTCTATATAAATCTGCGACTTTCTAGAAACGATCGTTATAATATTTTGTATCTGCCATTTTGGTGAATACAGTACTGTTGTGTGTGAAACAAAATAGAGGTATATCGATCGGTATCGCGATGTTTTGAAGTAACGCGATATTTCATCCGGCATTTCTCAGTAACGTGCATCACTAATGCTCCTGTGGCGACGGGCGCAATATGGATTTTTCCTGTCTACGGACGATACAATTCCGTTTTGTACAACACGGGCCGAGTGGGCGGGCGACGGTCGAGACGAACTGAGTCTGACTACTGTTTCACGGTTGTCTGTCTCATCACGATCCTTTGCAGCACAATTCCAATCTCAGTGATTTATGAAGAACGGCCGAGTAGCCCACAGCGAGATCTCTTTCACACAAGCTGTATGGTGAAGGAATCCTCTCATGGAAGGCTGTGGCTCTTCGCTATATACATGACTGTGTCGCTGCTCAGTCACTTGCGTACTGAGACTGACTTTAGCGCGTCTCTCAAACAAATTTACTCGTGTCAACATTTTCTTGTTCACAACAGTATAACATTGTCATCAGTAGAAAGTACTCATATAGATGAGTTCGAACCTCTTCCAAGAACTATGTTTTATTTCTCACACCCTAAGCCGGCTTTAACTTACGCTCCACAATAGTTTCTGTAATAAATCTGTTGCTTATAATGTGTGTTGTCGAAACGAGATGTTAAAGTGGCTACAAAGTGGTGCCAATCATAATGTGATATTGTTTCAGTGGACGAAATGGTCAATTTGCGGTCCGTTTGATGACGTGAGTAGTCCTTTGTGACGTATTGACGCTGGAGTAATTCTTCCCGCCACATAATTATTTTCTATCAACTGCTAAGAAAATAAATAAATAAATTGACTGCAGGTCTAACAATCGAAGAGTATAAGCTGGTAGGAATACTTTGAGCGAGAGACGCGGATTAAAATCACAATTTACTACACATACACATACATGTATATGCATGTCTGCATCATCGGTCTTACCGACCGCGATTGATTTTCTATCAAACGTTACACACCGATAGTTTAAAGGCATTTGTGGCAGCTTTCTACGTCCGGTCTAAAAGGAAGAATCATTAGACGCTAAATTGGTGACGGTAACAAGGACTATACGCTCGAGGCCAAGGTCAAGGCGACAAGTTGTCCTCAATGCCAGCAGTGCATGGAAGCGTCGTGTCGGAGGATTGAACCATCTGCTATGGTTTGAATTTGCTGCAAGCAATAGTATTACTAGAGGTCATTCTTTAAAACTGGTGCATCCTATTGCACGCATTAACGCTCGTGCTCATAGTTTTTCAGT
>Ga0209145_1000214_pt1 | contig 11506 bp, 9 predicted proteins | sample WorMetfiPIANOSA2_FD_187396 | JGI IMG/M metagenome (GOLD analysis project Ga0209145, IMG submission 187396) | Marine gutless worms symbiont microbial communities from Max Planck institute for Marine Microbiology, Germany - Olavius filocauda... | ecosystem: Host-associated > Annelida > Digestive... | reverse complement strand
GTATTATGAGATAGGTATCGTCAGCATATTTACATAGTGAGTTTTCTGTAGTGATAGCTTTCAAGCTATCGCAAGCAATTTCATGTCATTTGTATTCAGACGGGTTGAGTGAAACAGGTTGCAACTTGCTAGAAAGTCTGGCTGCACCTCTAAATAGTCACCGGTGATTTACTGGTGGATTTGTATATAGCTTCTCGTAGAAAATCATTTTTAACACTTCGATTGATGATCTAACCGATAATGTGGCTGATAACTTTGTCAAAATGCAGCGATGTTTGTCCGACAGTTTCTTTACCGATGACAATAACAACATCATGTGGCTTGCAGAGCGTGCCACGGGTTTCACGTCATGGATATAGACTAGTCTTATAACTTGTTAAACAGCACATAAATGTCAATAGCGAGAGTGAAAATTGGAACATTATTTCATGATTGTTACACAGTCTCCACAAGTGATTTCCTCTCCTCCGTCAAACACCTGTTTCAAATAAGGTAGCTTATTAATCCTTTATACGGCATGTAAAGTACTTAGTTAAGCCAATATTTGTCGGTGCTGACTGCTGAAGTACTATAAAATGGCTCAGGAAGGTTAACTTAACAGTCATAGGAGTTGCTACACAAACAAAAACACAACAGAGTGATAGACGGTTCAACAGCTGCCTGCGGTCTGGATAGTTTGCTGTCTCTTTCTTGTCAGGTAGGTACTCAATAAGTGGAAAGCATCGAGACAGAGTCGAGTCGTGTGACGTGATATGTTTACAGCTGCGTATACAATGTGACCGACGAGGGTAAAGATCACGGCCGAACATATCTGCAGGCCATCTATTCAAATGCAGTCCAGAAAGAGACATTATTTAGTCACCCGCAGCGGTCGGTAGATGCTAATGTTGAGACTTGTTGCTCGCCGACCAACTGTCCAGAATTTACTGCAGGACAGGAAACGGCAGTCACGAACTCATTATCCTGGTACAGCGAAGCAATAGGCCACGACGTCAGTTGAAGTCTATACGGCGACCTAAAAGATGACAGTCGATCAAATACCATAACGATACTGATTAGTGTTAGTGACTAGACCACATTTTTGAACAATATTTTTGACATAGCCGATCTTTAAAGCCACGAATTTGCAATTTTTGGAAGAAGAATATTTCGCGTAGACAGCAAAGTCCATTTCGAGGGAGCTTATCTCCTTTACGGCGCTTTTGAGATACCGGTGAGGGTTAAACTGAATTAAGCTAGCATATACGACCCACGCCATCTAGATGGCTGGCCCCATTAAGGACCAACTCCTTTAACCGAGTAGGCCAGTATGCTAGCAGTCCTGGTAACAAGGCTTATTGTTACGCAGAACTCGCCGATCTTCTCTAGCCTTGACCGTAACTATCGCCAGTACCTACCCACAGTACCTACTGTACCTACCCACAGAGGGTTGGCCAGGCTGAGTTAACCTGGGTGACTAGTTAACTAAGTTAAGTATCAAAGCGTCACCAATTTTAATAGTACTAACCAGACATAGACTGATTACAAGGAAATTTGTTATTCATATACTGTGATAGAAGAGACACATCACGCGGGTTATTTGTGAGCGTGATTGGCGACGCCAGAAATAAACATGCTTTTTGTAACGCATCCACTATTACATGTATCTGCACGGTCTTGATGTCAGAAGAGTGTACCATACCTCGGTGACTGCGATGCGATGCATATCACAAAATTTCCTAGAAATATGCATCATTTACGAATTCAAATCTAAAAACATATTTTAGAGGTTTGGAAGGTATTATTTATTACTGTTTATTACACACATACTGCCTACCGGAAATAGTTTTGCCCAAAGACTAGTGGGTCAGTGGAAAACTGTGGAACGTATGGATCAAAACGACCGTCTATAAATAAATAAATAAATAATTTACACTGTCAAGTTATGGCTAGTTTTCTTTTCTGTGGGAATGGCTATAATGCCTCGCGTTGGATGAACAGAATTGTACCGGTATGAGAAATATTGGTTGGATTAAACAACTGCAGAGACTATAGGACCGTCACGACAGTGTATTCCACGTATCAGGACTGGGCTTGAGTCACAGCAAGTTGTTGTTAAATGACGTGTGTAGAGCAGGTGCGACGAGGAGAGAGAGAGAGTGGAGGCAACTGCTGCTGATAACATATCAGCTGATTGTCATCGGTGCTAAGGGCCGCCGGCGCAGGCACACGCGGTCGCGGATGTGTTTTTCTGTTGCCTCTGTTCACGACCCACAGTATTAATACCGTGGGTCGTGCTCTGTTTCGTGTTTCAACCGACATCCTTAGGCTGGTCACCCTATGTAGCGTTATGTACCAGCACTGGTTGACGCTAGTGCTAGTCTAAATGATTTTGATTTTTTCGATTCGATCTAGTAACACTGTGTGCCGAGCGTGAACGTGGACGATATCGTCGACGACGTGGACTACATCACATTCGACTGGAACACAGCGACTACAACTATATAGAAGGTACTCGATTGCGAGTTCGATCCCACGCCGACGACTGGTTACGCCACCTAGCGAATGTCGATGAATCGCGGTTCTAGTAAGGTTCTAGTATGCGAAGTGAACTTAGTGGCCCTGTGACCTTGACTTTTGACTTTTGAACTCCAAAACAGTACCACTTCTAAGGTATCCCAAGGTCATTCCCTATATCAAGTTTAAACACTTTGGGATCATTCGTTTTTGAGTTATGCTCCGGACAAACAAACAAACAGACAGACAAACAGACGGACTCGAATATCCTACCCACGCCGACTATGTCGGTCGGCGTGGGTAACAAATACATAGCTACGACGTAAACAGAAACAATACACTTCCGCTGTTGACGTCGGCGATAGCTGCGTAAATCACTGCACACAATAACAAACCTGCACTTAATCAAAATTCCGATTTTTTAAATTAACGAATCGGAAAGCGAATCGAACAATCTAATCGCGAATCGGTCATCACTAGTGAACACATACATATATAAACTGTAGGACATGTAGCCTAATGGCCCCGTGTTAACTTAGTAACACTGGTTTATCATGCTGCGCTACTGATTATAGGCTACAACGGTGCTGTTTAGTGTTTACTTTTGTTGTTTTGTACTCTAAATATTCTCTAAAAGGTGCATCACTATGCTTGCTAACTACGATGTGCAATAAATGGGTGTGAATTAACTGAGCGGATATCTTGTAATAATTGTCGGAAAATTTGTCTACAACATCATTCTGATCCTCCAACTGGTCCACGCCACGCTCACCCAGCGGAAGATCCATAGTGGGGTCGACTGCATGGGCGATCACCTCACCTTTAGCAGCCAAAGATTTTTTTTGTAAAAATGATACTAATTAAAATTTTACAAATGAAATGTGTTACTGAAAATATTGTAAAAATGAAATTAATCAATGTTACATCACCGGTCACTCGAGTGATGTGCTTCCATCCTGCCAATTATGGGCTTCCAAGGCCTTTCCGTTCTCGAGTTAGGTCGAGACACGCGACAGACAGAGGGACAGATGGACAGACACCGCCAGTCATTTCATAATACCCACCCTATGCAAGCTCTAATGATTGATAGGGCGTAATACTGAACAGTGTATAACTTGCACGCATTGTCGATGTGTTTTTCTGCAGGAACTGCGCCTGATCTAAACTACGTCGTAGACAGACTTGACAGCCGCTGAAGAAGAACGAAGCCACAGTGAGAAGATGGCGACATCATCGTGCGAGGAGCCGGCCATCGAGTTCAATGCGTCAGTGCTTCAGTCATCTGTCTACGATGACTCTGACGACGGCGAATGTCTGCTGGGCAGCCCCAACGTCCGCGCGTACGTCGCCAACCTTGAGTTGCAGCAGCATCGACAACATCGACAGCTGTGTAGAACGGACGACATTGGGAAACACACTAGACAACGTTACCATAAACGTCCACAGCCGCCGTGCAAAACGACCACGGCCGTACTGAAGGCACGTCACCTCCGTGCGGCGTCCGAGGATCTTTCCAGGTCATGGAAGTCGACGGATCACTCGGATGTCTCCATTACCGGCAGATCGGTAGCGGAGTTCGAGGCGGCGCTAATCAACTCGGCGAATCTAGCATCGGACCAGAACGAATGTAGCCATGATGATCCAAGCGATGACGATATAAGCTTCCGGTTTGCCGACGACCGGAAAGAACCGACATCGAGCTGTCAAGAATACAACGTTGCTGTTAGTTCAGACTGCGACGAAAACGAAACTGAACGAAGTCCACAGTGCGGCACTGGAACCAATACTGAACGCATAACGATGATCCAGGATACATCAGTGGATTGTTTACCCCACCAAGGCCGTCATTCTTCCAGTGAGGTCGATGGGGATGAACAACAGTCGCAACCGGCAACGGACAGTGGTGTTGACATTACGGATTTTACGGGCGACGACGTTGGATATTTTTCGTTGCCGGAACGACGATCAGACAGAGATAGGCGTCAGACATCAGTTCGCAGTCGCTCGCAAAGCTGTCACATTCATCATGACTCCGCCATCGTTAACGACGAAGAAGTCGAACCCTCTCTGACGTACAGCTACGACTCAGGAGGATCTCTTTGCCCGGGACCTCGAACCAGCAGGGACCGTCAAGACGTCTCATCCACTGTCGGTAGCAGTTCCCCGGAGGACAAACAATGTCAGAACCTTTGCGAAGAATCGCAGCATCACGCTACAACCTCTTCTTCCACCGCCAACGACTGTTCTGACCGCATCATTTCAGATAATTGCTCATCAAACGACACAACGTACAATCAACATTCGGACAAGTTTGAACCAGATGAAGAAGACCAGAAAACTCACGACGAATGTCATCCAGTTGTTCCTTCTGTGACGCCTGCGAAGCTGGAGCCCGAGAAGTTAACCGCGATGATGATCGCATCATTCGGAAGATGTGACAAATTACTCTGTCGCGCTGTTAGCGCCGTTGCTTCATACAAAACCGCCGTCAATTACGTGTCCAGCTTGTTCCCCGAGACTGGCTTGATTCGTCAGTGTGCGTTCGATCTCACACGCTCTTGCCAATTCGACGCTACGTCAACTGGTATCCAGTTCTTGACCCTCGAGGCGGTCAGAGTAAGTTTTATGTCTCCTTTCTCACCCGAACTTTTGCTAGCATGTCTGCTTTTGAAACACACAATCCTAAATTGGCTTTGTGATTTGTGTTATATTTATCATAGCATCCGTAGCTCTACGGGAGCTGACCGTGACGTACGTATATCAGACTGAGACAGCTAGAGACAGTACGATACAATAAATAATACAGTAAATACAATAAAATACAATAAAAACAAAACCTATGATTTATCCATCGCAATATACAGTATAGAAATAATTGCAACTCGTAAAAGATGACAGATTTCAGGTGTTGTCTGGCATCTTTACCATTGTACTCATGCAGACGACGTCCATTGTCCATTAAGGCCCGTTCAGACCGCGCGCGGTCTGCACGGGCCTTTACTATTCATCGCTCCTACTTTTTCATTCCAGACTCAATGCTTCCCACCACAGACCCTCCCAGTACCCATCCGTCGGACTGCCTTCATGGACTCGCGAGACTGCTCTACGGTTTTTCTGTTTAGTTTCTTTTCATCATTCTTTCCGTTCGATTTGTCTGGTAGACTAAACTGGCTTTCTGTCAGTTTTTGACAGCACTTTAAATACGTGGTGACTTCATGACTGACTGATTGATTGATTGATTGACGTAGGCCTACAGAAAAACGTTAACGTGTATGTGATTGCGTTAGGCGAAGTCACACTGCTGAGCTGTGGACCCTCTTGTTTTTATGTCGAGGTTTTGGATTTATGTGACTGTTTTCATGACCGTAGTTTACACCATGCCAGACCCGCTACACCGCATGTTTACACTGAGATGAACGTCTGTACTTCGTTTATCATCGCTAACATTTTTTGCAGTGGTACTGTTTATGTCTACGTTGATTCTTTATATCAACATTCCGGCTGATTTATATTCTCCTGATAGCTAAGAAACAAGCCTTCAGTGTTTCGAAACTATTGGTTCAATTGGTAGGGCATAAGGAAGGACATCCGGCCTGTAAAATACCGCTTTAAAGTTTTCTCTGGAGAGTTTGAGGACTACCCACCGGCTAAATCAGGAAAACTTGGAAAATAGCAATAAGACGGTAACCGTCTGACGGTTGCGACAGCTATGAAGTAACTCTTAAGTAAGCAGATGAATGTTATTTCAACAGTGACGGAAAGGACTGCAGACAGTCATTGCTATAGTCTTCCTCTCTCTCCCGCATCCGTTCCGCTCTCAAACACGATCACCAGTTACCCTATTCGTCCCTTTTCGTATAAGTCAGGCCTTATAACATGCATTTTCGGGTAATAATGGGGTGCACCCCACCATAGTCTTCGCGCGCGTTCTTCCGTATGGTTGCGATGATTGTTTGTGACCGTGTGAATTTTGTCACGCAGGAAGCAGCGAAGCGTTATTTACAGCAGCAACATGACGAAATGCTGCGCATCAAGGAAACGACGGACAACGAGGAAAGTTTACTGCGACAGCTTGACAGTCGTGTAAGTGCGATCAGATGCATTGTGCGTGTGTAGGCCTTTACGACGTGACGTGATACAATAACATTCTATTGACGTGCGTTTAATAGAATCACTTAATTTTGAAGCTTGATATAGGGCAAGGAATAATTCGAAAAATCAGATGTAACTACAAAAAATAAAACGACGAACATGACAATTAATTTCAATTGCTTTACTTGGTAAAGATTAGTTTGTGTGTTTTATAGTTATTATCTAATAATTTTAGGGATTTTAGTTTGTTTTTGTTTGTTTGTCTATTTGTGTTTTATTCACTTATAGGCCTATAACTTGTAGTGCTGGCCTGTCATATAAAAAAACTCGTAAGTAATGTTATAGATCTAATCCTGACCGAGCCATACGATTTACCTGTTCACTTAACGTTTTTACTGTCTTACCTTACTACTACTACGTGGATTGTTGAATTAAATAAATAATAAATAAATAACGGGTTAATATTCGTATGTGGGCAGTTGCCGACACTATAGGCCTATGGCTGATGTCAAGTTAGGCTGATGCCTGATGGTGAATTCAAATTAATGTCTCGTTTAAGCCATATGGATTGATCTATAATGGGGAATATGATAGACAGGAAGCTGTTTCTGGCGTATATCTGGTAAAATACTATCCAGTGAGTAAAATGAAATTAATATTTGCTGCAAGTTGATTTCCAAATTGCTGGTATACGTCAGTACTGTACATATAAATCAGCCGATAAACAAGCGCCTGCCACTTCCGCTGTCACAATGGCCTCCCTCCCTGGACTGGTTGAAGCTGCGCAGCGCAGTGTGCAAGCTGACTCATAATGTAAACAACAGTATTACTCAGCAGTAAGCCTAGTACGATGTGTTCACTACCAGTTTCTGTTGTATGCCTAAACCGGTACGAAGTGACTTGAAATGTTCCGTGATTCGAACACGACTCGGCACGAGGAAAATGACTGTGAGTCATGTCCTGCTGCAGCGGCTGAGCGGCACTTTGCGGAGATAGAATGTTAACCGCGTCGAAGATTGACAGCGCAAGGAACTGAAGTCGGCTCATTGCTTGTCGAAGTAGCCTATAATCACCTTGAGAATGTCATCAGCTTTCGTGCTGGTTTTGCTTACTGCAGCAGTTAGGTCTAATGAGCTAACGCGGAGAGATCGAGAGCCGGATGAGCGCAAATTCGCTGCCAACTGATGCGGCAGTTCCGGCTGTACGCGCCGTTGTTAGCAGTGATCTGATGACACAAATTATCAGATTGTTAGTCGCTGCTAACAAGTGATGGCGGTGCGAGCAAGCGGACGAGGTGACGCCGGCAAGCTGCGTTCACTTGTCCTCGAGCACAGCTTAATTATCAACGAACGCATACACTATTTATGTTACAGCGTTTAATCGTGAATCACGTTCGAAAAATTTTCATTTGTTGTCTATAACCTTTCGTGGATTTATTTACGCCTTGTTATGGTCCCGCTAGGTTGCGTGGTTTAAGAGCCCATTCGAGACATAGACCTGCAGACAGACATACTCACATCTCGCACGCACAGACAAATCGTCAATTATGTATATAAGATGCATTAACCTGTCGCAAATTTGAGCCGGTTGTTGTGCACGTTGCCTTTGTACATTTTCCTATTTCCTTTCTCCTTTTTCCGTTTTGAATGACATGACTCTGAACAAACATTCAAAGTTACAGCGACTATATGAATTTCTATTTAAATTTCTATTTAGTGGATAGTTTTATTAATACCGGTACGATACACGCTATGGATGATTGTGCACAGGTGGTTGACTTGATAAAATGCAAGACGGATTCACGTCAGCTGGAGAAGTATCACCAGTACGTGGATGAGATGGAAAGCGTAACGCGGTTGCTGCTGCTGCTGGCTGGCCGACTCGCTCGTCTTGACAACTCTACTGGCCACTCGCTACTAGCCACTCAGGTTTTTTGTTTATTTCGTCATAGCCTGTAACCGTAACTACTATTTCTATAGGTCTACCCATCTGCGTTATAAATATGTCATTCTCGGTCAGTAAATCGTCGGACGATTCCGGGCGCTAAAACCCAATCAAATTGTTTGACTGTTGATTTTGAATGATTAGAAACATTTATTTATTGTATATAATCAGGCAAAGGTGGAACATTAAACAGAATAACGTGGCTTAAATGCTGAGCGCTCTATTTTGAAAATTTAATTACGAGTTTGTCTGTGCAGACCCATTTGTAACAACTCTTGGGCAACATTTTCCAACAGATTTTGGTGGAAGTTTATATAAACATTGGCGTCTGTCTATTCAGTGTCCCCAAGGCTCTGTTCATGGTCCTCTATTTTTCATTCAGTATGGGCCTCTCAGTAGTCTCATTCTGGCGCGCGGGAACCATTTTTCAACAGGGGTTCAAGATCAAAAATCATCTGTTCGACATAAGTGAGGTATCAATTTTTGATCCCAATCTCAAATTTTTGGGGGTCAGTTGACTCCCTGACCCGGACTTCCCGCGCCCCTGGTCTCATTTCATCCCTTTCTTGGAACCAACATCTTTGTGCAAATGAAACACAACTTTTCTTCTCTTTTTAATTTTGATTCCAGCATCTCTTTTCTACAGAACGCTCTATAACAGATCTTTCCCATAGATAACTGCTAGTTTTGTAACTCAGAACTCTTCCAAAACCGATTATCTTCTTAGTTGACAACAACTTGCCAGAAAACATAACTTTTTCTCTCTTCATGACCAACTCAGCTCGTAGTTTTAGCTTTATCTTCAAAGAACACCTTCTCTGACCAAATCTCGACACTATCTAAATTTGTTATTCTTATTCGTAAACTTTACTGGATCCGTCCTTACCTTTATTTCAAAACAACCGGGACTATCATCGCTATCTACAAACTTGACTACTGTAATTCTCTGCACTGTAGTTTTCTGAACACTTAAATAAATTGACTCTAACAGATTCAGAAGTCTCTTGCTATTACTGTTGTTAAGGCCTCTAAATTCCCTCATCGTTTGTATTCTTAAATCTCTCCAATGGTTTAAAATAAAAATAAATATTCAGTTAAAGCTCATATACTTTCAAAGTTCTTACTAGCACTCAAGCTTCGTATCTATATAAGTTGATCTCGCAATCTCCCCATGTAATAGGCTACTAGCTACCTGCCAGTTGTTGATTCACACGTTAAATATATCCTGACTGATTGATTGATGCTATGACCAATCCGAACTAATATCAATCGTCTTCAACAGTAGGTCACCATGGCGTATTGTAAACATGTTGAATTTCAAATGTTTATCGTTACAGCTGTCCTTGTCAACAAACCGCGACGAACTGATGCAGAAGTTCATCGATGCGTCCACGCTAAAGTCCGATATTGACCGACGCGGCCAGATGATTTCGGACCTACTCGCATCGTGTCTGTCGGCGGATGAGTTTGTCGACTACCAGCGTCTGATGGTGGAAAAGACGCGTCTCCGGCTTCAGAGGCAGGAGCTAGAAGACTGGTTACGTCTAGCCGAGCAGCAGCTGCAAGAACTGTCCGTCGACGTCGATGATTACGTTCAAGACATTATATCACATTGCTAGAAATGATTTTCTGTTGATATTCGTGGCCAGTGGCGTCACCAGCTATGGGGCACTGGGGCACGTGCCCCCTCTCGACTCTGGAAGTTTATGGATACGCCTAACTGCCTAACTATAATTGTACGTGAAGAGAAAAGTCTGCCAGTTAAACAGAGACCGAAGTATTACTAGTAGCAGTACTTTCGTTAGAGTGCTGTTTGTCAGTTGTCTCGTATGGGTCTATGTACGTTTATTTATGTCGTGGTTTGTATTGTAATTTAGTTAGAATTGAGTGAAAATGTAGTTTATACTTTGTAGTACTCGCTAATAAGCGGCTGCACGTTATCAAAGACTTGTGATCAATTTTGTGATGTATATAGTCTGTATCTCTGTATTGTATTTGCAGTGTGCCGACTGGTCCGGCTCAATGTACGCGTAGAAACTGAACTTTATTCTACGCTATGTTCTGGTAAAAGGGCCCTTGTTTTTTTTGCATTACTCTTAAAGAAAAAATAACAAATTTGAATGAAAATTCGGACAGTCTTTTTGCGAAATGCTAATTTTATACGAGTTTGAAATAATTTGTCTACTTGTTAATTATTTTTTGATAACAGCAACATAATGAGGACATCAGAAATTTTTTTTTAAATGTCTTCATGGCAGTGGGGTTTACCCAGTGGGATTTACCATCGAAGAGAAACATTTCATTAAATGGTTACAAGTGAGTAAAAAGCATAGGCGGCGATCCTGGGGTGCCCCGGGCCCCCCGGAGTGGGACTGGGAAGGGAAGGAAGGAGGAAGAACGGAAGGGACATGCCATTTTTTGCCAAAGGATCGCCAAATCTGTTAAAAGTATGGATCAAAAAGGTTGCTTGAGATGTTTTTGACAGAAGATGAAGTCTTGATGGGTTAGAGATACTGATGAAAAGTCAATGTGAGATCTTTACATGTTCATGAAATACGCGTTCAGTCTACAAGATATGAGCATTTAAAATGTACCAAAATATCAATCAATATCTGTATAGTTATGTCAGTATTAACCACTGTTGACGGTTTTGAAACTGCAAATTTTCCATCGTACGTGAACAAACAGAAATAACCGCAGCTTTACTTCGGTTGGAAAATCTGGCTGTGGTTGATCCCGATGCATAATTAACTTCCAAATATGGCAATCCCACCTTGGTTGTACAGTACACTAAAAACGTCGCCAATATACACCGTGTTCCAAAAAAGGTGCCACCAAACTCATGGTGGTAACTTCGCCAAATCTTAATCGATTTTCAAAATTTTTCACCACTGCAAAGATAAATAAATTTCCAATACAATTCATGTATTATCGGTATTTCCCACCACGCCTTAACAATGTTGCCGCACTACCT
>Ga0209145_1000213_pt1 | contig 11521 bp, 2 predicted proteins | sample WorMetfiPIANOSA2_FD_187396 | JGI IMG/M metagenome (GOLD analysis project Ga0209145, IMG submission 187396) | Marine gutless worms symbiont microbial communities from Max Planck institute for Marine Microbiology, Germany - Olavius filocauda... | ecosystem: Host-associated > Annelida > Digestive... | reverse complement strand
TGTCTTAGACGTAGCCTATGGTTAGGCTACTCACACCGACGGTAGTCGCATGAGTAGCTATCATCCACGTCTGTGATTCTGTGTGTCATTCTATCTGACTGTCCGCACGATAAAACCAAAACGGCTGAAACTAAAATCGCCAAACTTGGCACATGGATAGTCCGTCACGATACCTCGTGCATCAATGAATATTAGGTAAAAATGTCAAGGTCACACGGTCGAAAAATGCAAAAGGCGATCGATTGGCCGGTGTGTGTTATGCACGCGCTCTATCGAGTGCCCATATTGTCACTCTAGTCTAGTTAGTATTAGTCGTAGACCTACATTACGCTAACTAACAAATAAGCCTTATGCAAGGTCTGTGCCAGCCATTTTTTGCTCTTGTTAATAAGAGTTACAACATGCTTCTGTACGTATTTGAGACTTGACGTCATATCAGACAGTCATAGCCTGATAAGCGTCCACAGTTAACACCGCGGGACGCGATTATCGACGAGCAGTTTTTTTTCCGGTACCGTATAGCTAAGTTGGCGAATTGCTACTAGGCCTAAACGCAAGAGCTCAGTCTTTGCTAGCTTCTCTAAAAGGCCACGCCACACCCAGGCCTACTCCTTTTGTTCTATTTCTTAGTTTTCATTCGCTTTATATTTTACAACGAAATGTTAAAACTAGTCTTCGAATCTAGTTTCGTATATCAATTTTTGCATAGGCCCAGCGAACGATTTGGTTTTTAATTAATTCGACACCGAGACGATTGCGCTATGTAACACCGCTAATGACCGAACTTGGTGATAGTGATAGTGACTATTTGAGTGACTGTCAATATTTTTGATGAATGTGACGATCAAAAATATTTGCTTCGTCAAAACATTCGACATCACGACATAGCTGAACGTCCTCCAACGGGCATAGGTCTAGTAGGCCTACTTCGTGCATGTGTTGGCAACGATTCTGTAATTTACGTCATTATGATTTGTCTCGTTTTACCGATGGGCGCAGAGCAACCATTGTCCGCCGTATCAGTTCCAAAAATCTATTCACTGCGTAATGGACACAAGGGCAATTCCAGTCGTACGTTCCGAGGTCATTGCCTATTAGATACTTGTCGACACCCCAGAGAACGAGAAACTAGTTGCCAGTCCATCAACGTACACCGGTCGTCACTTCACCACACTGTCCCGCGACGGTCATTTTCATTACGTCTGAATTTCGTTCTTACAGCGATAACTCAATTATCTGATCTATTGAGTGGCTAGTCTGTACTAACAAACTTCTTGTTTCACGATCACTAACTTCTACTATGGGCCTTAGGGCTTTCTGCTCCTCTCCTCTGGATCGGCTTTTTGGATCTCCCGTCTGCTGCTGTACTGGTCTATCACTAACCGTTGCTCAGTACATGCGTTTCCTAAAGACGTACCGGTTTGGTTCTCTGTAGGTGGTTTTGCTGCCTTATTAACAGCATCTGCTATTTGTGCGTGTTTAAATATCAATTTATTACTCACGCCGACGACAGTCACGGGAGTAAGGCGTTCATCCGCGTCTGTCTCTCTATCTGCAGCATAACTCAAAAACGAATGATCTCAATCTCAAAGTGTTCAAACTTGGTACAGAGAATGATCTTGGGATATCCTAGAAGTGGTATGAGTTTGAACGGTCAAAGGTGAAGTAAAACGTATTAAAGACGATCGAGTGATAGGCGTGAGGTTGCATTCTATCGAGTGGCAAGCGTTTACTTATTATTATTAGTAGTAGTAGTATTAGTAAAATCTTACTAGTAAAATTCTGCAAGTGCAGTTATTAATTCAGCTTGACTGTATGTTCCACACGTGAAAACTTGCACTCCTATTGGCAAGGCTGCACTCTGCACTTGTACAGATACCACTTAAAACGGTCAAGACGTAAGTCAACGTGCAATATTTCAGCGTTTTCACAGACGTGATTATAAACAATAACACCAAACAAACACTATTTCCCCCCTGGGAAATGAACCATTACTGATCTGTTTCTTTTTTAAATGTTTACACGCACATTACAATTTACATCATTCCAAACTGACAAGTATCTTAACGTATATTTGAAAAGAATACACACATTCAACTGCAACTGCTTTACGCTTATTATGTGGACAACTTTCCCACCAGCAGACACCAACACCAGCAAACCCTCGTTTATTTTATTTTGCAGACTTCATGAAGCACAGCATGACAGCACAATGATGACAACGATGACAGCACAATTGAAAATTGAAAAAATTACCAAGAAAAGCCACTGAATGACAAGACGACTTGTATATAATTTGAACACTGAACCCGGGATGAAATTAATGACAGATCCAGTCTCAACAGATAAAAATCTATGCAATCGTGCCTAGACCTCAAATTAGCAAATAAAACTGACACCATTAATTAAATAATGAACATTAACATTAACATAGCAAGTGCCACACCATTTGCTTTCTTAGTGAAATATCAGCAAGATGGAACACACCAATCAAGCATTCTGCATCGACCAATGTGTACGTATGACGAAGTCATAACAGTATAAAACACAGAACCCTACTCGCTAAGCTCTTGTAAACATTTCATGTCAAGCAACTACTGTCTGCTACAGTGACACTACGAATGACTGGCAATACACAGCAGTGTAAGATGCGGTGCATCCTCGTATCCGATGAAAACGGGGCAGCTTTAGCATCTTAAAGATACTTTTCGGAAGATACTTTTATATTATTTACCACTTGTACACGTCACATTGAGAGAAAGTTATGACTGTCTTAAGCCTACTATGCCATATTAGGCTTGCATGTATTTGTTGACATTATTGGATGAATTGTGCTCTAGTATATTGTCATTCCATGTAATCATGTAATGTATGCATACACGTAATGGTTGTGATAAAATTCGAGTGGAGTATCTTACACAATGTACAAAAAGTATCTTCAAAAAGTATCTTCCTCTTTGTCAAGATACTTTTCAAAAGTATCTTGATACAAGATATGATACTATCTTGTATCTTAAAGATAAAGATACTATCTTCAAGATAGTATCTTGCACAACACTGCCCACTAATATTGACATGGCAAATAGTTCATATTTCTGTTATAATCTGCAAATCATATTACATGACAACTCACCAACTTAAACGACACAAAACACATAACAGATTTAAAGACCATTTTCCACACTGATCTGGGTTAGTGCCACGAAAGTCTCTTTGAATGAGACAGATTCGGCGACTGCTGGAGTGGGATTTTTTAGAAGGGCAGATGCCATTCCATACACACTTTAACTAACACGTCAAAGCACTGAAGGCATAACTTAAGCAACAAAATCAAAGACAAAAACTTAAAAGCGACAAACTTAGTATATTCAGCTGAAATATTCAGTAATTCTTGGTTATGAATGTCAGTTAACTAGCAAAAATATATGATACAGTTCCAATGTAATGAACTGTCTTCTGCATACAAAGCGAAGCAGCTGGTACATGATAACATTAACATTTCTGACGTAAAAAGGCAACTGGCGGCAAGACAGAAAAGCACGCAATTACTGCACAGACGGCTACAAATGAAGATACTACAGCACTACACATGCATCAAAAATGCACAGAATTACACATATAGGCATTGACTACGTTATCTACAGTCTCAAAGGACAAGTTTATAATAATACTGTGACTGACTATACAGCATACAAAGCACTCAAGTTGGCTAATTATGCCAATTACAGACAACAGTCTGCAGTAAACAGCACCTGAAGATGGGACCTTTTAGCACGGTACTCAGACATAACTCGCAGCTCACACCGCTTTACTTCATTTTTACTTCTACTTTCATTTACAAACATTATGTGTTTGTGAAACATCCAGACATTACGAAAGTTTAAGAATTCTTGTCAAAATAAAACTAGTGATAATGCACTGTCATCTTACACGAAACCAAACGCCGTCTCTTAAGCAAAGAAAATACCGAAACTTGCACGTCACACCATCGCTGTTGCCAGAAGGACGTTACGAAAGGCGAAAAAGTTTGGCACGCATCTCCAGCAACTGCCACATATACTGAGCAGCCATTCCAAACATCTGACGCTGACAATTAACATGTCAAACTGGTGAAAAATATTCACGAAGAATATCCAGGCAACCATTCATTCGTCACAACAGTACAAAACAGTACAGTACATTCAACACAACTAGCAGTCAGTAATAACAAGAAGGCAGCATGAACAAATGCCATTGCACAGTACTACCATCTACTGACCAGTTCATTGCTACGACACTTGACAGTGTCTCTCAACTCACAGACCATGCCAACAAAACACTAATAACTGAAAAAAATGCAGAGCAGAGACAGTTACCGTATTTATCAGCAGATTTTACTAAGTAAAATACTGGCACTAATGTTGGCATTCAATTCAAAATGCAGCTAAAAATCCGAATAAAACGGTTTTGTACGTTGTATGCACTGAGAAGTGTATGAATCAATTCACAAATGACGACACAACGTGTCACGTGCATGAACTAAATTACGCAACGACTACTGACAAACGTGAAAATATAAACAATCACTTCAATAAGAACTAATTTGCCAGGTGCGTTTCACATCGGACTCGCCGTTATGTTTCCTTCTCCCTGTACACAAAATATACACCACACGTACATGTAATAAATGATGAAAAACAAGCAAATGTTGGTACTACGGTCAATCAATGACTAGCAACATGACAGATGAATCTGACATATCCTTGATCAGTAGTTATAACATGGGCTACTTCTGTTTATTGATGCAGTTCTAACAAACGTGAGACTATAAGACGAAACAAAGTTGTACATTCAACACTACACTGCACACGTACACATAACAGTCAGTGAGCCAGCTCACTTTTTCTTGCCGAGGGTAAAGAAGCCTCGTTTCTTTGGCTCTTCCGACCGTGAACTCTCGGGATGTAATGGCAGTGTCTGCGCTTTCATTGGAGACATGGAAGCTTCGCCAGCTCCACTGGCACTGTTGATCTTTCCCATCCACATGTTCATATCCTCCTACAAGTAAATCATAAATGAACTAGAAGGTACTCATAGACTTCCAACCCATGCCGTATTGCTTTTAACCCTAACCCTAACTTTGATCCTATCACTTCTAGTATATCCCAAGGTCATTCCCTACACCAAGTTTGAACACTTTGGGATCATTCATTTTTTTAGTTATGCTGCAGACAAACAGACAAACAAACAAACAGACTGACTACCCACACTGACCAACTGAGGTCAGCGTGGGAAAAAAAATTATGCACAAAATTTTTTTTAATGATAAACAACAACACTATCTCCAATGAAAATTTGCTGTGGTATTTCTTAATTCCACATGTTACATCTTACTCATAAAAAGCACAGTAAGGATGAAAGCAGACACAAATATACAATTTAACAAAGGATTCTAACTGTATTGTGGTGGATGGATTACATAACCAGCAGTGACAAATAGTGCATGCGATACATCTATATCACTTCACAAACTTTGAGACTATTAAACTAACTGTATAAAACTTTCAACATAATATTAACCAACAACTGCATTGTTCATAGAACTGGATGACAAAACTCTAAATGTCTGTTCATACAAGTAGACAACAAAGTTCTGAATTTCATAACTATTATTACATAATGATACACAGATTTATTTATCCAATATCAAAACTATGTATGCACTTACCTCATCTTTACACTGGAACAGAAAGTCGCCTCCATTGGCTAACTTTACTCGGAACACATGCGGCCTTTTACTGTAGTCTGTAGCTACAGCTGCTGTCGCTCCTTCGAGGTCGACTGGCTGTTCATGACGGTAACAAGTTTTTGGATCCTAACACAAATAGCATAATGCATCTGTCGTGAACATGTTCACATGAACTTGTCACACTATGAATACATGCAAAATAACCAATCTGGAGTCTGAAACAGTGATAGGCAACAGGGACAGTAGGAATACAGCAAGAAGCATGTCAACTGCAGAACTAAACTATTTGAGATCACAAAAACAATTAAATTATGTTCAAAATCATTATGTTCACCTATAAATCTTCTGAAATGTCTCTCAACTTCAACTATATAAGCAATTCAGAACATGATATACAGAAACAGACCGTCTTGTAGTGTTTCTGGTCCTTGTAAAATGCAAGCTTGTTGTTCGAAATTACGGCAAACAGCTTGTCCCAGCCCCTTGAAACAATCACCAGATGTACAATTATCACTCAAAGACTAACAACAGGGACAGTCATGAGAAAGTACAGTGACAGAACAAAGTGAAAATCATATGAATTTGCCTGGTAATGATAACCACAACAGTTAATGTGACGTTAACATGTAGATTAATGCCGTGCAGTGCTGAAAGCATTATGTTCACCTATACATGGCACTCGGGAAACTAACATTTCAAGTCACTTTCAGTATCAACAGCATGTTGTAAATGCCGAGGTTGCCCAGGTGTAACTTTCAGATCACTGGGCCAAAAAGAACAACAAAAGTAGGTTGTAGCAATTAACAATTAATTAACCGATTAATAATTAAAGTTTTTAACGACTGACAAATCACCATTTACTTACTTAACATTACTACTGTGTCAAAGTAAAAATAAACAACAATAACAGGAACTGCAAGTCATAACACTGTGAAATATAAAAGCTATTTCAACTTTTCAAGTCGTGTTTTGGTTTTCAAGTTATATTAGTTCTGTTTCGTGGCTAATTTATCACTCACAACATGTGCACCATATCAGAAAGTACTGGATAATAAGTAAGACTTCACTAAAATTATTTAAATTAACTATTAATTAATTGTCAATTTTCAAAAGTGAACTACTGAAAATAATTTAATCATTGCCAGCAGTAAAAAACCAAGAACTACACAATGCTTGCTGAGTTAGCAATGTGAAACCATCAGACGATTAAGACTTCCGCAGTAGAAATGCTGCTGAACATACACAACCAACCTGTTAGAAGCCTTCTTTGTTGTCGACTCCCACTGATGCTTTCTAATCAGCATCCCAGAAACGACACCTTCTTCTTCTACAGATACTGCAGCAGCTGACCGTTCAGCTGTGTGCCACATGTTAACAACAAACTGTACACTTCATCAACTATATTATTTCAACATTAAATGTCCGAGTGAATCACTTATGTCAACATGTTGTGAACACAGTCAGGAAATTTGGTCAGTCACAAGCAAAACTGCTAAATCTTAGCTTGTTTGCATTTACTGTACAATGTACATGTAACTAAACAATTAGACTCGCTTATTTTGGAAAGGTAACAGTAACGGAATACCCGCTGGTACATCAGCAGTAGACAAGCTATAAACTACTAATAGCTATGCTGCAAATGCTGCCTCTTAACTACACCTTTCTCTGTGCATCAACACACATTCTATTGACTATGCACAGTGCCCCTGTAGCATTCTCACGATAGTGACACTCTTAATCTATTCATTAATAATAATAATAATAATACTATTCAGTGCTGGCCAAGAGGTCTACACTCTGTGAACATTTCTTAGAACAGCAGCTGTTACGTTACTAATGCTAAAGAACCCAATCTGATCAGCAAACTAGAAATATTATTGTGGTTATTTGAAGTAATGGAACCAAAAACCTTAAAGATAAACAAACACAGTGGGCTGAAGAACAAAATAGTAACAGTAAATTGTTGTTAATTTCTTGTAAGTCAACCAAATGATTGTAATGTAATACAAATACACAAAAGACATCCTGTCCTGATCCTCTGCTCGTAATTACGCATATATACAAGCACAAAGCAAAGCTGATGCACACACACACACACACACAACTGTATAACAGCCATTTTCCAGTTTACTTGGATTAGCTGGTAATTCCACAAAACTCTCCAAGGAAACCTTTAGAGAATGCTGAAGCAGTATCAATTACAGGCAGGTGCCTTTCCCTTCCCTTCGGCTAGTATCTAGCTGACTGCCGATGGCTGCGATGGGCACTTGTGACTCGGGAAAGCCTTTAGCCCGCCAAAACATGGCACTGATACATATACACCAGATTCAAAACTGGCAACATTCTAGGACAACTACAGCTGGGATCTATGAACGCCAAACTCACATTGTGACAGCTGGTGTAAAATACATTTCAAAAGCAAAGATCAAGGTGTAATATATTGTGTAAAAACGTGTATTGTAAAAACCTGAATACTACATACAGTCATCATACAGCAAAAGATATCCTGACAAACTGTGAAATGTCAATAGGTGTCAAGAAGCTAAATCACAGTTTGTACTATGAATGTAATTACTAATGTATGTACCACGACTGTGACTGCTACGGAAATAACAAAGATAACAACTTGCTAAAACACTGGACAAAAGTTTTCAAATTGTCAAATCATTAACATTAATAAGAGATTAATTTCAAATATTCAAAACTTAAACTTTTTGCATCCTACATTCAAATGTCTACTGGCAGAGAAACTGTTGCATGCACTACAGTGACCATGACCATCACAGCTACATAACATGTTTGTTGTTACTGCTTACTCAAAAGTCCCAACTCCAACAACACACACAGACTGCATCAGTTTGTATTAACACACAGAAGCAAAGCCACTTAACTATAACTTAAATATTGCAAAGCATTTCCTTTAATTATCCAATCCACTTATAGCATATGTCTGCATTATTTATAAAAGAAAGCAAGGTGATTAGTACTTATCTATCACTTAAATTCTAACGTATCGGACCACTGCCATCATTTCAGTGTGCTTGTTAAAATTAAATGTATTTAAAGTAAAAGGCACAACATATAGCTTTCTAATTACCTTTTTAAACAAAAATACAATTTTATGGAAAAAATGCTGTGTAAATGTAATTCACACAGAAGTTATTTTGACAATGTCATGTATTAGTTACATGTTGCCAGACATGTGGTACCACCCAGCAAATCAAATTATTATATTAAGCAAGTTTTTTTGTGTGACTTACTGACAATTTTTAAAAATGAAAAAAAAGACGGATATCGACCTCATACCGCACACTGTGCATAACATTTTGAATTCAGGCATTCTGTAGGTCCAAAGAAATCCCGTGAAAGCCTGCATTATTAGTCACCCAGCCACCCACAAACTTAAATCATTTTGATGCATCAGACAGAGCTTCAGCTGTGCTGAAGAAAAAGTACAGCTTGCAAGCTATCACACAGAAAGCACTGCTCTATATACTCAGCATTCTTCCTGCTGCAAAGCTGAATAGTGAATATGTAACATTAACGGTGTGTTAATAAAACAAACGGCAAAGCATCTGGCTGGCAAACAGCAGCAAAAGCAACAACGAATGCCGCAGCTGCAGTTTCCGCCTGCCATCACTTACACTTTCCACTTGGAGCACGCTCCACAGGTTTACTGGGCACTGGAGTGGCGTGATCACCTGCTGATGGTGGCGGCGAGCCTGCTACAGGCTTTGCTATGACTGCCGCAGCTACGAGATTACATCGCAACACAACATCTACACGCGTTTGTCAATAACTGCTTTCATGCACTCAATTCCACACAGCAACAACTACTACCATACTGTTAGTTGGCGACATTGTCCACACATTCAGGGATACACTACGATGCATACTGGAAATCCAACAGTACTGACATTTTGATTGTTACTGACTAACTTGTTAATATGCTACAAGTAGTGAATACTAGCAAGTAGCAGCAGTATAGAACTAATACATTATCACAAAGACAAACACTCAGCGTAGTTGGAGTCGCTCAGTGAGCATGGTCGAATATTAGGGTTACAAAATATAATTGGCAGGTTACTGAGCCTCCTATACATCCCACAGCAGTGGAATTTTCTTGAAATAGTAAATTGCGATTTCAAGAAATGTGAATTGCAATTTTGACCAAAAAGTCCTGTCTTCTGACACAATTTTCACTCTACAAGATGGTGATATGTTATCAAAATCACATCTACAGTGGTCCTTTGCCTCCTATCAAAAATGTCTGCACTCTCTAGTGAACAATTTTCATGGACGATCTCAAATTTTTTGCTGCATTTCAATAGAGCTCCATCCACAATTCCCCTAAATCCAAATTAAAATATTGCACTCCATTTTCGAAATATTCGCAAAAAAACGAATTTTTAATTTCCCCAAATTTTCACTGCAAATTTTTGACATAATTTTGGACCGTCGACAGTGAAAGTTTCATCGAAATCGCAATGCACACTTTCAATGAAATTCAATCGATCAATTTTCCTGTTGGTCTCCACTCTCCAGCATAACAATGACAAACATCCTGAAAAAGACTGGAACAATGGAGTCAGTTATGTAGACTCTTCTACATCATATAATGTAACATTTAGTGGGTTTTGGCAACTAGAAGGTCGGGTTATGACGACCACAAAAATTCAGAACATGCACACAGTAAGCTACGACACACTGCTGACACTTCAAGGACTGTACCTGGTACTGGTTCACGTCTGGCAGCAGTCGGTTCTACAGTGCGAGCTGGTTCAGGTTCAGCAGCTCGTCTACAACACAAACACCCATCAAGTCTTATCAGATACATTCCACATTAGCCCCCATAATACATATCAACAAATAGATTTCCTGAAATTCGTATTCTAAGCAGAAGTCGTCTTCAGTGTTACAGTGATATTAAGCACGCTCTGAAAGCCTCACCATTTCATCAGAATTATCCAAGTTCTTCAATCTTGTGTTACTCAAATTACATCTACCAGATTCGCATTCCTCAAAGCAAAAGCAGAATGCACTTTTTCTACCTCAATAATGTCTCACATACAGGCAAACACTGATATGCTGTTTGTCAGATACCTAATAAATCCAGCATGTCAGTTTGCAAGGTGGCTAAATTCTCTACAACTGTGCTCTCATGCCGAAATTCAAAGGCAAATACACTTAACAAAGAAACTAGTGCATGCTGCAGAAAATCCACTTAACGTACAGTTGCTCTGGAGTAGGCAAGAACTGCTCCATGTAATGTTGGACATAGTTCCGCTTTTTCTGCGCTTTTTCTGGTTCCTTTTGTTTCTGACGCTCTCTCAGCTCGTACTGAGCATGTACATAAAACATTCACATATTAACATACTCACAAGTCACATACATATGCTCATGCATGGCAAATAATGTGTCTTTTAGCACTTTTGTGATACAAGTGTAATAGTGTAAGTTGACTTAGTCACTGGGGTCAGCACAGCTTCAGGATCTGATCTAAACGTACATGTAAACATACATATGACTCCATATGTAAATGTAAATGATGTTTTTGTTTTCTGTATTTTAGAAAAAATACTTTTTTTCCCAATTTCAAATAGATGGGCATTGACTTTGTACCATATGCTATTCACATACAAGTTTAGAACTCCTGCTTTTTACACTTTCAGAGAAATCGCTGAGAAAAAATGCAAATTAATCAGCCAACCACCCATGAAACAAGATATATAACTATTTGCACGACTGATCTTAATCATAATCATCTGCATCAGAAATTACTACACATATATC
>Ga0209145_1000212_pt1 | contig 11543 bp, 3 predicted proteins | sample WorMetfiPIANOSA2_FD_187396 | JGI IMG/M metagenome (GOLD analysis project Ga0209145, IMG submission 187396) | Marine gutless worms symbiont microbial communities from Max Planck institute for Marine Microbiology, Germany - Olavius filocauda... | ecosystem: Host-associated > Annelida > Digestive... | reverse complement strand
CCGGTGTACTCTACGCAGCAACCGCAGCCGCCAACCGCGATAGTTGCCATTCCGTCCAGCTCCCTCCAGGTGAGTTACCTGACATTTCTTCGTTCAGTTACTCAGCTGATGGCGATATAACACTACAATTCTGTGATGTTTACGTCACAGTCGCATGTGATTACTAATTTACCCAGACTTCCTTCCTGTGTTTCCTGTACTTTTGCTGATGACAGGCGAAAACTAATTTACTGAAATAAGTGAATATTGTATATAACGTACATATTTGCCAAATTTCATCATGCAGAATGAAAACTGAAGAAACAATTAACGTAAACTCCCACCGTTCATCTTACAATCTGGTATAATGCAGGCATGGCCTTGACGCGGCGTGCCTCCTTACGTTACAACGTAAACCGAGAACAGAGGCTGCCTTGTCTGTTCTGTGGTTATTACGGCAGTGCTAGACTGCTATAGTTGTTGTCTTGTAGTGAAATATAACTGCAGTTATTAAACTGTCTTGGACGCACTAGATTGCGGAAGTTGTGTTTTAGCCATATTCGTTATTACTTGCCAGTCTATATTGTTGGCTTTCGCCAGCTGTATTTCATTACAGCAGAATACGAGTACCATTCATTGTGTGTTATGGAAAGCAGACAGTGTAAAGCTCTCATGCCAGGCCTGCGTATTTAATAGCAGGTCGGTTATTCATATCGGATCGGCGGTTGGCCATTGTTCATTGTCAGTATTCTGGTTTATTTTGTTTTGAACGTTTATTGCGACTATGAGACCGGGTTCCATAGTGACCTGATTTAGGATTGTTGCAGACTGTAAAAAGTCTAGAACAGGAACGTCTATTATTAATGAGTTGTAAATGCGGTCCAGAGAGCATGGAGGTGAAGGTCTGATGGAATGGTGTAGGGGACTATGGGTTACAGAGGCTGAGAGATGCGGCACCGGCACGGCGAGGAGGCAGATCAGTTGGCAGTCGTTAATGGTCTTCATTGATTTATTTACAGCGATTTGGGCCAACTAGAGACATTGATGAAATGTCAGTCAAAGGCTGCAGCCATTTCTCTCCGTACTCTAATGTCGGTGTCTGTCTGTGTGCGCTGTCTTGCTTGCCGAGAAGCTAGAACGTTCCGTGGTGATTTAATGAAACAGTCGTTATGCCGCGAGAATGGCTTAGTTTTTGTATGAAGGTATCAGTACAGTGCAAAGTTCGAGGATACATGTATGAAAAAATAGAATACGTTAAAATATGTGCGTATTTAAAAAAAATAGAATATGCGTATTCTATTAGGCTATATTATACGTGCGCATAATATAATGTAATAGTGAGCAATCCATAAAAATTGCGATGCCTATGTAGGCCCATTAGCACAGCCATGGGGGAGGGGACAAATGTGGCAGTTGCCCCTAACCTCTCCAGACTTGATCTTGTGATCAGCGCAAATTGGATGAGAAAGTTGGGGCAATTAGGTGAGATCACGCAGAGAGTTGGCTGTCAGCAACTATAACTGGTTGTTACTAGCACATCTTTACTGGACAACCCAGTCAAACAGCGGTTGAAAGAAATCCGTTATCAATTAGAGCTCAACGGTGAGTGTCCGTGACAAATTGACAGAGCCGGCTCAATCAACAGTTAACGACTCCCGTAAAGATCTCTGTCTGAGAAAACGGGCGACAAAAAACTCTTTACTTCATCGATTTTAGTTGCTGGCAGTGGCAGGTGGGAATGCTTCACACTGACCTTCACTCCGCTGGCTTTCTCGTAGATCCAGACTGACCGGCTTCTATTTAAACTCGTGGAGTTGTTCCTCAGCAGCGATGAAGTAAACAGTTTCTCGTCGCCCGTTTACTCAGACAGAGATCCTTGCGGAATCTTTTTATTTTCGTACCGGTATGAAAAAACTAGAATACGTTAGAATACGTGCGTATTTTTGAAATAATAGAATACGTATGATACGTATCCTCGAACTTTGGTACAGTGTTATAGTGTCATTACCGCCACCCACGAAGTTTGGGAGGTATACGTGATCACCGGTGTCTCTCTGGTTGTCTGTGCGTCTGTCTGTGCACAACAGAGCAGGCAACGGATCAGAGTTAACTATTGTAAATTATTTGTCACGACACTATACGAGTTATAGATGAGTAAAGAAATGCTGGTTTGTCACAGTAGCTTGACTGACACTCGCGCAGGTCGTGCACGGATGATACTTGTAATGAGCTCGATGACAGTCAGCTGTGTCGGTGTCTTACATTGCTTAAAATGTTTCTGCTTTACTGCTACTTGGCGAAATGAAGATGTATATATTAACAGAACTGTCTCTGTGCTTATGTAGCATTTCAGCGATGCACAATTGTAAGAGCACTTCTTTCAGGTTGGTCTACTGGATCTGGGTTTGATCTCGTTGTGCATATAGCTGTCAGTTCTCCAGGCACCTCTGTATCTTTGGACTTTGTGGTGATAAGTAAATGTTTTTCTTTTTAAAATACACTTACTTCTCTTTACCTTGTAGAGGGCTTGACCTCATGGGACTGGCCCTTTACCTGGTGGACTGACCAACTATTGTCCTTGAGTGCTTGACACTGTTGGCTGGGTCACTCATCTGACCCGTAAAATCGTCCCCGATATGACCTATAATGTGTTTGGTGGGACGTTAAACCCTGCTCAACCGAGTGCACCGAACAGAATCTCAGATCCGCCACTGAATCGTATATTGCCGTGAGAACTGAACTGTGCTGCGAACTGTGTTGATTAGCGATCGTCGCTGGAGAATTTTACCGACTGCCTTTGAACTGCACTTGTTTCAGGTTCCCGCACACGATTACAAAATGTTCGCTACTCACACCACAGCGTAATTACATAATCATCTCGTGCATACTGTAATGACTTTTGCCTAGTAAACTTTACCAATTTGAATTGCACCTGCTGAAAGGCTGGACTCGAATAAGCAGTCATGAATATGATTGAACAAAACAAAACGCCTGCCGTGATGAATTAAAACCATGCACGAACCACATAAACGGAATTGAGTACACGCCTACACGTGTTGTGATGCTTGGGCAGCAGTCGAAATGAAGTACATGTAGTATAGATAGACGGTGGGCACTCCATAGAGGTGCAAACTCACGCCGGACACTCGATCGCCTTCAATATGTTTTTTGCACTTTGTGACCCTGTGACCTTGACCTTTGACCTTTTAACCACGTGTAGGATATCCGAAAGTCATTCCCTATACCAAGTTTGAAGACTTTGGGATCATTCGTTTTTAATTTATGCTGCGGACACACACACACACACACACACACACACAGGCAGACGCGGATGAACGCTTTACTCCCGCGATTGTCGTCTGCGTGAGTAATTATTAGCTGGTGAAATTATGGTGACGGCGATTCACTGCTATATTCGGTGTTCATTCGCAAGATGGCAGTATGCCAGTATTTGCTAGACATCGTGATGCCAGTTATATTTATGTATAGTGATGCAGGTGTAAAGCATGATCACAAGTACAGCACGCCTACGAGGGGATGACTGGTGAGTGATGTGTAGACACATAACAGGTCATTTCGAGAAACGAGACGATTCTGGTCCGCTGTCGCAAAAGTCCGCGGGACACATGCAGAACCGTAAAGCTAAAACTAACACTAACCCTAGTCCTGACCCTAACCGATACAGGAGGCGCTGTCCTGACCCTAATGCTAGGATACAGAAGTTACATGGCAATAGCGACTTTTGCGATAGCGGACTGTCACCAACGAGACGATTACGAGGAAGCCATACGACTTGCCAGGGGCCTAACTTTGGTCTAAAAATGGGGGAATCATATCAGGAGGGGAGAAGGTGGCATCCTTGGGTACCGAGACGAGACGTGAACTCTCCTGGCGGAGCCCAGGCCGAAAACGGTTTTTACTGTTATACTTTTTTGAGTTATGAGGACCGCGGGCAAATTCTTCATCTGTGTCCTGAAAAGTGGGAGGTACGGTACCCCAGTCCAAAAAGTGGAGGTACCGGTACCGCTCGTAACCTCCCCTCCCCCGTAAATTACGCCTATGCGACTTGCGCAAGAGTTGCGAATGATTCCAGCAAGACGCTAAAGAGCTCGCGGCGTACGACAATCGTACTCGTACTTGAGTGAGAAGTGGCCGCAGCTTCAGACGCTGTGTGTGTGTGTGTGTGACGTATCAGCGGATGAATTGAGACGCCGTGCATGAGCAACTGATATTTAGACTTCATCATCATCATCATCATCATTACTTCTGGCTTCCACCTCTAAAAGTGCGAGCGCCACTCGCAGCCAGCAACCACCAGAGCGGGCGTTTCTGAGCCATATTGACTGCTTCAGTCAATGTGAGCTATGGGATTCAAGGTCATTTAGGACTGTCTTCACTCTTCATCCATGTTATCCGAGGGCATCCGGGCGCTCTCTTCCACTAGGTATGCAGTCAGAATCTTCTTAGCGTCAGCATTGTCATCCAAACACGCAATGTGCCCAAACTGTCTTATACACGGTGGTCTTGCTTGTCTATAGATACAGAATGCTGATGCTGGAATACTTGTCTGTTTTTTGCGGTGCGCGAGTAGAGCGTGTTAGCGGATGAGACGACACACTGCTTGGACGACCACAGCCACTGTCGCTGGCGATCTAGTCGGACCGCTTAAGTGGCTTATGTCGTTCACATCCGGCCTGCTGCGGGGTCGGCGCCGAGGCAGCGATGCGCGCTCAGACGGCGAAGCTGCCACAGAAACTGTCGAGTAATTTATGACGACAGCGGTCGGAAAACGACGAGTATGTTTGTTAGCAGTTGGTCCGGCGGCAGCTGGAGCAGTATAGCATCGTGCTTAGCTAGACAGTACGTTGGACGATACACGATCGTTAGGCTACAGTACTGTAAAACTAAGCGGGTTGTAACGTGTCTAGTCCTAACTAACAGGTACAGTAATTACGCCTAGATCATGAGCGAGTACAGTTGTTTTTTTGTGCACTGAGCGTCCACCGCTGCCATTGTCTGAGAGCTAGTATGCTACTTCGCGTCGACCGTCGACTTGTGCATTAGGGCGCTCGTGTATATAATATGAGGCATGCGTCGAACTAGTCACGAAGCCTGATATGTATTGCACGGGCCTGAAGGCCGTGCATGCAGGTCGCTAACGATACCTGTGAATCGGTCTGTCAAAGATTTAACACCTGTGTAATGTGCTCGTACAGGTAAAATCGATCGTATATTTCATTAGGGCTGTGTTGTAGGGCTGTATTGTCGTCCAACTGCTGATGTCAGCAGTATGGACATGGGCGGCGTCGCCACGGGGTACAAGGGGTACATGTACCCCCACCTTTTTGGCCGGCCCTCTGAGGGTACAAGGGGTAGACTTGGACAGTAGTGCAGGCCTTAATATAGTGTGCAGTTATGCCCAAATTGTGCAGTAATTCAGAAATGTGCAGTCAAAACGGAGAAATTGTGCAGTTAACTATTATCAGATACATACCGTTAGACATTTGGTCAGCAGTGCATGCACGTATAGGCTACGACGCAGATCGACGACGTTTTTGACAATATTTTGCATGATTGCATTGATTGCATATGAAAACTGCAATTAAAGCACGTATAGCTATTTATCAAACGTCGTGCATTGTGAAGTAATTAAGTTGCCTTCACGGTAGCATATGGACCCCGAATTGGGGGGCTCAAATTGGGGATTTTGTACCCCCAATAAGGGGTACACTTAAAATTTTTCGTTTTTCGGTTTTGTACCCCCACCTTTAGATATGCGACGCCGCCCCTCCTGAGTATGGAAACTTAAAAGCTGCTGCATTGTGTGCATAGCGTGTGCAGATTAGTGTGTAGTTATTAGTCGAATGGAGTAGAAAAGTAGAAAAAAATCGGTAATTAACAGCGTGTTTGCACACTGCACAGTACGTTAAAGATACGGTATATAGTTTTGTAATCAGTCTGTCAGCAACATGACTTGAAAGCATTGATCATAGTCTGCACAAAACTCGGCACAGTGACATGGGTTTACTAGTGACTATCTCGGCTTATATCCTGCCAGTTCTGCTTTACAGCGCAGAGACATGGACGTTGACCAAGGCTGTAAGCAGAAAGATCGATTCGTTCGACTTATGGTGTATCGTCGCATTCTACGTGTTCACTACAGTCATATATAAGTAACTGTGAAATAAGAAATCGTACTGGATGCACTCCAGCTACTGAGATCATCCGTCGCAGACGACTGCAACTCTTCGGCCACACTGCAAGGTCTGCACCTGAAATGGACCACTGTCGTGCTCTACGTGCCGCATTTCGAGGACCGCCTGCTGACTGAAAACGACCTCGAGGGCAACCAAGACAGACATGGACTCGAACTGTTGAAAACGATTTGAAAGCTGCCAACATTGGTCTGCACACCGCGTGGCGGCGAGCACAAGATCGTACTAACTGGAGGAACTTTGTTAAGACAGCAACGCTTCACTAGGGGCATGCTACTGATGATGATGATGATGATGATCTTGAGATAGTTAGATATAACAATTTTTAGCTGCGCATGTGCGCGGGATTTGCCTCCCCTCTTGGACACTTTTTCAGTTGAGGTAAGCCTATATTTTGTCGGTGTTGATAGTGGCCAGTCTAAAGCCCGGTTTTCATTCAAACGCAATCGCTTGCGTTTGAATGGAAACCGGGCTTAAGTCTTGTTGGTTCAGTAAACTGACACTTCTGTTAGTATTTTGAGTTTGCGCTGAGCTGAGCGTCCATCGTGACGGACTCAGACTGTCTGTAAACATCGAGACAGTGCGCTGTGTGTTGAGTGCGGGTGTTATTCAGTCAGTGGCTGCGGAGTCCTCTGATGTCGGTCGACGTTTCTGCTAACACATCCGATGACTGATCAGCATCAGCAACATCTCATGTGTGTCGACAGATCCACTGGTGTCCGTCGGCACAGAGATCTTCAGCTGCCACGCTGCTCAGTCAGTACTCACAGTCACATAGCTGGGACTGGGACAACACTGTTGATTCATGAGCGCCATGTAGTTACACGGCAGAGATGTAGTCTCCGACTCGATCTCGGAACATTTCGGTCTTATCTCCACACGTTTTCTGTACGTCTCAGGTCTTGTCTCGTGGTCACACTGTAGAGTTCTATGGCGTCCATAAAGCTACAGTCTAACCACATGGTCTTACGTACCTCAACAGGCACAGAGCACATCAAAGTATCTGCACTGCAGTCAGTTGCATCGCATCTTTTTGTCACATACAAGATCGTACGCCTACAGTTCGAAATTACTGCGCTGGTGAGTTATGAGGAGTTCGTGGATCATGCTATCACGCAGTACACTCAATACTGCGTTCCATCTTAGATAACGTATTATCAGAAGAGAGTCTACCGCAGTATTTCCGCCTACGTCGGCGGTACAGGGTTCACTTGTTTCACGGCAAATTAGTAAATGGAAGCCGAAGTGCATATCGTTTCTGCAGTCGATGAGGTCGACAATCATGTTTGCGTTGCGCGGAGAGGGAAACATCTGGTCTGGTGGCGGTGTTGTGGCTGTGCTGTGTGACATGTTGCACAGTGCAAGCTTGTATTTTTGTCTGTGACGAGTGATAACAGCACGAGTTGAGTCGAGCGCTGCGTGGTGCCACCCACCCAGACGACTGGCGGCAGTGTCGGCTGATTGTCCGTTGGTCTGTAGACCTACCTTGTATAAATAGCTAGTATGGATCCCGTGCGACGCCGTGCCTTCCGCTGTAATAACTGCCGCCTCGGTCGGTGAAGCTTACCATGTAGTCCTAGTATATAGCATCGAGCTTACCAGCCTAACCCGTCCATCGCCGTCCTCATCGCATGACAGGTCTAGCGACACTCGCCGTCTATCCATATGATATGATACATAGTGATGGGCGGGATTCGACTTCATTACCCCCACTAACGGAGGTAAAGTGATACCCTGTCTGTCTGTTTTTATGCGTTTTATTGTCACCATGATATCTCAAAAAGTTGTTGGCGGATTTGAACCAAATTTTGTGGAATGATAGACCTTCGGCCACAGACAATCGATTACTGCAGTTTGGAACTGATCTGGATCCCGATCCAGAATCAGTTTTTCCACTTTTCCATCACTGAGTGATAGGCATTTAATTTAGGCATTAAATACGAACTGAAAGAGACAACATGTTTTCGAGGGGTATCGGATAACGAACGGAGTTGTTGCAGGTTTGAACTCTATGAGTGCTTTCTAGTTTTTATTGTTTCCAGGCTGTCTGTCAGTCATTCCGATATAAGCTGTATAAGCTGGCTGTCTATCACAGTGCGAACTACATGTGTTTTTTTGGCAAAAAGATCACGAAAATTTCTATAAAATGCCTTAAAATAGAATATTTTGCATGCACAGCACTGGTTGGATAAGCAGAATCAAATTGTAATCTGTAGTGAAGCTTAACGTTCGTTCCATTGTCAGCATGAAGTTAGTGTGACAGTGTGACTGTCTGAGTACGGACATAAAGCTGGCGACTTTCAGTTCTGATTTATGTTGATACCGAATAGTTTTGCATTAATCGATTTTTCATCCATGACGCCCATCTCTACAGTGCGTATGATCCGCTGACTGCAGCTGCCCTGCTTATCGGCGCCGGCAAGTTTTGTGGTTGATTAGTGAGCAGTGGAAGGAATAAATTGCCCTTCATTCGTGTACGGACCAGATAACCGGTGGTATGTCGACTGATGCCGCACGACGATTGAGGCTGAGGGCCGTGGTTGAGCGGTGTATAGTGCCGTTTGTACGGGTGTCGGTTGAGTCGTACCGTACGAACTCGTTGATACCGAAACAACAGTCAGTTCCGGCCGATTTCCGATGATGTTCCATGTCTGAGCTTCATGTCCTGTCGTCTAATGGCTGGTTCAGTGGCGTATTAGGATTTTATGAGGAAGAGGGGAGACAACGAGGGCTGAAAAGCCGAAAGTTGAAATATGTTTTTTGGGATGGAGGGGCAGCAGGCCTCCCTTAGAATTGTGCGGATGTTTGGAAATATGACTGGATCTCCTATTGTCACAGCATTAACTTTCTATTAATGTAAAGCAGGAATTCATTTTCGACGGCCCAGCCCCACGTAGAACCGCCACTGGACTGGTTTGACAAGAGTTTCAAATTCGTCGAAGTCCACGAAGTCCATGTAAACGACAGGTTGCTCGGTCATGCTTACGTAATTGTCCCTAGAAGTGTCGCGTATACAGGCCTAGAAACGGGCGGCGAGATACACCGACAGCAGGTACAGCAGCCTCCACTCAATACACGTGTGTACTGTTGTCATTCTGCACCACCACTGTCCACGTGATTAATAAATATGCATGAGGTCAACTGTCGACTTATCAGCGGTGACATGATTGTCGTCGCTGTCGAACTGTTGCTGGGTCGACGAATGCAACTTGTTGAAAGGTAATAGCTAACTAGTTAATCGTCCGAGCAACAAATCGACGTCAATTATAGTTGACGTGCAGTGTGTACCGGGCATCAGACAGCCGCAGCAGCGATGGACGTCAGCTGGTAGCCGTCGGTTATAATAGGCAGGTTGTTCGTCACGAGACGAGACCGCTCAGCGCTGCCCTGTGTGGTTTGCTGTCGAGCGTCTCGTCTAGTGTGTGTACGCGGTGTATTGCGTATAGTCGGTGCTGTCGTCCGGTATAGCAGGTATGTCTGTCTGTCTGTAGCTAGAGGCAGAGCACTCGATGGAGTGCATAACTCACGCCGGCCACTCGCTCGCCAAACCCTAACGTCTTATTCACTCGACTGTATACAGCCAGTGAAGTCATGACGCCAGCGAATATACACCGAGTCGTGTGGAATAAGTATAGTATAACCTTTAGTGGATTTAGCAGCGAAGAAGGCTGAATTACAACAAACATTAAAACATTCACAGGATGAGCCATAGGAGATAAAAAAAACATATCATTAAACATTAGTTAAACCAACTGCAATACAAGTGTAGATGCGTCAAGCAGTGGTATGTGGAAGTTCGACCATGCCATGGTATGGCCTGTCGCATCTACTGCATTCGGACTTGCATTAGCTTAGCATCCCGCAGTGATTCCAGTATAAACTCAGACTGACAGTGAGTGTGCAACACATGAGTCCCGAATACCTGATGGACTGTTGCACACTCGTCTCTGATGTTGCCGGTCGTCGACACCTGCGTTCCGTTAGTCGTCAGCAATTCGTCCCGCGTTACCGTCTTATCTCGTTTGGTCGTCGGGCTTTCTCTGTTGCTGAACCGACGGCCTGGAACATGCTTCCCAGTGACTCCGAGATCCGACACGAATCATGGACAGTTTTCTTTTGTCGTTGAAACTGGATTATTCAGGAACTAAGTGTGTTTAACGCATTAGAGGCTGTGCGACAGTGCGCTCTACAAGTTGATGTTTGTCAGCTACACATGAGGCGGATGTCTGATTGGATGTACGTCTAGTGGATATGGGACGGGTAGTGTGCGTTTTATTGTGTTGTATAAAACTTGCATCTCTGTTAATTGGATTGCTTTGAATTGACTCTACTGCCAGTCGTTAGTCGACCAATGAAACAAGCCCCCGCCGCAAGGTCCATGCCGTGGCGCGGTGCAATTGGTGCATGCTAGCTATCACGGCGTACCGGATCAATGTACGGTCTGGCGTGAAAGTTGATGTGTACCGAACTGCTCATCACCATATCCCCCGGCCTCGCCTACCGGCGAGCGGCGGAAAATAATGATGATACTGCAGTTGGAATGATCAGTGCCAGTTGTTCCGTACGTTTATATTCATTATAAATTCGTTAAAATTCGCGAATTTTTCTCCAAACGTATAATACGTATTATATCTACGCCATAATGACTTCATTGGTACTGATGGAGAATAGTTAGGCCTTAGCATTGTGTATTGTAGAGAGGAAACGCCACACAGGCGTGACAGAGAGTTATAACATGATAGTCTACTACCCTGTCATGTACATGTAGTTTTGTCTCGCCTACGCCCGTCTTGATCTTTTGTACAATCAAATGAAAACATCTCATCGCATTAACTTCGAACTTTGTTTCAACGTTATCCTCAGTAATACCGCATACAGTATATTACATGTTATGTGTTTTGGGTCAAAAGGTGAACGGTCAATGTTAGATAGTCATCAAGTGCGCGGACCAATCGATTTAAAAAATTCGTTCGTACCCTTTTGCTTATCTAACTATCAGTGACACTTGCGATATTTTATTCTACTGTGTGTGTTCTTCCTTTGTCTGATTGTTAATGTGTGTGTCTGTCTTTATCCCGCTTATGGCTGCCACAAAACAATAAATGTATGTATGTAAGTGCCAACAGTCGTTCTTGGTTTGCATCTTGTTGAGTACAGATAGAGTAGAGTACAGCAGTTTCCTTCTAATTCAGTCACTCAGTTGTGATCTAGTTATCGTTACGTGTGTGCAGATGCAGTACCACAGACGTCGTTACGGTCGTTACCGGTAGCCGTGTCCCAGCGACCGTCCACTGCGCTTGCTGGACCGACGTCGAGGCTCTCCTGCTCCGTGACCACATCAGTTAGCTC
>Ga0209145_1000211_pt1 | contig 11544 bp, 8 predicted proteins | sample WorMetfiPIANOSA2_FD_187396 | JGI IMG/M metagenome (GOLD analysis project Ga0209145, IMG submission 187396) | Marine gutless worms symbiont microbial communities from Max Planck institute for Marine Microbiology, Germany - Olavius filocauda... | ecosystem: Host-associated > Annelida > Digestive... | reverse complement strand
ACACGTTAAACACATCCTTATTGACTGACAAGGATTCTCTCAGATACGCAAAAATGTGTCAAGAAACAGTGTATTCTAGAACGCATACTCTAATGTAATATGCATTACCTGAAGCCGTTGCATGGCTTTGGAGTTTGGATTGGCCTTGACTTTGCATGCAAGGAGCAGCTGAGCAGTGGATGCTGCAACTTGTTTTGAAGATGAAATCAACTTCTCTTCACTGGCTTGGCCTTGCACCATTGCATTGGCAGCGTCGCACAGACTGTGTGTGGCTATGGCTACCAGACGAGCCTAAAACAACCGTAATAATAATTAGAAAAATGGGAAAAAATATTTTTTTTAAATATCAAATGAAAAGCCACAGAACAATTGGACACATCAGACGATGACATACCGCTGATACCAGTCCTTCAGACCACTGGTTGTCTTCTGCAATATTCTCCTTGATAGCACCGATCTAACCACACATCACGCACACACAACAACAAATTGTCAGCCATCATCAACAGGTTATTACCTTTTTGATACCATATCCTTATGAACACTAGGAACAGGTGCTCGTAATATGCACTACACTGCCCGCTGAGCCATCAGCGCTTATGGAAATTTGGTTGAGACGAGTGGTCTCTTAGGCTGAAACAGAAAGTTCACTTGACTTTTGACTTCTCCTGGTAGCTCTCCTCACAAAAGTCTGCTCTGGTTCTAGATGGATTTGACTGAAAAGTCTATGCAAGCTCCATCTGCCCCGGTAATATGGTTGTAGCAAATCACAAAGTAAATCTATGCAGTAAGTAAGCAAAGTCTATTATCTACCGATCTACTGTTACTACTACTGACGAAAATTTGCCACTTTTACATGATACTGCAGAACATGAGTGCTGTAAAAGTTATACACAGCTATCTCAGACACATCACGTGGCATGACGATGTGGGTTTCTACTCCCAGACATAACACTTTCATAGACAAATTGTTCACACACACATGTGCCTCTGTCATCAAGGAGCATAATTCAGTACTGGCCAAAGGATGACTGGGAAGGTAACTGTGGGCATGGAAGAAAATAATGGCAGCGTACTACCTGTGGGAATACTGCTTAGACATCGGGATCAACTCCAGTCCTAATGTTCCTTGTATCAACAATGTGACTAACTTTACCTTTTTTCTCATATAAATAACGAGTTATAAATATATTTTGTAAAGAGTACTAACTTTTCCCTGCTCAACAAGTTCACGCTGAGCCACTGAAGCAGCTTTGACGAGTGCAGCTGTTGCTGTTGCGATGGACTTTGCAGCCTCCACAATCTGCTCTTCAAAGTTCAACGTTTCATCTGCTTGCTAACACACAAATGTAAACCAGTTAGATATATCACCTTCAACAATTATTAATAGAAAAGTAAACAAGAGGAGCTATAAACAAAGTTACATCTACATAGTTGTATTCACCAAAGACATACCGGTAAACATTAATATTCCCACTATATGCTACTGCTGTTTTTGGCAGTAGCTACAGTAAAAGTACAGTTATTATAATGCAAAAAACCATTTCTATATAGTACACTTTCCGTTAATGAATGGAAAGTGTGCTATATAGAAAAGAGATTTTTTCAGTATAATAATAAGGGACTAGGAACTTACAAATGATTATACTACATGTGCACAATTCCTATTACAAAATACAGAAATAAATATCAGTACAATAAAACTCAACAAGCACAGCAATCATGTACCCGTGGACGGAGGCGTGGCTGAAGTAGAGCAAGCTTCTTGGCAGCAGCTTCAATGGAGTTAGCGGCACTGAGGAGTTCATTCTCAGCAATCACTGTTGGGTCCAGCGGATCCACCCAGTCAGTTCCTGGCTCACAACAAATAATAGCAATAACAATAATAATAACATAATAATGTTTATTGTGCAGTCATTATGGTACAGCTAATGGAAGAGTTCACCAAGTTTCCTTGAATACAGCATGGTGCCTGCCGACCCTCAAACCAAGCCAACAGACTTGGCCGAAAGTCAGCCAGTAGGCTGCTATTGCCAACACCAACAATTGCCTTTAATATTACTCAGTCCAAAAGCCATAGCATCCCATAAATGGTAGAATGCAGGATTTACTGGAGTCTAAAGCCCATGGCCAAAGCTGTATATCACAGTGGGTATCATGATAAAACACACAGTTGGCCACAGTAAGAATTGATCGTAGGACCTCACGCACGATAGTCTAAATCCTAACACAGCAACAGTGGGACTAAGGACCTAGCTAGTCAGTACCTGGCATCACAGTGCAAAACAGAGCTAAATACAATGGATACAAGAGGCATAAAAAACAACTGGTTTTGGTCTCGATTCACATAGCTACAGTATATGAATAACAGATGCGTTTATAAATACTCAACGCCGCACTAATCCAAACTATCTGGCAATAAGTCACACAGCAAACATCTTTGTACCGTGATTAATGTGTTGAATTATCCACAAAAAATTCATCTACAAGTAAGTAGTAACATTGTACATGCAGTTAAATGCATTCAAGTATCAGTATTCAAAACATGTTACTTTCAGTTGCCGATATGCACAAATACGCACAATTTGCCGGTCGATTAGCATAAATTTTACCTTCAACTTTTTATACATGACAGTGTTGTTTACATTCATAGTGAGACGGAAATATCACCTCTGATTGCGTCAATGCTTTGAACAAGTTCAGCAACGGCCGATGCAACATGTTTTGAAACCACCACCAGCTGACGTTTAGCTTCTGCCGACTGATCTGTCGCTATCTGTCACATTTGCATTTCACAAACAATAAACCTGCATCCAATAATATTCTGCTAGCACTTCTGACACTGAGTAAACTGCAATGTCTAACGACATAGACAGTATACTCAGCATTATGAATAAAACAGTTTCTAATGCTAAAGGCCACCTGCTTTGCTGACATTGTTTGTCAAAATATTTAGAAGAATCAATACTTTTTGACCAAATGAACGCCAGCTGGTGCCTAATGTGAACTGCTGACAACTGTGATCATGACAAATTCACGTGTCATCCCACTGAACAAAACTCGGTGGGTAATGGCCGTTTGATGCGGAATACGTTGCCAAAACAGCTCCATCGTGTTTGGTGGATGATTATGCACACTTTCTGTCTGTTAAAAGCATAACTGTTTGATTGAGGCTGCAGAGCTTAGTAACTTTTGTTTTTAAGCACAGTGTATAAATTCTCTAACTTATTTACTTACTTATTTAAGCACTCTTAACACTGACAGTAATGCCTACAGTTTATTTCAGTATATCCTAAGGCTGGCTGGCTGGTGCTTTACTGAACATCCAACACGGATACATTATATCATCTTACTGAGCAAAGACTGATCTAGTGCCTAATGTGAACAATAAACGATGCAATGCAATCACATCAACATACAGAGAAAAAGTGCAAAAAAACAACTTCGTTTTTGTGAATAATTTCGATTCACTAGAGAACTCACTGAAAGGGTCTTTCGAACAAATTGCTCGTACTGACTAAGCTAAGACTAATTGAAGTACAGAAGCAGAGTGATATGGAAATGAACTGGTAATGTGACAAAATGCATGTGAAATAAATACAAACTACTCCAACATAATGTGTTATATTAAGAAAGATAGTACGTACAACATGAATCTGTTGCAGCAGTTCACGGTATGATGCTGCACAGTGACTGCCTGATTCAGACACTTGATTCAGCAACGAGGGATCAGTAACACCGATCACTGAACTCTAACAAACCAACACAAAATTCTCGTTTTCCATCATAAAATAACAAAAACAAACTAAAATGTACTCATAGAGTGCTAACCCACTGCGTATTGCTCTTGTTAGTATCATCACCTAGCGAGTAGCGAATGACAATGAAGCGCGGTGGTAACGTTATAGTACTGGTATCGCCACCTAGCGAATGTGAATAAAACATGATTGTAGTTCAAAATGAGGTGTTATTGTGTAGTGTTATTGACTATGTGACCCAGACCTTTGACCTTGAAACTAATAGGCATTGTTGCCCGTGGGGTGGGTAACCTTCCCACCAATTTTGTTGTTTCTAGGACGTTTCGTTCTCGACTTATTGGCCAACAACTGTCAGCACACGTGACCTTGTGACCTTTTTGACCTTGGAGGTCACGGTGCTTTTCGCTGATGCGAGTCTTCGTGCTCCGTCTGTGTACCAAGTTTAAACTTTATAGGCTTTCCCGTTTGTAAGATAATTGGCATTTACTGTGTGAGCATTAATCCGCCTGATGACCTTGACCTTTGAACCTCAAAATAGTACCACTTCTAGGGTACCACAAGGTCATTCCCTACACTAAGTTTGAACACTTTGGGATCATTCGTTTTTGAGTTATGCTGCGGACAAACAGACAGACAAACAGACTGACTCGAAAATCATACCCACGCCAACCGACATATATTTTTAGTATTTTAAGACACACCATAATTTCTAGTTTCATAACAAATATTACTGTCGAAAAAGTAAAAAATACTAAATTTATTGCCATTAGTGTTTCTGTCTGTTAGCCACTGATTATGTTATAATCATATGACACACTGAACTGCAATACATCTCAGTTACAAGTTTAGAGAACCAAACGTCACTAACTCGACAACCACGCAGTAAGTCGGACACGGCTTTGCGTCCCATATTGGCTGCTGCAATAATATCATCCTGATGGCCAGAGTTTCCAGCCGCAACTGCCTTCGCCGTGGCCAGCGTTAGTGGTCGCGTCAGACGTACAAGCTCGTCAGGCGTGATTTTCTGCTCCGAGTGTTCGACGGACTTCAATGTCTACAATATACCTACGAACACTGTTTCTATTTTTCTAAATCAAAATGCATAGGACCTTCAACAGTGGCAAATATGTGCATATTTGTTAAGTCAGTGATCCACTGCCAACATATTTACCACAGAACTTCATTTTTACAGCTCAAAGCACCATCTTGCATTGTATTAAACAATTAATTTAACTTGTGTACTACTAGCATCAGTGCTTGTGCTTATGTATCCTAAATATTCTAATTTCTGTATAACGTATTCTATTTTAGCATATACAGAGTCGGTTAATTGTAAATATCAACAGACTTCACAAAAAAAATTATAGTAAAACAGAAGGGTGTTATTCATTCACCTTTAGATGAACTACTCAAGATTAATTTAAAAGATTTACTGATTTTTGTATTATTTAGCCAAAAGTGAATACAAGATATAAATAAAGTAGTTATCAACATTATTCCTTCATGATGATTCATTTTCAGACAAAAATAGATACAAATGCATATTCCATTTTTTGATGAATACATACATACCGTTAACATATTCAGTTTTAGCATATATGTGTGCCCGAGCATCGACTATAAACTAGCATAATCCAGTGTCGTGGCTCAGTTCGACGCCTGCTGAGACCTATAGGAGTAACGACAGCAGAAAAGGCATCAGGCCCACATTGCTCCAGTCCATCTTACAAGTGGGAATGTGTCAGCCCTCGAATGGCAGCGTGAATGACATTCAAAGGCACTGTCTGACATGCACTCACAGTTGAGAATAACTTAAATGACACTGCAATTTTTATATTATGTCAGTACATACTGTACAAGTAAGGTGACTGCTTGTCACTGTCGTCCTCAGCACAGCAGCCGGGTTGTAAGCTGGAAGAAATTGAACTTTGCATATTTTTGTGAAAAATAAAAAGTACAGAAAAAAGTTTTAAGTGCACTGACCTCCTACCACATGCTTTTTGCACGCAAAGTTTGAAATTCAGTCCATTTGTAGATCCGGAGTAATTGCATGAAAAAATCGAACTTTTCGTATTTTTTTTGGAAAAATATAAGAAATTAAAGCAAAAAAATTAGATGTGCATAGACCTCCCTCACATGCTGTTTGCACATAAAGTTTGAAATTTATGCGTTTTGTACATCCTGAGAAACTGCGTTGACAAAAAAAAGTCATCTACCGGCCGACCCAGCCACCCAATTAGACAAAACAAAACCTGAGGTGTGCTGACTAAATGAGAGAATGAGCAATTAACTGGTGCTACTATCAGACCTTCATTTCCTGGTTGATAGCTTCAATGGACGACTCGAGAGCCTGTGTTCCTCTAGCGGCTTCATCTTCCACTGTCTTCACTGTCTTCAGCAGCGATGTCACGTTAGTCACAACAACCTGCTCACGCCACAACGTAACTCACGCAGTGTTATTCATGTTAGTCACAACAACCTGCTCACGCCACAACGTAACTCACGCAATGTTATTCACGTTAGTCACAACAACCTGCTCACGCCACAACGTAACTACTGCAATATCATCTTATCTACCACGAAAGACTTGTCAAAGCAACTGATCAGTTTATGCTTCCGACAAGGGCTGACAGAGGTTGATAACGAGAGCAACAATTAAAGTTTCTGCTAAAAACTGACATCTCTACAGCCTTGAAATATGAGAAATTGTACTGTGTGGCAAATAGGGTTGTCACACTTTTGTGACCTTTGAATTCAAGGATTTTTCAGGATGATTGGCAACCCTGTTAAAGATGAAGGTAGCATAATCCACTGGAACGTCGGCGGGGTGCTCATCTCCCTTTCTTAGACCATCACCACCAGTATCAGTATTATGGCCGGACAGGCCGGTACCAAATTATACTGCTTGGTGATAGAGGAACATGTGTGACACTCTGGGTAATTAATAAATTAATAAACTATACACTGTGTGGTGCCACTAAGTAAGTAAATTCTATTACCTACTGATCTACTGTTAGCATTGGAGTATAGCACCTTTAATTCTGGCAATGAGATTCTATTACACAATACATGCACAGCTACAGAACATCAAGGCTGTATATCTCACACTCATAACAATAACAATAACATAACAATAACGTGTTAGCACATTTTATTCATGGTTGAAAATGTGAGTCTCATACTACACTGTGGAGAGAAACTCACCTTGGCCGACTCTTTGAGAACTCCCATCGCCGGATGACTGCCCTGCTTGCCTGAAGCATTCTTTGCTGAATGGATGAGATGTGACAGTGCTGAAGCCACATCTTTTGCCGCATTAATCAACATCACCTGCATACACTCTGCTGTATTTGCAACCATGTTAAAAAATATACACACAAGCTGGCTTAATGGTGTTGAGCTGGTCCACATTATCTTTAACACCATCCCACCATGTCCTGAGAAGGCAGGAGAAGGGACAGCAGTGAAGGATGAGGAGTGGAGGGAAAGTACATTCCATAAGGGGTAACTGGTGCAGAGTTTTGTGGCTGGATTCCCTTCCTGTTGCCAACCAGTGCTAAAGACATCCACTGGCTCTCATCCTTTCTTCAACCACTAACATGACTACTGAGAGAAGGGACGTCTGATCCCTTTTACATCTGCTCTCAGACGTCAGTACCTTAAGACGTCACTATGTCAAAACACGTCAAAATACACGTACAAAACAAATTGCCAAATGTAAATATCGTCAAATAGTAGTAATAATAATAATAATAATAATAATATCGCTGTTATGGGTCCGAGCTCAACAGAACAGTGACTGTTTTTGCCGGCACCTGAAGACTCTTCTGTTCTCTCATTACTAGCGTATTCAGAGCATTAGAGATGTCTTATGACAATGCGCTATATAAATCTATATTACATTACATTACATTACAATAATAATAATAATAATAATAATAATAATAATAATAATAATAATATGCAAAAATGCAAAATGTCCACTGCTTCAGCTCCAGCAATCCAGGTAATTTCCTTACTCAACTGTGTGTGTGTGTGGTCCACCTATCCAATACTTGTATTGACACATTTAATAAACAAAGGTAAACTGCTACAATATAACGATTCATTTTGCAAATTACTGCACTTGCATATGTTTGCTGTTCATGTAGACCGACAATGTTGGTTACAGCAACGAGAATGATAAACATCTGAAAGATGCTCAGGTGAGAGACTGATAAAGACAATGTTACCTGTGCATCAGGCTGATGGGAACCCAATGACGCTGCGCCAAGCTTTACACAGTCAGCCATTCGTGCAATAGTCTCTGTGATTGTGTTTGCCGCAGACATTAGATGCTCTTGATTGGACGCTGCACCGGCCACTAGTGCCTTTGCATTGTCCACCAGATCTTTAGCCATTTTCAACACCGAATCCCTGCGTAGGTTCACAGTATTTCGGATCACAGACACTATTATCAGTACATGAGATCAAATGATACAACTAAATGTCAGGAAAATTGGTCAAATTTACACTTGTTTGGTTATTAAGGCAATGCAGAAAAACAAGTTATGTGAGGTAGGAAATGAAACCACCATCGCAAGCCAAAATATCTCAGGAATATTTCTACCAAAAATTATCAAACTTGGAACATTTTACCAAGCTGCAGCTGACGAGTGAGCAGGTTGTTTTTTGACCCACAGTGTATATACAAAACTATATAATACAGTAAAGGTTAAATTATAAAATTATCTGTTCATGTGCTAGTAAATAAAACTAGAGTCTGGGCACTTGACAGAGTGCATAACTCTCACCAGCCACTCGATTGCCTTCAATATATTTTTGCACTTTGTGACCCTTTGGCCTTTTGACCTAATATTAACTGGTCGGCAAGGACTCGTGATGGACTATCCATGTGGCAAGTTTAATGATTGTAGTTTCAGCCATTTTGGTTTTATCGTTGGGACAGACAAACAAAATCACACACTAACACACATATGCAGATGATTGCTATACTCACATGACTCCCACTGGTGTGAGTAAAGATAAACAAATGACAGAATGAAAAGCAAATGACAGAATGAAAAGCATGAATCTTCTAAGTACTGTACTAGCATCACAACAGTCTTCAAACGTTTAATCTAAGTGGATGAATGATAACAATACATCAGTGTGTCCAACCTGTGATTTGCAAATGTCTCGCCTGGCTCTGGGTTCAAAGTGCCTGCCGCGGCAAACATGACTGTGGTCTCGAGGTCAGCAATAACACCATCAATTGTTCCAGCAGCATTAATGCATGCCTGAGTTCCACGTGATCCAGTCTGAATTGTCATCACCACCTCAGAAATCTGCACACATACTGCATCGATCATATCAACTCAAGACTACCGTAAATTACAACGTATTTTGTTTAGTATTACAGAAGAAATGGAAACAGCAGACACTGCCGAAATATCCTACAAGTTGTAAAAAATAAAACAATGCAGTGTTTCAACTGACACTCATTTACTGCCAGATTATACAACTGACATAAATTCGTACTAAAGTGAAAAAGTGAAATACATTTCATACATGTTCAAGAACTTTTCGAGCGTGAACGCCGAGGTCTCGCTGTGCAATTCCTGCATTTGGATTCATCTGCAGACTGCCAGCATCCTGTACCAGCTCAATGCACCCAGTACCCAGCTGCTGCACTGCAGACTTGATCCGACTTCCAACCTAGCACACAAATAACTCTTCTGCTCATCATAGTCATCATTAAAAAAATTCAAACTGCACTTATTGTGTTTAAAAACAGAAATGCATTAGAAAAGTTACAAATTAGAAGATTAACTTAAAGCTGTAGTATTCCACCTGCACAAGTGCACACGTAACAATTTTAACAGCCACTTTCTAATTGTATCTGGATTATTTGGCAGTCACCCAATGGTTTTCAAGGTATCTTTTACAGATACAAACACCCTTGCGACCTTTATCTGGATTAGCTAGCGGCCACCCAGTGGTCTCGAATAAATGAATGAGTGAGTGAGTGAGTGAATGAATGAATAAATGTATGAATAAATTTATATAGCACATATATCCACTATTATATATCTCTGATGCACTAAGTATACTAGTACTGAGAAAACTAGTACTGAGAAAACAGCTGAGATGTGAGAAGATAACTGAGCTCGGAAGTCATTGGACAGTGAATTCCAAACCATCGGGCCAATCACAGCGAAGGCCCGACGGCCGAACATCTGGAGTCTGTGTCGTGGTACGGTGAGCTGAAGATGACTAGCCGACTGCAGACCATCCAATGTGACCCAATGTATCTTTTACCACCTTGCGACATTCAATAATTTAACAGTGTCAAATCAATGAAGACACAGCATGCATAAAAAGGAGAGTACCGGTACCTGTGAAATGCAATGGTCATTAAAATGAAGTAGAATCAGTAAATGACAACCTGAGGTGTAGGGCAGGCGAGAGCAATACGACAGCTCTCTGTTGCAAGGCCACTGTAGCTGTGTGTCAGGTTATTAGTCAGAGCTCCGAGCTCCTGCACACTAGTGACAGACCTGCTCATCTAAACACACATGCATTACACAATAGTCATCAATCTTTGTTCAATTTTCTCTGAACATGTTCCCACAACATGCTGTATTATTGTAACAGAGGTCTTTTACCAACAAAGTACCCTTCTCACTGCCGAAATTACAGCTCATGGTGCTTATAAAATACAAAATAATACATAAATACTGTTTCAGTGCACAAAAAACTAGTGATATCAAAGCTTCCATATTTTATTACTGACATCAAACAACACAATCATTCCAACCTCATGTAAATTTATTAAACTTCAATACCTATAACTGAGTAAAAAGCAACGCAATATCTGCACACTCATATCTTTCTTTAATGAACACTAGGTAGTATTATTAGTATTACGGTAACTTGATCACATTTCAGCGACGAATGTAAACATGTGCAGCATATTAACTGACCATCTCTTGAACAATCTGAGCCACTTGTTTAGTGAGACGCATGATGTTAGTCTGACAGTCGACATACGACGGCACTTCACCGGCCGCTGCCTGCTTGCTGGGTTGCAGGCCATCACCTGCTGCAACCTAAACAATTACACACACTACAGGTCACAACAGTTAGCATCTCAACTGATGCCATTTCACATGACATACTGCATCACGTGGTATCTCTGCGACAACTCAGTTTCTTGTTTAGTAAGTTATCAGCCTGTAAACAAGTTTATATGATTACGCCAAAGAGAAGTATTGAACACTTGCATTGCACAAAACAGAAAATGATTATTCAATATGGAACAACCTGCCACCAACCCTTCATACACTGTGAACTTCACTTGGACAGCTTCAGAGCTCCTCTCAGCAACAACAATAATAATAAATAATAATAACACTGGGATAATGTTTATGGTGCTGTAATCGTGACTCATAGTTACTGCAAGAGTTCGGCTGCCAACCCTCAGACAAGGCCAATCGACCTGGGTTGTGAGTCCACCTGTAGGCTGCTATAGCCTACATCCACCATCACCATTTATTATTACTCAGCCCGGAAGCATACTCATTTTACCATCCCATGGAGGATGGAAGGCTGAGATGACTTAGGCACACAGCATGCATATACACTGTGAACGGAAAAAAGGAACCGCGCATTTTTCGTCATAATTTGAGTTGTTGTATACGTATTTTCATCAAATTTTCAGCAAATATGTAAAATACTTTGTAAATAAGGCAGTAATAGTACAGACCACCACACCTTAATATTGTGGTCTCATACCATGTAAAAT
>Ga0209145_1000210_pt1 | contig 11588 bp, 10 predicted proteins | sample WorMetfiPIANOSA2_FD_187396 | JGI IMG/M metagenome (GOLD analysis project Ga0209145, IMG submission 187396) | Marine gutless worms symbiont microbial communities from Max Planck institute for Marine Microbiology, Germany - Olavius filocauda... | ecosystem: Host-associated > Annelida > Digestive... | reverse complement strand
TAAAGCAGTCTGGAGGTGGGAGATGCTAGAGTGAAGATCAGGTGGATAAAAAGAGAAGAAAAGCTGTGTGTCGTCTGCATACAGGTGATGGTTGAGTGATCTGAGATGAGAGTACTCAGTGGGATAGTGTACATGGTGAAAAGTATACGACCGAGGACAGAACCTTGAGTAATGCCACATGTGCAGGAGCAGGAGGAAGAAAGGCAGTTGCTGCATTTAACACGGAAAGATCAGTGAGACGGGTAGGACTTGAACCAGTTTAGGACAGAGCCATGAATCCTGAACCAAGATAAGGGTTTATATATACGTTTATTCACCACGAAGGTAGAAGCAACACAATGAAAAGGACAGAGATGAGGACAGAAAGACACACAGACAGACAGATATGATAACTAACCTAAGTATTGCACAAGCACAACAAAGCACGTTATTATTGCATATGCTATATGATTAAATTCTTGGTCAGGTAAGAGCGTCAATATCCATCTGTATCTTCTCTAAGCTGAGAGAGGTAGCTATGCAAAAGCTAAAGAGTCCAAGACATTAGTCGAGCTGGCGGTGCAAGAAAAGTGTGCAGACATGTTGCTGAATATCTTCACGAAGAGAATGAATGCATTTCTGTTTGATACTGACACGCAATATAGTGCACTTTGAACTTTGTGCAATGGCTTTGTAAGTGACATTATCATTATTATTATTATTATTTACAAAAACCACTTGGACCAAAGACTGCCAGACTGGGGCTGGCACGGCAGCATAAGGGTGTTACTCAGCCAGAGTGGACAGAAACTGCATAACGGGTGTGTTGCCGGGAAAACATGCGGCCTAGGTTGGACTCACTAAATATTCATATTTAAGGCCGCTCCCATCGTAACATCCTGCTTGCCACATTCAATATTCACATGCATTGACAATGATATAATGACAACAGACATGCACCAGCTATTCTGCACTACCTCTGGCCTGAGAAGTGTATACAGTAAACCAGCCCAAGGGCTATGCTGCGGTGTGGGCTGCATCTGATGCCAAGCCTCCTTGTAGAACAGAATAGGCAATCAACAGGAGAATGAAATACCGGGTAACTACAAAGCATCATGTAGGAGACAAACCATAAGAGTTTGGCAATGATGATGATGGATTAGGCCCAGAACCACCAGCAGCAGCATTTAGAAGCTGTAGAGCATTCAAACCTAATATACAACACAAACATCATCTGGTTTAACTGGCCACATCACATCAATTGTCTTACTAACCAATCATATGACAGACATACTCACATAACCAACCACTGAAAAGTAATGCTACAAAAATGCAATGTCACAACAAATAATGCTAATCTAAATTAATCTGCAGTTCATCCAGCAATTGTCACATGTAACTTGAAGATATCTGCACAAGTGCATCAAGGCCAAGACGCATTATGTGCTTCTAGCTGACTGAGTGCAAACTTGAAACAAGTAACAGAATCTTTAGACTATACAGTATACACTGTCGACAGTATACATTATCAATTGTTTATTTTCTGATTCCTACACAACTTTCCACAATATTCACTGTTGAGACATAATGTGTACAACACATAGCTGTACCCACGTTAGACGGTTAATAGTTATATCTTACAACATGTAAAGTGCATGTCTGAAAAAATTACTCTTAACACATGCTTTATCATTATGACAGCAAACAGTTAACAATGTAGGTCTGTTTTGTTGTGTCTCATTGAATATGTCACTTACTACAATCTTACATAATAAATGTAACAATTTAACAAATATACCAAGACCAAGGTTGCCAAGATTACTAAGCGCACCAGCATTTGGACCAGAGCCACTCTGTTGTAACAACTACACACAAAACAAAAATACCCCACTATATGAATTCAACTACATATACACACACACACACACACACATACACACAGATTAAAGGCCATCCTTCCAGACGAACCTGGGTTAACCAGTTCCCCTTGACTCTCCCCGAAAGGATGTAAGGCTGAGTTGGCCTTGTTGGCTGATCCACAGCGGACAGTTTACCTACAAAGTGGCCACTTGTCCAGCTATTAGTCAGGCACAGGACAGGGAAAGTTCGCTAGTGAAGGGCAAGCATTCTACCAATGTGCTATGCCGCCAACTTGTGCTACACTGCCAACCTTCCATCAGCTCCTTAATAATAACCTCTATTACTATCACAAACAGCAAGGCACTCAATACAGATCCTTGATGTAGCCTGACTTTTCTTCTGGTGTCTGCACTACTGTTTGTGCACCCATTAACATTGTCTTGGCTGCATTCACCAGCCACTCCAGTAGCATTTTTACTCAGTTTGAAAGCAATTATAATTTGTGCTAACTGCAAATTTCAAGCATCTTTGTTTTAGCAAAATCACATCACTATGCATGCATTTCTTATTTTAATTTAAAATAAATACATTATAAATATTAACAAACAACAAGTAATTTTACTTTATGACATATTTATTTGCTAAGGTCAAAGTGCATAATTACCGATAGGACTGCCTAAAGGGCAGCTCAGTCGGTATTGTTTTTACTCATGGGCCGATTTTGATATTTTTGGGGTTTTTCGCCCCGCAGTGGCAACTCCTTGCACTGATAAAGGTGATATTTGGCAGTAAAGAGGGCACCTACGGTCCGCTCCTCCCTTACAAATTTTACTTTCATTGGCTCAGGAGAGTGGGTTTACGGCCCTCTAAACTCTAAAAATTTGGAATTTTACCAATATAATTGCCCCTAAGGAGTGGATACCTTGTGCAATTCTTATAAAATTTACAGGGTTTATGTGTGTCCTTGGCATACATATTCCTGCCAAATTTGACTGCTTTAGCTCGATTAATGACAAAATTATAAACAATTTACCTCAGTGGGGCATTTTCAGCCAAATTTTCGATGACCCCTAGCGGCTAAACTATTGATTGGTTTCAAAAAGTTTGGGGGCAATGATAGCACAGAGGTCCTCTATCATCATGCAAAATTTGATGGAAATCAAACGACGCACGTCGCACTGAGAGGACAAAGTGTGATCTTTCACTTCGTATGCTTGTTAGTCATGCTGAGCAGCTTAGCGGTGCACTGCTGGTGAAGTTTGGTAAATTATTTATAGTTTTGTCATTTATCGAGCTAAAGCAACCAACCTGTAAATTTTGTAAGTATCGTGCAAAGGACCCGCCTCTCAGGTGCAATTATACTGGTAAAATTCCAAATTTTCAAAGTTTTGGGACCGTAAACCACTCCCTTAGACCGATCAAGGTGAAATTAAACAGGGAGGAGCAGACCTGCTAAATTTCACCACGATCAGTGCAATGTGTCGGCTGCAAATAAAAAAGGCCTCAGTAAAAACAATACCAACAGAGTGGCGCCTCCTGCCGGTAATGAACGAAAATGGTCATTATACAATCAGAAATGCACAGCTTATGATACGCAATTACCCACGATGACCATGTCGGTTGGCATGGGTAGGATTTTCGAGTCAGTCTGTCTGTTTGTTTGTCAGCAGCATAACTCAAAAATGAAAGATCCCAAAGTGTTCAAACTTGGTGTAGGGAATGACCTTGGGATATCCTTGAAGTGGTACTGTTTCGGGGTTCAAAGGTCAAAGGTCAAGGTCATAGGGTCAATAGCACTACACAATAACACTTCATTTCCAACTACAATTGCATTTTTTCCACATTTGCTAGTTAGCGATACCAGTACTATAACGTTACAACTGCGCTTCATTGTCATTCGCTACTCGCTAGGTGGCGATAATGACAACAGCAATACGGCGTGGGTTCACACTCTATGAGTACATTCTAGTTCATTTTGCAACAAATGGTTTCACGCACTCAACGTAGTACAAAATGGTTACTAAGAACACATTTCATGTCCTCAAAACACAAACAACTCCATCTACAGACCTGTCCTTATTGCTCCACGTAACAAATTCATCAGAACAAAACTGTAGTTTATACGCGAGACTGTATAAGTTATACTAACGGCAAGATACTGTTGACTGAGTGCACCAAGTCCGACAGCACCAGCGCCATTCAACAGCTGTGCCTGCATTTGCTGTAGTCGTTTCATCTCCTTCTCTTTCTGTGAATCTGCGAGCTTTACTACAAGTGGAGACCGACAACCCTGCATAACATAAGTTAGAACATCACAAATCTGTTTGTGTATCCATGCAGGGTTCCTTTCTGTTCTCATTCCCTGATACGTCTTCAAATACAAATATTGATATTGACAGCAATGAATAGTATCAACTGCAGTTAACTGTCAGCAATGCAATAATGATTAGACCAAACAAATAGCATCAGCTCACTTCAAGTGTTCTCGAGTGATGTAGGCTGCGTATAGCATTCTGTGCACACTGCCGGCTTGAAAGAGTTACAAATGCACATCCTAACACATTGACAAGTTCAGAGCTTAACAAAAAAACTTCAGGAAACTTCTACACAGTGCATGATGGTCTTCACATTAATAGCACGAGCGTGACCATTAGTGGCATTTAAAAATAGTGGTGCTTAAACGTCATCGAGGTTGCTGGGGACTTGCACTGGCTAATAATTGGGTCAGAGGTAGGCAGGGTCCATGCAAAGTGGTAGGGTGGATATGATTTAAATCCAATGATTTAAATTGATTTAAATAAGCAATACAAATAAGCGCATTGGGCCCAAGCTGCGGCCTCAGCGCTGGGTGGCTTAGGCCACTCACCCCTGATGGTATGAAGGTATGAAGCAATACAAATTGATTTAAATCAGCAATAAAATTTTGATTTAAATAATTAATAAGTTAAAACACCACCATATAACACTGACTCAGTACCACCTACTGATTACAATAAACACACTCACACTTTGCCACACGAAAGTATGTTTGGAGTTGCATCAGCTGAAAGCATCATTGACACTGTGAGGCACTAATGAAGCAGTGTACAGTCGATCTAATACTGACTTGCCTGTTATGTACCCGAGGATCTCAAGAAGACATACATAACTCCACTGTTTAAGAAGGCAGCCTTGGATAAGGGTGAACCTAGCAATTTCAGACCAGTGTCCAACTTGTCTGTCTTGTCTATGACGCTGGAGAGGGCAGTCAGTCATCAGCTGGAGTGCTACTTGAACAGTGCCGGACTACATGTATTTCCATCACATCAGTCCACCTAACGGTGGCATCATGAGTATGGACAAGCACTTTTGGAAGTCACAAATCTCAATTTGGTGAACATGACATTGTACAACACATGCGTACGGCCAATCATGTTGTATGGTTCAGAATGTTGGGCAATCATCAAACTGGATGGATGCAGACCCTATGCCTTGGATCAGTGCCTTTCAGTGGTAAGGTACTGCAGCGTTCTCGTCGCCCTCCTATGAGTACCGGTACCCTCCTGTGCGTACCGGTACCTCTCCGTGAGGAAAACCAATGATGCCACCTGTGGACCGCATTATGCAAGAAGAAGACGTGGTGCCTACAGAGAATGTTAGGCATCAAATGGTACCAGTATGTTTATTTCTAATGCTGAAGTGTGGCGGACAAGTGGTCAACCTCTCCTTACCTAGACTATCCAAGCATGGCATCTCACTCTATTTTGGCACTTTGCACGAATGGATGACAATGCTGGTGCGAAGATCCTCACTGCATTCCCACCAGAAGATTAGAAGAGACCAGCTGTGCGGCCTCTGATCACGTGGATGAAGACCTCAAGTCCCATCTCACACTGACTAAAGCAGTCAATATGGCTCAGAATCGACCGCTCTGGAGGTTGCTGTCTGTGAGTGGTGCAGCTCAGGTCGTAAATGATGACGTTGATGGGACTTCCATTGCATGACGAACCTTAATCAACACCAGCTGATTCTAGCTGTTAAGTGACCACTGACAACAATCAAAAGCAATTCATTAACATTCATTAATGTAAATAAAAACTGCTCCCGTCACACGACCAAAAATGGACTCGTTTCTTGGATGTGGCAATCCAACTTAAATTTCCCCAAGAAATTTACAAAAGCATTGGCACTTTCTCACAACGAAACTATACATAATGTCTACTACAACTACAGTATCATCACCAACATACAAGCCAGTAATCCTGACCTCGACTCTGACCACTTTGTTCCCTCAGTATAGTACACTCTTCGATTGTTCCGAATGGTGCAAACATCATACGTACATCATTCTCACTACACTTCTTGGATAACATGCCAACAAACAGCTTCCGTTCTTCTACTGTAACAAAACACACATGAACATACGATTAAATCTATAATTCTCTCACTAGCTAAAGTCCTTCCCAACCTCACAGGGCGGCGCTCATCTCCGTTTTTATAGTCCTCAGCCAGACACCAGCCAAAGCTGCAAGTCCACAGACACGGAACTAGTGTGTAGCGTGGAGTGCCTGTTTAGCTCCCATCTTGCACCAGTACCAATTTATACTGCTTGGTTAACAGAGACACATGTGTGAACAACTTGCCCAGGGTCGTACGCGAAGCAGGGCAACTTGGACTCAAACCTGTAACCTATTGATTGCAGGTCCGACGCCCTAACCACTATGCCACCATGCCACACAATTCCTTCACTAGCTGTCAACTAAATTAGTAGCATGTCAGTAGTTAGAAAATAGAAACAGTAGAAATGCAGAACATATATGGATCAAATAGCAAAAAAACAGCAGATAAGACTTGCCTCGTTTTTCACTATCTGCAGGTTTCATTTGAATGGGATGCTGCATCTGAATCAACAGACAGCAATGAATGCATATTACATATTCACCTGATTTCATCTGCTATACTGATCTAAAACTGCTGGTTCTCATTAATGCTGTAAACTTGTAATGTGCATTGCACCACTCCAGTAAGCTCCAGGAAACCTCTGGGGACTGGTCCCCTATAAATTGGACTCATCCTAATAAAACACAGACGTTTGGTAGTCAACAGTACAGTTAGGTGCAGCAAACTTTGGCATTGACCAATTAAGGCATGGAACATTACAGCATAAGAAATTTGCAATATGCAGAACCTGACAATAAATGTTGCAAATTTGAGTAATTTAAATTATGCAGTTCATGAGATATGTAAGTTTTCTTATTCCCTACACTCTATATACAAACTTACAAGTTAGTTAAAGTTGCCTAAGTAAATAAGCGCTAAACCACTGAATAATGTACAAATGTATAGAAAAAAGTTAGGGTGGGAATAAATGTGAGAAGACGAAAGTTTTAAGGCACTTTGCAAAAACAGTCAGAGTCGGAGTTGATGTGATGTTGCGTGGCAGGCAGTTCCCTCTGGAAAAGCCTGCCACGCAACTGCTTCCAGCGACCGGAAAGGCGATGTTGCCGACGGTGGTAAGCCATGTTCGTTGGATCAGTAACAGCGAGGACGACGATGACTGGACACAGCAGCTGTTGGAGTCAGCAACACGCTGGATGTGATCAGTGACATAACATGGAGCAAAACCATGCAGGCACTGAAAATGAGCACTTCCAGCTAGTCGACCTTGGAGTAGTGCTGTGATGTAATGTGTGACGTACATTAATACTGTTGCCAATGTATCAACTTGCTCCTGTATTAACTACTAACTAGGCCCAATCTCCCCTAATATAGCTATAATTCACACCCAAAAAACCAAGAGTAGTAAAAAATTACTGAATATATTACAGCACAGAATGTCAGAGTGACTCAAACCCTAACAATCATGTGATCCTAAAATACCAAACAGCAACACAGATCTCATGATTAAATCAAAAATATTCAAACTATATAAAATCTGAAGAACTTACTGATGGCCAAACATGCAAATAATAGTCACATACCCCAGGCAGTGTTTTTATGTTATGTAAAGAGCTCTGAGCTTCCATTGCTGCTCGCCGAGTATAGAATGTCACAAAACAGCAGCCTGCAGAACAGAAATCAATCAACACACACTGTCAGTTTAACAGTTACCAAGACATTAACACATACAGCTTCACCGGTGTTTCCAGTGTCAATCATCAACAATTTAGAACAATTATGATAATTTAACCATCTATCCCACTGAACTGGGCAACATTTGCATTATTTTGCAGTTTTTATAACTTAATTATGGATTAAAATGAGGTAAATCTGGAAGCTAGAGAACCTGCTGCAACACAGCCTAACACAGTCCAGTCCAAAAATTGACTGACCGGTCCAGAACTTTTAAAATATTGGACCAGCCCAATCCAGTCCGGTCCGGGACTACTCGCCGTCGTAATGCATTGATAAGTTAAAACCCAATTTTCGTCAGACAACATTGGCTAATGCATGCATGCGAATAGCGGCATTTTTGACAAATTATGTACACGGCGAAGGCTGTGCGCCATGTGCGGCTGTCTGGCAGATCGCAAAACAATGTATGTGCATGCGCCGGCCGCAAAAGCACTGCACTTGTGTTTGTTGACAACTGCTACTAACTACAGGGTGGGCCAATAAAAACCGTACGCCTAAACATACGTTAATTTTTTGCTTTACCTGCAAATGAAAACTGAATGGATTGTTGCATGTCAAAGACCATCAATTATGAGTGTGTGAGGTAATTTTAATTGTCTGTAATTTTATACATCGAAAAATATAACAAGATTTGTGAAACTACTCAGCTCTAACAAAAACACAATGCTATGTCATAATGACGTAATGTTTTGTCTACGAACTATGCCGTTCACGTTCGAAGAAAATGTTTTATTAAAATTCTTAGGCAAGCAAAGGGATGGGGCGCTAAACGAATTTGTTCGGAATTTCAGCAATAGAAATGAGCTGTTATAGTTAACAATCTTTTATGGAAAATCGACAAAACTGGTTCAGTTAAGCGAAAAGTCAGCAGTGGACGCCCATAGTCTATCCAAATGCAACGGAATATCTCGCGTGTAAATGACCTCATATGCAGTCATGAGGTCAATCCTGGTACCAGCAAAAGTCATCGCAAAATTGAGAAAGTTACCGGCATATCGCGCAGCTCTGTGAAACGTATCACGATGCGTGATCTGTGACTGAACGTTTTCGAGTGTGCACCTGCCGGGAGAGTCTTGACCAACAGATCATCAACAAGTCCATTAAGCAGTGGTGTGACAGACTGAAGGCAGTAGTTCAAGTGAATGGTGGACACACTGAACAATTGTTTTGAATATCTGGTTCATTTGCCGTCATGCTCTGTTGTGTAGCGTGACTGCGTGAGTTTATGCGTTCTAAGAACATGCGTGTTTTGCCATTGTGTATCGAGCGTTACCGTGGTCCTGTGACAAAAAGTAAATCTAACAAATAACCACTTGATATTTCAAAATAAAATGGGTGTCATTTTGTGTGAAAATAGTTTACGTTTAAAACGGCATATAATTCAACACACGACATTAGCCATTTCTTATTGAACAACGAAAAACAAAGATTACGGTTTTTATTGGCCCACCCTGTATAATCGTTGTGCATGTTAGATAAATGATGATGTTTGGTGATTAAAGTATGTTCATTCAACTTCATTGTTCCATCTTGTTATGTTATTTTTCCCAATGTAGAGATGTGAAAAAGTAAGTAATGTTAGGAAATTTTTGGATGCAAGAAATATAATACTCGAATTGGGAAATATATTTCTTGGAAATTCATCGGAACTATGGGCTATGCATTATGGGTGCGGATGCTGACGTCATCGGCAGTATATTACGGTCTCTGAAGTGGTTGACTTGCCAGCATGTTATGGATGTGTTGTAGGCATCAATACGACCATGATGCTACTATGATGGCACATTACAGCTGACATCGGTGGCGTGTTATTCTTCACCATATGTACAGTGGAAATAAAACCAATATTGCTATTGCTTGAAATTTAATGAAGTACACGTTTTTGTTGCATATTTGTAATCAAAATTAATGTTTACTTAATATTTGGAAAGTTAATTGTTATTTTTTAACCATTTCCAGTCCCCAGTGGCATTAGCTTGAGCATCCAGTAATGGCAGCTTGCAATGAAGGTAATGTAAGCCTAGGTAACAATAACTGTATTTATTATAATTAAAATCTAATAACAATAACAGTGGTAATAATAAAATAATAATAATAATAATGAAAATTACAGGAAGATAGCCCAAGCAGTCTGACAACAGAACAGTGGTGCTAACTACATGTACTTTAGAGTTCAAACCTTCAACAATGACTATTTTTTATTTTGCAATGTTAAGCTGGTACACAGTATAGAAGTCAGGTTCATTAATAAAATTGTTGGCGTAGCACTATTTTACAAATTACACGTAGAATTAAATTTTACCTTTGCTTTGATTTGTAACTTTATCACGCAATACATTTATCTGATATACAGGACCGAACTCCTCAAAAAGTTTTTGCAAGTCATTTTCATCCATGTAGCGTGGTATTTGTCCAGCAAACATCTTAATAGCATCAGGGTCTGGCTCACTGCTGTGAAACTGGGAGTTCATAATTCTGAACAAACAGAACATTCAATAATTAATTAAAACAAAACAATATAAACACTTCAGTGTACATCACTGCTTTGTCTAACGACAATGAAAGCATCCTTCAAACTACAAGCTCAACAGCTACAAGTAATACTCAGCCAACACACACAATCACATACCGTGTACCAGTACCTGCAAAAACTTATTCACTAACTGCCACAGTTGTTGTAATCCTGACTTTTACAGACCTTTTGTAGTGTTAATCATTTCAAACCTAACACCATGCAAATTTAATTTGGTATAAAATTAGGTTTAAAGTAAAGGAAAAGTCAGTCCTTCCTAAGCCACAAAGGTCCACAAGCCTTTACCACTAAGCTGCAAGACAATGGACACGGACAGAGCCAGTGCATCGCATGTAGTGCGATGCCTGTTCACCTCCCAGCTTATGTCAGTAAGTACCACATTATACTGCTAGGTAACAGAGGCAATGGGGTGTGAGAAACTTGCCTAGCATAGCACATTTTAATAGATTTTGACTACTGCCGCAAGTAAGATTTGTACTCATTCTCTACAACTGGTTGCCGTGGCATAGAGTAGCTGTATCCTTTGAAGTCACACTATTAAACTTTTCATTAAACTCGTAAAAACATATATGGAGTATACATAAAAATAAAGAAATAAAATCATATATAAGGGATACAAAAATTAAAAGAAACTTACATCTAACAGTATACCAAGGTTCATGGATTTTTGCATGGCCTTCTTTCCGGGTGGCCTTTTGATCGTACATCATGTGGCTCTGCTGCATGGCACTACATGTATATCAGGTTACCGACAGATACTGCCACTGGGTATGGGTAACCTAATACGCATGCACGCCCAGCCATGAGTACTGGGTTGGACTTGGATAGGCTGGTTTCTATTTGAAATGATCGTGATCACTGTATATGACGATCGCAGAGGATCGTGGCCTCATCTTGGCGATCTGATTGCGACCAACGACTGATCAAGGCAAGCCCTAGATACGATTTTGTTACTTACTGATGTTTATAACAGTCTCAGTCATTTACAATATTTAGTTATGTCAAGTTGTAGATATGTAGAGTATCTAAGCGAATCTCTAACCGGCTGTAGTTTGCAACCTTAAACCTCATTGACTAACCCGAATAGTCAAAGATGGTCGGG
>Ga0209145_1000209_pt1 | contig 11608 bp, 6 predicted proteins | sample WorMetfiPIANOSA2_FD_187396 | JGI IMG/M metagenome (GOLD analysis project Ga0209145, IMG submission 187396) | Marine gutless worms symbiont microbial communities from Max Planck institute for Marine Microbiology, Germany - Olavius filocauda... | ecosystem: Host-associated > Annelida > Digestive... | reverse complement strand
AGTTATGGATGATTTTATGATATGGCGGCCATCTTGGACGCCATATTGAATTTCACCCCTTCTGCCCGTGATCCAGATTGTCCACCCAAGTTTTTTTTAATTATCTAGGGGTGTACTACCAGGATTAAGAGTCAAAATGCGGGGACATTTGATTGCACACGGGACCCACCTCAGCCCCAGGACTACAAGCAAAAATGAAAGTTGGTACCGTTTAATTTGGCCCACCCTGTATATCTGTGTATTGTAGTTTAGAAGTGATGTGCTAATGTAGTCTGGTGCAGAAAAATTCACTGAAATTAAGTTATTTATAGAGACTGATCATTGACGGCCATACTGAAGACAGCATCTTGTTAGCATTGCGATATAAGATTTCTGAATGTTGACTTGCAGTTTAATTTTCACTTTCTATATAAAATAAGGCCAGTGCTGAATTATCCTGTCACGGCGACGACGTGCATGGAAAAGTGTAGGGAATACGGTCTCTGAGCCCCATGTGTTCAATAGGGTTGGCAGGACAAGTAGGCCTAAGGAGGTCTCTAACTCGAGCACCGAAAACGACCGGCTGTGTATAATAGTTACACACGCAGACAGTTGGTCGGCGTGGGTAGAATGTTCAGGTCTGTCTGTTTATTTGTCTGTGTGTTCTGTTTGTCCGTGTTTGTTCGCAGCATAACTAAAAAACGAATGATCCCAAAGTGTAATTTTCAAACTTAGTATAGGGAATGACCTTGGGATATCCTAGAAATGATGTGATTTGGGGGTTGAAAGGTCAAATGTAAAGGTTAGGGTTAGGGTTACATTACATTACAAAATAAATTTGTGATACGCCAAATACAAAAACGACGAAATACATAGTTCATTTAAAATGCACTGTTAAATAAGTATGTCTTCAAGCGTTTCTTGAAAGTTGAGGTGTCAGGTTAATGACTATTACACTTATAAGTTATATGCACATTTGACTGACTTCTAGTTGGCAAAAGCGCTGCGTCCAGTGTCATAGAATGATAGAAGCGCCAATAAATCGTATGTGAATTCGATTATGTAGGCCTATGACCGTGCACGGTGTGTGCTTTCTACTGTTGCAACTAATTACCGCCACGTTCATACACACTTGGACCAACGACAGCAGCAGCAGCCCAACTGGCTGAATACACGGTAAACCCGACTAAATCTGGCACACCACGTGTGTTTTGCAGATGATTTATTTGCCGCTGATATTTCGTGATTTGTCGACATATCACGAAATATCAGCGGACACTAATAAATCATCGGTAAAGCACGAAAACGTTGCATATCTCGCTTATCGTGCGCAATGCAGTCTGCTCAGCAATGTATCGAACGGCGCTGTACCGACTGCACTGGAACATGCATTATACATACATAATTAAATACATAAAGGTTTTTGCGGACGGCAGTCTGGGAGCTGAATTCTTCAGCAGCTGAAATATCACGGTTGCAATGGTGCATGCCAGTGCAGAACTCCAGGAAATTATTTCATTCACGAGTAAGTAAAAATAAAAAAGCATTTGCACATTTTCCTATTCATAATCATAAACATGATATAACATGCCTCACAAAGCTAGCTAATGTCAGGTTACATTTTTCATTATATGCATGCATCTCTAATTAAAATTCGATTCTGATTCCTATCTTAACCTTAAATGACCTTGAACAAAGTCAGAAACGTTCTACATATATTTTTACTACTGGATAATTTTATTAATGCCGCATATGCTGTAATTTTACAAATACTAAAACTGAAACCTTAGAAAGTTTTCAATAGACAATTAGGTTATTCAGCTGCTACTTTTAAGAGCTCTCTGTAACTTCGTCCTCAATATAATATATACGCCACATGACTTACGAAATGACAAGCGATTGTGTTTCTTTTGTGTTGCTTTAGTTAAAAAAATTTATTGCTGCCTTGTGCGAATAAAATACATGATTATATGTACACATGTTAACTTTTCCGAAAATTCTTATGTTCACTCATTTTAAATAAACTGGTATGATATTTACAGCTGGTTGGAATATTTATGTGAAAAATCAAACATTTTTTTGTCGTTTCGAACTTTGTTGCGTTATCCAGCTTTTGCATCTTTTTGCACTAAATACCCTCTTTAGCAGGTCTGCTAATGTGTAGTTAAGAAAATACTTAATCTTACTTACTTACTTACTTATTTTAATAACGCGTGCTACTCTGTACTCTTTTGCAATTTTTGTTTCAAGTGTAAGTTGTCTGTGATTGTCATTATTGCCGTTATTACTGTTATGGGCTCAAAATATACGACAAATAATTCTACATGCTTCAAATACCCTAGTATTATAGTATACATATGAGTCAGCCAGTGTTGTGAAGTAATTGAAATACAAGTATTTGAAATACGTATTTAAAATACATTGCGTGTATTTTGTATTTTGTTAGTTTTTGAAAAGTAATTTGTATTTTGTAATTGAAGTAGTTTTTAGTGAATTTGTATTTGAAATACAATTTGGGCCTGGCCGCTTTTTCCTCCGCATTATTTTCCATCTGCATGTGTGTAGTGGCCCGCTCAGGTCGCCTACGGGACACGCCCACCTGGTTCTAACTGTGATGTCTGTGGATAGAGCTCCAATTAGTCGTCTAGAACTTCCAGGGCAACCGGCCGGCCACTGACGTCTGTCTGACTTCTTGGCCGGTTGAGGAACGCCGTCTGAAGCTGAAGCGTGGGGGGTCCTACTGGGTTATCTCCTCACCTTAATCCACTCCTTAACAGCGTGTAGTTGTGCAACGCTGAAGTTGAACAAACGCCCTTTGTAACGTGCATCAGAACTGCTGAGACAAGAGACTTCGAGATTACATCACTGGTCTTTGTGATATTTTCTTCTTCTTGTATCACTATATTTTGTTGATCGCAGACGAAAGCGAAACTTTTTCGACGTTGTCAGTAAATAATGACACGTTAAGACACCGGTTTTGTTTTGGCCGCACTCGTTCTTCGTCCATCGTCACCATCATCCGACCACCCTCATCCTTACCTTTTTGTTTGTCGTGTGTGTGGGACTAAACTGACTATTAGTCAGTTTTTGATCACACGTTAATAAAACGCAGTTTGATTTGATTAATTTGAACCAGCAGCTTCCTGCCTACACATCCAGCCTAAAAGACAACTTTTTAATAATTAGGCTATAATGCTTTTCAATGACAAGTACTTTAATTATTTTATTCTTGTATTACTCTACACTTAGCAGCATTTTGTCTGTTATTTCATTAAATGTTTATTAGTTATTTTATTACCCACGCAAACTTTGTCGTTTGGCGTGGGTAGGAGTTTCGAGTCCATCTGTTTGTTTGTCTGTTTGTCCGCAGCAATCGGCAGCATAACTAAAAACGAATGATCTCAAAGTTTTTAAACTTGGTATAAGGAATAACCTTGGGATATACTAAAAGTGACATGGATTTGAATCGCGGCATCTATTCTGCAAAAAATGCCAAAAACACATGCTGCAGGAACTGAGTTGACAACATTGGCGATGTTCAGATATCACTGTCATGCTTCATGATTGTTTTTCTGCAGTGATTTGGTGAATTAAAGTCGGTAGTATTTTGTATTTTAATTACTTTGGTAATTTGTATTTTGTATTTTGCACCTCATAGCCAAAGTAATTGCAAAAAGTATTTGAAATACTTATTTACAAAGTAATTTGTATTTTGTAATTGAAATACAATTTTAAAGTAATTGATCCAACACTGAAGTCAGCCCATGAACAGTTATGAGCTTTTCCGAACAGTCGAGCTGGCTATGTGCCTGCAAACAAACCTGAAGTTTGTTAGTGGTCGAGTTGCGAAAGACGTATGGAGCTCGGCGTGCCCGTGTCGTCGAGTCGGCGGCATGTACCGGGTCGAAGACGATGACGGCGCCGTAGACGAGTGGATCTGAGCCGACCAGTGCCGTGACGAGAGCCTGGTACAACGAGTCGCTTAACTCCGAGTCGCCCCGAGTTAACAACGCGTTGTTCAGAGAATTGGCTGTCTGTAATACATTCTGTACCTGCGCCGACACGTCACCACAGCCACGATATAGGACAGGAGTCCTCAACCGGTGTGTACACATCATTGAGGATATGGAGATCAAAATCTGGGGTACGTCTGGGGTAATTACTGTTTGTCGACATGCAGACTAAACAAATCACCAGCTTAGTGCAAGCGATAGAAAATATAAGTAACTGTGTTTCCGCATAATATAAGTAACTGTGTTTCAGCGCATTAGAGATGTCTTATGACAATGCGCTATATAAATCTATATTACATTACATTACATTACATAGTTTAAAATGTCAAACTACATCTGCACCTTTACACGATTATAAGAGCCAAAAGTATATGTGAGCATCTGCAAACCGTTAATTATTTTACGACGGGGACGGGTTGTATACCTGGTCTCTGAACAGCTCGGTAAGTCCTCCAGGTGAATTGGTGACGTTATAATTCAATCTCATCCAGCAGGTGCGAGCCTCGCTACCGTTGCCCGTCGCCGTCGTCCATGCCATCTCATTGTATTCCAGCAAAGCAGCCACCATGTCTTGATCGACCAGCTCAGTCAACCTTTCAAGTCGATCCACGTCTTTTATGCCGCCGAATATCGCCCGAACTTCGTCGACGGTCGCGCGCCGGCGACTACGCCGTCGGTCGTTGAGGGTCGGCGGCCGGGGACCGTGACGCGGTGGGGGCAACTCGACGGCAGGAGATGGGACAGCGACGGACAACGCCTCAGTGATGCTGACCACGACAACGAAGACGACTAACACAGAGACTGACAGACTTTGTTTCGAACTGCTCATGATTGCCTGACTGACAACGGTGTGCATAGCTTTCTACTTGTGTGACGGCAAGATTGGCCAACAGTTTGGACGCAGACTACCTAACACACGACAATGATAGACCAGTCATTCATTCATATTCGTTTAATCATCATCATCATCATCAGGTTCGTTTATTAAAAACAATGACAAACCGCATTGTCACAGCAGGTCAAACAGTGAATGAAAATTGATCATTGAAAATTGAAAATTGATCATTGATCATTCGGGCACCAATCGTAGCGCCCCCTAGACAAAATTTTGAAAACTGTTCAATAGCTTGGAAAATAGCATCCGGGTAATAAAATTACAATTATCATAAAACATGATTTGCTAGTAAGTGTCAGATTATGAGTGCGAGATCTAAGGTAATACACTGATATTTTATTGTTAGATAGGAGACGATGTAGAACGGTTTTAAAAAGAGATTCATCTGCCACATCAAATAGTTCAGCAACGTGTGAAGTCGTCTGGCTGCAGTAGTTGAGAGATTTGCATCTGTTGAGGAATCTGTCGAGTTTATTGATGTCGCCTGCGGAACAGAAACCCGACAAAGCTGGGCTTGCATATAGTAGCTTGGCTAAAACCGTGGAACGGAAGACTTCATGCAGGCAATCTTGGCGCATACCATGGGCCCTGAGAGTTCGTAAAGCATACAGTACTGATGCGCACAAATTCAGTAATGTAGTGACATGTCCGCTCATTGACAACTAACTACTAATGGTCACTCCGAGGGCTTTGATGCTGCTGACGCGTTCAATATTGGGCAGAGTTGGCGGTGGTTCCACTTCATTCCCGCGGCGGCAACGGGCGGAGAAGATGATTTCAACCGTTTTGGATTGGTTGAAATGTAGACTGTTAACTGCCGCCCATTGTCAATGTACTTTAGTTCATCTTCACATGAATGAGAGTTGTCGCCCGGGACGATGAGATAGGTATCGTTCGCGTACTTCACCATGTCATTGCCCTCGGTGATTGGTCGCAGATCTCCGGCATGGACGACATACGATCGAGGCAGGACCTATGACAGAACCCTGGATAACACTGGCTACGATGTCTATGAAATAATAGACAGGTTGACAAAACGCAACTGCAGATAGACATAGAGACAGAGAAAAAATAGTAAATATCAGTAAAAAGGATCCGTGTGATGAAATTGGAATCAGTCAGATGGCCAGAATGTTGTGGTAGTTCCAGACTGTGCGCTCGAGGTCGAAGGTTGTAGCTCTGTGAGGCAGTTGTAGGAGGAGGAAGGAGACCGTGCTGAGGGTTCGGTGTAAACAAAATACGTTATTATCAAATTATAAATGTTTCAAAACAGAATTCTTTATCAATGACTTAACTTCTACTCTCTGCCACTGTGTATCGCCTGTATTGTCGACCACAGCCCACAGGCATGGAATGACTTATCGACATGCATTACAATTTACAATTACCCAGATCCGGAAACTTGGGATTTTCATATCCAACGTATAACCAACTGCTATAAAATTTGGCATATACAAACTATATCAAAACGACTGTGTGTGATCAGTAGTACTGTAGGCGTATAGTCTCTGGACAGAAACAGAAACAGAGATCGTCCTTTTTCTACCACGTAACGCACCCCACAACCCACTTAGATTGCAAGTATCCGCGTGATCTTATTTTTTGTAAAAATGTTGAAAATCTTTAAAAACAAAACTAGAAGGCACTCATAGAGTTCGAACCCATGCCGAACTGCAGTATCCAAACCTAACCCTAACGTTGACCTTTGACCTTTCACCCTTAAAACCATGTCACTTCTAGGATATCCTTAGTAAGTTTGAGCACTTTAGGATCATTGATTTTTGAGTTATGCCCGACCGACTACTAGTGTGAAAATCCTAACCGTAACCCTAACCTTGACCTTGACCTTTGACCTTCCAATCCCAAAACTATGTTAGTTTTAGGATATCCCAAGGTCATTCCCTATACCAAGTTTGAACAGTTTGTGATCATTCGTTTTGGAGTTCCGAATATTACTGTAAAAATGCATTTATTGACCCTGTGACCTTGACCTTTGACCTTTCAACCGCCAAACAAAGTCACTTCTAGGATATTCCAAGGGACGATGAGATAGGTAAACCAAGTTTGAACAGTTTGGGTCATTCGTTTTTGAATTATGCTAATAAAGTAATATAGGACTAAGCGATTAGTAGTGCTTTAATGTCGTTTTTAATTACTAAAACATGATAGCTGGCATGTCTGTTCAAACACAACGGCCATCTTGTGGCGACTGGCCAGTTGGCCATCAATGTCTGTGGCGAGTTAATTGCCTACTTTCATGTGGTAAGTTGCCAAGTTGGCGTGACGATTTGTTTTTATGGCGATTGGATGTAAACCGTTAATTGCGTTGAATCTCTTGATTAGTCGACCAAAGACGGCCAAGAACATGCAGCCTTTCTTAGGAAATTCAGTCAATAATTTTAATTTTCTAGCACCGTCTGGTTTTTTCCTATTGAAATATTGGTTAGAACGTTACCGATCATTTGATAATACCATTTTACTGTTAATGGTGTTCTAATTAAAAATTTTAAAAGAAACCAGCGCCAGCTTTGAAACGCTCGGTATTAACTGTTTCATTTAAAAACTGCTACAAACTCAACAACTGAAGCTATGCTGACGGGTAATTCGCTAATTCTGCATATTTAATACCGTGTGTAGTTTTGGCACAATCATCGTGAATACTGATAAGATAAACACTATATGTATTCATAGTGCATGACTGGTAATCGATTTATGATGAAAATATTAAAATATTAACGTTTAGGACATGGCACGCACAGTTCTCGTTCCATCAGATGGCGAGCTTTGTGCAATATTTCGCCAAAAGCTGGTATATACATACTAATACTATGGAAACGGGAATGATGGAACCAAAAGGATTTGTTTGTCCTACTAAGTACACAGTTTATAGCACTCGGTAAAAGACATCAAAAAAGACATCTAAATTATCCTACTTTTTGGTTTAAGTTGTTTTTACGTTTTTCTATTCTTATGATACTGTTATCGAATTCTTCATTTACAGCATCTTATCGTTAGAGAAGAAATGACATCATTCGACGTACGGTGCGACTGCAGGAGGCAAGACAGCGACAACGAGAGATCATTCATGTCATGTCACGGTTCCGTCACAACCAACTGGACACTCGTTGACGTCGCCGTCAGGTCTTCGTCAGTCGTCGACATCATCGCATCTTACTCCGCTCACGCTCTCATTAATGATGTCGCAGTCTCAGCAGCAACATGCTGTATTCTCTGACGTCATCACCCGCGGCTGCGAGTTTTTGTCATACGCACAGACGACCAGCGCGCCGCGCGACACGCTCACAGTGGTCTAACGGTACGGCGTAGCGCCGCCGCACTACGGCGGACACCGCCAGGACGACGACGACAGCAGAACGTGCACGCAAGCATTAGTCGGTTGCTTCAATCAGTTCTCTCTGTTCGGCCATCTTGTTTGTTTGTCGTCTACAGCTTCTGCCTGGTCCCGCAAGCGAGTGACGTGCCGCCGCAAGCAGCAGCAGCAGCAGCAGCAGCGACGGCAGAATTGCATTGATTAGTGTATGCACGACGACCGCCAGTAGGCAGACTGGCTGGCCAGCAACGGCGAGCTGCGCTGCGTCTTCTGTGTCGTGTCCGGCGGCTGATGCACCACGCCGGCGACTGCTGCTCGGACGTGATCTGTGGATGCTGTGGCTGCTGCGACAGCGGCAACGCAGCCACCAGTGACCGCTGCGACCGCCGTATTGCAGATTCGCTTAATACTGCCCCGTGGCTACGAACCCAGCCAAGCTGCTGCGACGCGCAAGCAATGTCCAACTAAGACGGTATGGTATGGTATAGTAGGGTTTGGCGGCCATGAACTGTGATGCGTAGATAAAGACGACCACCTGGCATGGATGAGGATACAGGCGTTCGGGCATCACGCGGTTGAAGAGCAAGCAGGCCTCAACGGCGGCGGTGGCGGCGTGCCAATAATTATGATGAGTGGCCGGCGGCGCAGCAGCAGGAGCCTGAAGATGGCTTGCCGGCTGCGTAGAATGTCGATACGTGCTGTGCCGGCAATCCCGTATACGCTGCGACGACGCCGTCCGGCCAGCTGGTGTGCACCCACCGAGTAAAGATCGATCCAAGATGGCCGCTACTGCTGCATATTTCTCTTACATATTCACTCGCTGCAGCTAGAGTTTGTTGTTGAACAGTTGGCTTCACTGAACTCATCAACCTTGTTGATTCACTCCTGGCGCCTATATGCCTGGCGCCCTTGTAGTGACTTTACGGACATGTTACGGCGCCTTATAAATTGTCGTATTATTATTATTATTATTATTATATACTGTTTCTTACCGTTAACCAACAGCAGTTCTAAAGATAGTTGTGTCTCATTTTCGCCGGCGGTTGGTGGCTATAGGCCAAAGTCCCCACCTGTTCTCATTTCTCCAAAGACTGTAAACATACCTGTAAAGGTGTCGTCTATCAGCGGCATCTCCAGGCTCGGTAGGAAATAATATATCATCCTAACTACTCTTTAGCTCTCAAGACGGCTACGAGCGTGTATGAATTCTTTAACACCAATAATCATAGATGTATCGAAATGCACATTCACGCCGATCGTCAAGGTCAAGGTCAAACTGAAGGTCATTTCAAGATGAAAAGAGGTGCTATTATTATTATTTTTATTATTTTATTTTATTTTATTATTTTATTATTTTAATTTAAATTAATTTTATTTTATTTTTTATTTTTTATTTTATAGTTATATTATATTATATTATATTATATTATTATTTTTTTCACCCTCGATAGTAAAGATCCTTATTATTATTATTATTATTATTATTATAAATTCGTCACAAGGTACAACAAGGTACACAAGTAAACAATAGCAAACACTACAATGTACACAAAAGTGAGTCAATATGTCTCTCAATACCGCTGGTATGCACGTATGAAAATTACTTACATATCTAATGAATGCTAATGTTAACAGACTTCGAAATGTACTTCTGTCATCCATTTTTGACCTCTGACCTTTTGACCCAAACACAGCTTGTAGCCTTGTACACTTCAAGGTATATTGTTACCACGTAATGTAATGTAATGTAATATAGATTTATATAGCGCATTGTCATAAGACATCTCTAATGCGCTGAATACGCTAATAATAATAATAATAACAGGAAAGTCTTTAGGTGCCGGCAAAAAAGTTACTGTTCTGTTGAGCTCGAAGGTCGTCTGGCAGCAAGTTCCAGACCGTGGGACCCATAACAGTGAAGGCCCGACGGCCAAGTGTGGTGAGCCGGTGTCGTGGTACGACGAGCTGCAGACGACTGGCAGACCGTAAACGTTGCCGGCCGACGACGTCAGAGACGGGCGTGCAGCAGTCGATGAGGTATTTCGGAGCCGTGCCTTGCAGACACCGGTGCATAAACAAGCCGAGCTTGAATGTGACTCGATCTAGAACAGTAAGCCAGTGTAGCTCGGCGTGGATGAGTGTCGTCAGGCCGCGATCATACTTCCTGGAGCCGCTGTCAGACGCGCTGTCGTATTGAGCACTTGTTGTAGCTTGTTCATGACAGACTTTTACATCTCGTTGTGTGTGACGATACAAGGACCAGCTTTGTTGTTAGCGGCTGTCAGAATACGCTGTACATAATCGGTGTGTGAAAATCATTGAGAAACAACCTAACTAATCGCCCGTCTCAGTCTGCATACATCGATTCCCCATGCTGTCACTTCATCCTCGGCGCTAGTCCCCACAGCATTGCCATCCTGTCCGCTTGTGCTGTTTGTAGCCATCTTGAGTCCACGTACGCCAATACAACCGGCGACCGCAAATAATCAATCAGCCAGTGACAAATGTGTAACATTAACCACGTGACTTCAATCATGACCAAACCACGCCGTGTCATATGGCACCCATATAGGGAGCGAGCAGGACATGATTTAGCCGGGGCCACATGGTTTTTGTATCGGAGTACGTATCTACGGAGCGGACTGACCCTTCTCTGAAACAATTCTTAGCATAATAACGTCAGTAGAACGTGATGGCAAAAACTGGAAAACGTGTTTTACGTAGTTTGCAGTTTGGGTCGGTTTACAGAAGATGACGTATACTTTCCACTGTAATTCAGTTAAGTATTGACATTAATAATTTTATTATACACTGTGATGAAATAATTTTATTATTAACATTTTACGTTTATCGGGAGAATGAATTTAAAAGTAAATTTCGTAGCAGAATAGTCAATTCGGCACGTAACAATGACATTAAATGCCGCAAAACAAAAAATGAAAGAAATTATGCTATCGACTTGGTTCATCATTTTGGTGAACATTGCAGTACAGGTAGCGAGAATGTATGAGAATTTCTAGCCGATGATTCGCTGCATGTTAGCAGCTGTTTTCGTCCAAATAAACTGAACACAAGTACGAGGTCAGTGATGATTATAGTTTATTTCCTGATTATTATCTGATTTTAGCCGAGAGGTCCCTTGTGACAGGCAATATTACTGATGTTGTTTTATGAATACATTTAACTTTGACCAACCTACTTTAGCACGCCGATTACAGTCCGCGAGTCCTACCGTCTGCGAATTGAGTTTTTCCGCAATACTTGGTATGGAACCTAACCCTAAAGGCCCGTTCAGACCGCGCACGTCGACGCGCGTCGACGCGCATCGACGCGTGTCGACGCGATCACATTTGGCCTACTTGCAAGTAATTTATGCATATTCATCAAGCT
>Ga0209145_1000208_pt1 | contig 11667 bp, 8 predicted proteins | sample WorMetfiPIANOSA2_FD_187396 | JGI IMG/M metagenome (GOLD analysis project Ga0209145, IMG submission 187396) | Marine gutless worms symbiont microbial communities from Max Planck institute for Marine Microbiology, Germany - Olavius filocauda... | ecosystem: Host-associated > Annelida > Digestive... | reverse complement strand
CTTCACCTCCACCTCAGGTGTCAAACAGGGCTGCGTTCTTGCACCCGCTCTGTTCTGTCGTGCAATCGATTGGATCATGGAACGTGTTGCCTCCACAGTCGGCTTCTCTTTGGGCAATGCTCATTTCACAGATCTGGATTATGCAGATGACGTTGCCATCCTTGCTCACGCCATGGATGACCTTCATACCACTCTAGAGGTCTTCGAGACAACAGCGTCACAACTTGGCCTACATGTGTCCTGGCAGATGATGAAAATTCACAACCTGGGTGCAGGCGGACCAACATCCAATCTATCAGTCTGTGAAGGAAGTAGCTGAATGTACATATCTGGGCTCTGTTCAATCTACCACTGGCAGGTGTCAACCAGATATTCTCCGACGGATTGGCATTGCCTCCACTGCCATGCAGTCTATGAACAGAGTCTGGCGACAATCTCGGCTTCAACTGCAGACGAAACTCCGCTTTTACCAGACCTGTATACTGTCCATCCTACTGTACGGTTCAGAAGCATGGACACTTCTGCAGGAAGAATTGTTCAGCTAGAGGCCTTTCACATGCGCTGCCAGCGTATGATCCTTGGGATATGCTGGCATGACTTCATCAGAAATACAGAAGTCGCCGACACTACCAACCTGCCCTGTATCAAGGACATCATCACCAGGAGGCAAAACTTACTGTTTGGCCTCCTAATAAGACTCGATGACCACTTACCATCCCATCCCACATTGTCACAGGTCGAAATGGAAGACTGGCAATTTGAACTGCCCTCTTGGTTGGCGCTGGCAAACAGGTCGCAACTGGTGGCTTCAACAAATCGCCGACAGCACACCTTTTGGCATTCGCGCCGAGTGGACCAGGGCTCGCCGTCGTGGACACACCGGGACTGGGTTGACGCAACGGACCTCTGCCATCTATGTGATCTGATGATGATGATGATTGGGGCGAGAGCTGATCCCAGTCTCTAGGCAGTCAGTCTGCAGGTGACTGAGTCATAAACCTGGTGGTAGGATGCCGTTACTTTCTGCCAGTCCCGCAGTTACCTTTCATTCACAGAGCATCAACACCCTTTGGCTGGCACCAAATTATACTACTTGTGTGGCAATAACTTGCCCAGGGGTTGTTACGTGAAAGTGGAATGACCAGAATCAAGCCATGTCATGAGTTTGACACCATGACCGTCACACCACCACACCACACAAGTGTAGTGTAATGTTATGAAATAGTTGCGTAATAAATTTGTCAGTATGTATTTCTGTATGTTTTTGGAATTAAATCAAGTATTCACACCAACCTATGCTTCATTTGCAGTTTTGACAAAATGAAGTTGTACATTTATGCTTCTTGTTGCAGGAACCTTCACTGTTTGCAGTGTCTAAGCTTCTAGAGACTGGCTTAGTGAACAGATCTCGCGTTGAAATTCTGTGGCGTCCTGTGACTACACATCTAACTGAAGTATGAAATAGTTAATCCTTTATGTAAGCGAATGTGATATTTGTACTGGTGCTGCCAAGGCCCAAAGCACTAACAACAATAGTCAAGCTTGTGTTTAGATACTAGTGTCAGCAAGGAATGACAATTGAGTGTCACATTTTGATTGATAATAGTGTCAGCAAGGATTGACGATTGAGTGTCACGTGTTGATTGATAAGAGTGTTGGCAAGGGATGACAGTTGAGTGTCACATGTTGGATGATAAGAGTGTTGGCAAGGAGTGACGATTGAGTGTCACGTGTTGATTGATGATAGTATCTGCAAGGAATGACGATTAGGTATCACACGTTGATTGACAGGTGTGTGAATATTCATTGACAGGTGTGCCAACATTCACACAGTGCTCTTCGTACTGGCGCTGCTGAAGCACTAACAACACTAGTCAAGTCTACGTTGTCGTTTGAGCACAATCCACCACTGCAGTCACAACCTGTGAGTTATTTCACCCTCATTACTTACTCTGAGCTACAGACCATAGCTTGGTTGTTAATGCAATGGACCTTCTTCCAATTAACCTGTTTGATGTTTATTGAGACCTATATAAGTCACGAGTGGCTTTGTGAAAGCAATCTGGCCAAAACTACTTGCTGAAGGCGTATCAGAGCTCTTGAACATGAAGTTTATCACTTGTATTATTGTCAAAAATTTAGAACATCTGCTTGTAATGGAATTTGGCAGTCACCTATGGATGTGATTTATACAGTATTTATGTTTAAATTTTTGTTTACAGAAAAAATACAGACAATATGCCAAGCCAAGAAGCATTAACTGCTGTCAGTGAATTAGTAGATAACGATGCTGCAAGCCCACAACATACTCAGCAGCTATTCTGAGTTGACAAACAACTAAAAGCTTACAATAAAATGCAAATGGACTACAAAATTGTTGTTATTGATAACGTTGACATTGTTGTTGTTGTTGTTGCTTTAAACATTACTTAAAACCTATTTTTTCGCTTGCTATTAACTACTTGACGCTTTAGCACACTTGAGACTGTGACTGTGAGCTATAAATCGACAATTACGATTTGCTGCTGCTACTGTTGTTGTTATCCAGCATATTTGTGGTTGTTGCCGTAGATGTTACAGGTACGACTGCTGTCGCCGCTGCAGCAGCTGTGTGCAATCACTCACGTTGACGTACGCCAGCGACAGCTCGAGTGTGTCCTGCAGATACTTCAGAACAACGCTGAACAGCTGAATGAAGGCTGGCCTCTTGTGCTTGGCATCATCGGCGACATTACAAATGGTCAAGGGTAGGTTGGCTGTGTTTTGCATGTTATCATGTGCATAACTGAGTAGTCACTTGTCTTGCTCTCTGTACAAAGCACTAGCATGGTCAGTAACATCTATTGAATATTATTCACAATACACATAGATGATCAAAGTGGATAACATCAGCGACTTTATTGCGAGTCAATAAGTGTGTACAACAGCAACAGACAGTGGACTACTACTGCACTGTGTTAACGTGCCTATCAGTACCAGGACTTGCATAGGTATATGACCAACACCAACAGGACATTACTATACTTACCAGGACGTTATCTTTGGAGAGTTTAGGGACCCAGTCAACTCCAGCCTGTGATGGTCGTCAAAAATTGGCTGATTATGCAGAAAAATGGTAAGAGCAGTAGTAGTAATAGTTGGCAGAGTTGATACCTTGGGCAAGTGTCGTCAACTGACCAAGTATGCTAATGCTTGTTGTAGGGAAGGTCTTGTGCGAACTGCATTCCAAAGTCTCCAACTCATTGTTACTGACTTCCTGCCGACGATGCCTTGCACATGTCTTGCTGTCTGTGTCGATGTTACTGCTAAGTTTGGACTTCAATGCCAAGACTTAAACATCAGCTTAACTGCCGTCGGACTTCTCGTACGTAACTGCATCTTTTCTGGCTGTTGATTGTACTTCTTGAATTCTGTATCGAACTGCTTGAACACTGTTCACTGGTGATGTCAGGGCATCCAGGTTATACAGAAAAATCCCACTACAGCAATCCCCAAAGTTTTCCTAGGGAGAGCTTTGGCGGACCCATTGTAAATGTAAACGTGCCATAGTCCAAACTGGACTGAAGACTTATCTCCCTGTCATAGGTCATTGAACCCGTAGGTGAGAATATCCTTTGAGTCTGTAATGCATGACCAGTGCAATGCCAGACCTATGATTACCTTCCCAGCAAATTATACTGCTTAGTGACAGAGGCATATGTGTGTGAACAACTTGCCCAGGGTCATTACATGAAAGTGGAACAGCCGGAAGTCAAACCCGTGACCTGTTGATCGCAAGTTCAATGCCCTAACCGTTACACTACCACGCCAAACATGTGAGCATAGAAAGTTAGGCCGAAGAGATGCTGCGCTTGTGATTGGTATTATAAGAAACGTTGACAAATAGCATGGTCAGTTCATTCCAGTCATCGCTGTCATTTGTGCTGAAACAAAGCGGCAATCACATTCACGTGCCGTTAGAACTACACATAAACAACCATAACTACTGTGATCAGCATAACCGTGACAACCTGACCCATGATTATGACTGATCTGATGCGAATGGATGTTTTGTCGGTCTGCGTCATGATTTTCTAGCAGTCAACTGGCACAGAACTTACACTGATGTAATTTAAAAATCATATCATTTAACTGGCACATTCACAGACGTTTTGATGATCATTTTCCAGGTTTGCAATAGTTATCCGGTGGTCTCGCAAAGTCTTGGTATTTAACCAGCCACCTAGGTTTACTCAGTAACTCAACATGGCGATGGTCTTGGCTGTTTAACCCTCGCCGGCTCAAAGCACCACAAAATGGAAGAGCTCCCTCGCAACAGATCTTGCTGTCTATGCGGAATCTTCTTCTCCCAAAGTCTGCAAGGAAACCTTTATAGATTGCTAGAGTGGCATTTTTACAGGCTGGATGCCCTTCCAGTCACCCAGTGAACAACATCAAAAGCACTAAGGGCAACTAATGTGTTTTACTCTTACTGGGACATTGTTTTCAATTAATTTTACTTAACTGTTAATCTTAATCAAAACATTATCCGAATATCAATTTAGTACAGTGCGTACAGCAGTTATCTTGGATCATGAATTGCAGTGTTTTATAGCTACTTACTGTTACTGCCCACGTTTGCATGTACAGTGGAACATCTCGGACTACTTCTCTCACAACCGATCGCGCATATGTACCGATCTGCCAGCTGTTGGTGGTCCAGATGCTGGTGACCGGGTGTCAAAAGCTGTGGCAGCTGGTGGTTCTAATCGTGCTGCATCTAATGGTGATGGCATGCCTGCATTTGATGCATTGTGGATGGATCTGTATGGTCGTCTGAGTGATCTCTGTGTCGATCAGAGACCAGCAGTCCGCAAGAGTGCTGGACAGACGCTGTTCTCTATGATTGCGGCCCATGGAGCACTGCTGAAGAAGTCGTCCTGGCATACAGTGCTCTGGAAGGTATTGAGCTTGATTTTCAACTGATTGCATGCATGATTCAACATGCAGTTCCACTTACAGTGGGAACTTGGTGGGTAATATTCAGTGAGTAGAATGTTCTTCCCATACTTGGTTCTCTTCCTTGGTACAGCATAGTCAGTGTTGTTTGCAGAGGGTAGTAATATAATTACAAGGATTAAATAAAGTGGTGTTTTTGGATACAGTATCTTTTTAAATGGTGTGACAAATGGACGATAAAGCTGTCTTTTGTTTGTTACATGCTTGTTTTTTTTAATTCCAGAAATACTATAAACCTGATAATTTCATTGCTGATATATGCATATGTTGTAGTTAGTAAGCGTCATTTATAGTTAGAGTAATGTTATTTGACCGAGTGTTTATATTTCAGGTGTTGTTTCCATTGTTGGACCGAGTAAAGCAGTTGTCAAGTCAGGCGTCAGATCGTCGTGAGGACAACGGCACTAGTCGCAGCGGCCCAGCAGGAAGTGGTAACATTCTGATGCATCATTCACGTGACACTGCTGAGAAACAGTGGGCCGAGACCAGATTCCTCACACTTGCTGGTGTTGCTCGAGTGTTCAATGCCAAACGACGTACCCTGCAGCAACTCGGTACGGCAGTTACTGGACCTAACAGTTTCTCAGTACCTGTCTTTTTCAGATTACAGTCTCGGAACAATTTTTAGGCATTATCACATTTGCTGTTGAATTATTCCTCTGTACAATGTAACCTGAATTGGAGTCATTGTGAATGAATGAATCAATGTCATTTCTGTGTCCATGTTGTTTTCTCTGTGCCTATTTTAGCACTGTAGAAAGCTGTTTGATTTGTCTTGGAGTTATAATTGCAGTAGAATTATCTGATTAGCCTTATTTACAATTTATACTAATGGAAATGGCTGTAAAGACTCTTATTATGTAATACTGCTACTGTGTCTTTGTGTGCGTTAGTATATGTTATTCAAACTGAGTTGTCTGACAAACTGGTTAGTGGTTATAAAATGTGTTTTAAGGTGACTTCCTTCGAGCGTGGGCATTACTGCTGGAATACATAGAGTCCGCAGCACTGTGCCCAAATGCTGAAGTATCGCTTGCAGCACTCAAAAGTTTCCATGAGATACTGAACATTCCAGCTACTGACAGCTCCAGCCTGTCCAACAGCGAGTCGACGAGGTCGTCCGATGAGCTGAAGGCCCTGTTTGGCCGTCGTGACATCGCGATCACGGAAGAGCCAGAGCCGACAGCAGGAACAAAGGATGAAGGAACTGGGTTTGTTGATGAGATAGCCCTGTGGTCACATGCATGGCGAGTCTGGAGAAGTATTGGCACTTCGGTGACAAATCCTGTTGAGTCATCGTCATCTGTGCATCAAAGCTACGTTCCATCTCAGGCATTTCTCACGGCACTCGTGTTGACGTTTCCGGCTCTGTTTACGCACATTCGCTCGCAGTTTGTTGCCGCGGAACTGCAGCGTCTGTTTGTCGTGCTGCAGCGGGCGTTGTACGTCCCGGTCGCAGCTTCTTCGATGCCGTTCTTTGTTGTACCCATCAACAGTAACAGTGATGTTGCAACGATGACACCGCTGCATGATGCCGTCCTTGTTGCTATTAAAGTCATCGTGAAGGTGTGTTATAACAATACGTGCAAACTACCTGTATTTCTGTTAGTGTACATATGTGACTAGACTTACTTGACTTATGGCTTGACACTCCCAGTAGAGCATACACCATAGACCACTTGTCTCCATACAGCTCTGTGTTGTGCTGCTGCCTCCATCTTCCTCCAGCTGTACCTGAAACCTGCTGTCCACATTTCTTTATTCTTTATATACTGCAATTACTGCATGTATGTATGTATATATGTATGCATACAGTAAGTTTGTTGGCTGTTTTTTTTTGATGAACTTCGTATAAAGATGGACAATTTTTCTGTAATTATATATATACATATTAAATACATTTTCCATTTTGTAAAGTTGAATGTTGTTTTCTTGTCATGTATCTTGCCTTATTTTTGCTTTTTTACATTAATGCAAGAAATTGTTTAATTTCTTTGATAGTTAGTTATTGTTCAAACTCTGAAAGAAAACGATTGTTTCTACTGGATCTTTATTGCACTGTCTGCTATGCAGGAGATGCAATCTGGAGCTGATAACATGCCCGCAATGTGCCCAGACTTGTTTGAGCGTCTCTTGCTGATGACCGATCTTGCAGTACATCCGCCGAAGTTGAAAGTGGAATCGAGGACGTCTGCTTCAGGCCGTGGGACTCAGGTAAAGTACTAGTGTTGACTTGTGATATCAGTTGCACTGAACTTAATGACAGATTGTCGAGAGAATGTAATGGAGCAGGCATTGCATCTGCAGACAGGCAGTGTATCTGCAGCAGTATCACATTGCAAAGTCCCAATTCGACTGACATCTGGCCATCTTTTATCATTTGTGTTTGATTACCTGTTTCATCTGTGCTTAATACAGCATTGAAGTGAACTAAATAAAGATCAGGGAGGCCGATAACCTGGAAAAAGACTAGACTTAGGAATGTTGTGAAAGCAGATTATAAACACGTGAAGGTATTTTGCTGATTGGCACTGCTTCAGAGTGTAATCTAGAACTAATAATATGCAGCTATTAGCCTATTATGTTGTCTTTTGCAGATGCACTTACCAGCTTTTGATGGATGTTCAAAGGTTAAATAAATTTCTAGTTTGTCACAGAGCCACTGTCTCTGAAGTTATGCCGGGTTAGAGATATGTAAAAACAAAATGTAAAGTAGTAGTTGCAGCAGGAGCAGTACTTAGCAGTAGTTGTGGGCTTGTGGCATCGTCATCTACTAATTCACTGACAGCAGTTAATGCTTCTTGGCTAACGTTTAATAATTTGGTCTGGAAACTAATTATTTTTGAAGATGGAATCTTCCCTATGTTGCTTTATGTGTGATGTACCAAACCAGTCTTTATCTTTGTTTATTTCTGATACCGATAGTTGTATTTTGGAAATTTGCCGACAGTCACTGACAGACATAATCCATATCTGCTAAACTGTATTATTTTTTGTTGACTCTGTAGACTGATTGGATGACAGTAAATTATGTGCCATTTGCCGAGGCTACAATTGAGATTATCGTGGAGTTGTATCGTTCTACTGCGAAGTTTCCGTCGGTTATTCATGGCCACATTCTTCAACGCATTATATACGTATGTCTGTTAACGTTGTACAACTTTTCTTTCACTGTTGCTAATTTTTGTTGTTCTAGTAACAAATGCTGATGATGAAATTAGATTATTAATGGATATTTATTGGGTATTTTCCAGATGAACCTAGGATAGCTGGTTGCCTCCTTGACTTTCCTTCTGTATTTGTTCCTAACCTGTGCATTTTGCCAAGACAGGACAAAACGTTTCATAGCTTCCTCTTTCCTTTATCTGTTGTTTCTCGTGCATCTGTCTTACGATAAAGATTGCATCAGTACTTCCTTTTCCTGGCCTAAATCCAAACTGCACGTTATCAACTATTACTTTCTCCCTGATCCTTCTTTCAGACAATCATTCTCTCGCTGTCGTCTGTGCATATCAACTTGATTTTTTATTTTTCATTTGCAGACATTTAGAACTCCGCTTGGTCTGAAGTATGCGTGTCCGTCACAGTCGACGTGGCATCTAGTTATAAACTCACTAATGACGGTGCTGAATGTCGGGCTGCCACTTGCGAGGAAAAACGGTACGTCAATATTTCTCTTTCTGTTTATGCTGATGTGCATTTCTGTGTGCAGGTTATTGTTTTTTTTGTTCACTGATCAAACTCTATTGATGAAGCTGCTGCTGAGAAAGCTGTATTTATAGTTAACTTGTAGGAACGTATATCACATTTAATATGGCTTACAGTGTTAACGAGCTTTTTATTAGCTGTAGAAAACGGTGGTCCAGATGCCTTTTGATTGCCAAACCAACAGCATTAAAGCATGGTGAAAAATCATAAAATATTCAATACTGTTCAGTGGCAGAATGTAGTATCAAATGGATAACATGTAAGTAATAATTTTTGGGAAATATTTAATCATAACTCGCCGAGATTTGTGTTTGCAGAAACTGCATTTCAAGGCATGTGGCAAGAACTCGGCTTGGCACTAGAAGAATTTCTTTTTGCCCAGTAAGTATAGTTATTAGTGTTGCCATCATAATTACCTTTTATCATTGTTGTTATTATAATAACTTGAAAACTGAATAGCCTTTTTGTCTACAGTAAGTGATTATTAGGTTGCCAATGATAGTTTCTTTTCAGTTTCTGTTTGAATTTTATGTGAAATGCATTTTGTCACATGCAGGAGTGCTCCAGATACTGTGTCGTTGGAAACCGTACTGCGTGACGAGGTCATTGATTGTCGGGTAAGTTGGTCATACGTTGCGTCTTGACAGTGATAGTGACTTAGTTTGATTGGAGTGAACTAGTGTCTGTCACTCTCTGCTGAGAAATGTGATCATGTCTTGTGAATTACAGTCTACGTGTGATTATGTTACCTGTCCAGCATGTGCTATGGACTGTATTTGTTGTACACGTGATTATATTACCTGCCCGGCATGTGCTTCAGACTGTATTCATTGTACAGGTGGTGCAACTGATTCGTGATGACATATTGCCAAATTCTTCCAAACTGCCACGTGATTTCATCGCAAAACTTATGCATATCTTGAACAAAGGTTCCATCCATTCCGTTACATCATCGTCATTCATTGGTAATTGTTATATTGCTCATTCGTATTATTTTATTATTACTGATGCCGACGTTAGTTGCGTCAGTATAGCAATCATCTGCATCTGTGATTCTGTGTATGATTCTCTCCGCACGATAAAACTGAAACGGCTGAAACTAAAATCGCCAAACTTAGCACAGGGATAATCCATCACAATACCTCGTTCAGCAATGAATATTAAGTCAAAAGGTTAAGGTCACAGGGTCACAAAGTGCATGCCTTCCCGACACCCTTCCACTTCCAGTGGTGTCAAAGCATTGAAGGCATTGTTAGTTATTGTCGTAGTCGTAATATGAAAGTAATGATTGTGTGTTGGATATTCTGATGTTATGTGTACTGCTGACAGACACTGTATGTAGGTATGCAATGCATGTAGTTTGCAGTGTCTGTGCTAACTGCGATATGTTTGTGATGATCTTTTAGACACAGAATCCAGCCGTAAGCTGCGCGAGTCATTTGCAAAAGCCTGCTTTGAGACTCTGCTTCAGTTTTCATTCGTCATCCGATCGACATCTGCATCAAGTCTGGATGACGGAGCAATTACCCAGATAGCCATTCTGTCACTGTTGGACCGGTGCAAGTCGGTGCTTGTCAAATTTGTGGCCGACGAACGTCTGAGTGGCAAATGTCCGTTGCCCAGGTTCATTGCTTTTTTTGCTTCAACTATGTTGTATATAATGATTGCAGAAGCTGCCATTTATTGTGCTGCCACTGATGAAAGAGGGCATCCACACGGAATTGCTCTAGTACTGCAAAAAAGTCCGTCTTAAACAGGTGGGAACATCAAAACCCTCAGTGCATGGTGCAATGCCATCTTTTTAAAACTGTGCTCTCTTATTGCATTTTAAAATGTTGCAGACATATGAAAACTTGCAAATGAATTGTACGAATGACTTGGTAAATCCCAATTTGTCTGTCTTGTTCATTCAGGCCTCGGATGACAGAGATAGCATTTGTTTTGAAAGCGGTGGCTACACTTGTTTCTACTCTGAAAAAGACGCCGTCTGCAAATGGTAAATTTTTGCAAATTGTACCTTTGTACATTCTTTGTGTCTTGTATGTGGCATAAATCATGGCATCATGACCTTGACTGTACTAATGTTCACAGATTTGTCTAGTGCCTATTTTGTACTTTTGCACTTTGTTCTTTCTGTGTTTATTTTAGTGAGTGAGTGAGTGAGTGAGTAACGTAGATTTATATAGCGCATTACGTGAGACACCCCTAATGCGCTAAAGTTTAGTGTGACCATTCCATATACCAATTTACTGAAACTCTTGATGTCTTGCGATTAAGAGGTAGCTGGATGCCATACCGTCTGTTTTAGATTATGTCTTTTTCCACTTATTTGTCTCCTTACACTTAATAAACATATGTTACTGTGATACAGTATATAAAGATAGTTGTCACTACTTATGTAGGACTTTATTTTATCATAGAGTTGATTGCATCGTACACCTTCTTATAGATTTATAATTATTTTTCCAGTTCTTATTTGAATTTATTAAAACCCGTTTTCTACCTTTACCAAAATATTCCACACCTTTTTGAATGATCTTAGTTAATGTCTATAAACGTCCAATCTCTCACTGTTGAAAAAGTGGAAAAATGATCCTAGACTCCAGATCTAGCAATTTCATTGTACGCATGCTTTACGGTGCTGTTGTTGACTTTTGTTATGTTCACAGTTGAGTTTTGTCAGCTTTTATTACCGTAAATAAAACAAATATGAATGAATGAATAGATAGATACTGACCAGTCCCAAAATCTAATCTAATCCCGTCTACCCACCAAGTTTCATTAAATTGGTTCACAGCTTTTTGACTATCGTGTTAACAGACAAACCAACCAACCAAAGTGAAAATGTTACTGTAAAACCCGTAATTTTGGCTGCCCTTAATTTTGACAGTTCGGTCTATTAAATTATTTTGGCTCCCTTTAATTTGGCATTTTTGCTTGCTGAACTAAGTAATACACTAA
>Ga0209145_1000207_pt1 | contig 11673 bp, 1 predicted proteins | sample WorMetfiPIANOSA2_FD_187396 | JGI IMG/M metagenome (GOLD analysis project Ga0209145, IMG submission 187396) | Marine gutless worms symbiont microbial communities from Max Planck institute for Marine Microbiology, Germany - Olavius filocauda... | ecosystem: Host-associated > Annelida > Digestive... | reverse complement strand
CTGGCTCAAAATCAGTCAGCGTATCCAGTATAAGATTCTTTCTCTTACATATAAAGTTCTTACTACTGCTCAACCTTGCTATCTACGAAATTTGATTAGCGCCGAAGCTTTCGGCGCTTATTAGTATACTGTGGTAGTAGCTCATTGTACACCACAAATAGAAATGTAGTCTAGTAAATGTTGACTGCACTGAATTGGTCCCTTGCTTGCATTCTGTTGGTCATAGTATAGTTGAACTGGCAAAAGCTCACATCTGTTTCTACAATACAAACGGATGCATAGGCCAAATAAACTACATTGGAAAAGCGGTAATCAGATAAACATTTTAAATTTTAAATAACTTTTATTCTAAAAAAATCTAACTTCTAACATTTAACTGCACACTATCCTGAATACGAATAATTTTAGCACCAATTGTCATCTGGATGCAGTTCAACCGCATAATCCTTATCAATGTTTAATTATGAACATAATTGGAATCATACATTACAACAAAACATCCGTGAACAACATGTGCCGGATGGTTTTTGGTCAACGCTGGTTTTACAAAGTACTTTATGAAACTGTGCTACTATTAAATTTAGTATACTCAGATAGGCTGGCTAGTCTCGGGCTGAGCCAAGCTGAGTTTTGTACCTTTTGGCCTGGCTGGTTTTTAGACATACAGCACCATATAAAACTGTACATCACAACATTTTGAGGATTTGGTGCATTTTTCTGTTTGGTATTTTCTGGGCCACTTAGCCGCAAAATTTCCTGTTCCGGCACTAATAGGTAATACAGGATGCGATCGTCAGCATGGCTAATGTTGGCACAATCGCCTCATGCATTCACCCTATAAGTGATGAAAAATACTTGGCAACTCCATGTAGGTGACTGACAGACAAACAGATGCAATGCTCAAATGCCCCCACACCGACAGGGCGGAACCATAACAATGATATACAGTAGTGCCCTTAACCAGGCAGCTGTAATTATTGAACAATGCTATAATATTAAATAAAACATCTGTTGTAACTAAGTACAAACATGAGGGGCATGAGTCTGCCCCAGCCTCAAGTCACCTCAAAATTTGCCAAATGTGCCCAAAATTTGCAAGGCTACAATGGTTTAAATACTGTAGCTTCAAATTGCACCATTACACACCTAAATTTTAAATATTATTTCCGAGAGATCTGGACTCTCTATGCAAGAGGGAGATACCTTTCTTGCACCTACTCCTATGGTGCTTCAGTGCCTACAGCAGAGGTGCCAATTTGCCCCCCAATTTTTTACCGGGCCAGCATAAAAAAGAACTGGGCTAGCAACTGTAATGTGTGCATGATATCTGAAACCTGAACAAGCTACACAACAAAAATGACCACTCCTGCTGGAGTTAAATAAACCAACACACACAATACATACACATATACATGCACAACCGGAAAAATTAACCCTAAATTTAGTGTAAACAGGTACTATTAAATTTAGTATACTCAGATAGGCTGGCTAGTCTCGGGCTGAGCCAAGCTCAGTTAGTGTGTCGTCCCGTTCTGACAACCAGTGTAGCAGTTGCAACTATGAGTGAACTTAAAACAAATGCAACATGCTACACAATCAACGACGAGGTATGAGATTAAACAAAACATAACAACAACTACAGTGTTTACGACATAGGGGTGTTGCCGGCAGAAACACGTGCCGAAATAATTTACACTTAATGCAGCAGTCATCATAAAATTAATAAACTAGTGTTAGTGTACCAATGATAGAAAAATAGGACTACAAATGAACCAGGCAGAGAAAACACTGGTAGTGTTACTGACAACATATCACAGTCTACTCTTCTGCCAAGCAAAATGCCACTTCTGTGCTCCACCAAATGTATGCTGTTAAGTACACTTTAGGCTGATGTTTGCTCTTCCCACGAACCATCAGGTTGCATCTGTTTCCAACAATCATACCCCCATCAAATCAACTTCATAAATGATAATTGGATTAAAACATACAAATTCCATGCAAAGTGTGATTAAATACTTTGCAGACTTTACCAGCACACATGAATTGCTTGTTTCATGAAAAGAAATCTGCACAACATTGGTACTACAACTTCTTCATTGAGGCATCTTCATCAGTGACACCAACTATGACTTAAGAAAAGAAATATCTGCTGATGGCAATGTCACATGGGTCAAATGAAGAAGTGAGTAAACAGTTTGGCTGTATGTTTGTGAGCAGAATAAATTCTAACTTATTTACACAATGAAAAGTAACAAAATACAAGGTATTTACTGCATTCTTCCATCTCAGTGAACAAACTTTTCGAGTGAGGCTCATGCAGGTCAACCGTAGTATCAATTTGACGGTTCTGAATAACACGTTGATAGCAAGCAAGACCTAATTCAAGCTGTTGAGATTTGATTGTAAAATGTGCAATCAATCAAGAAAATAGTTAATGTGTGCTCAAAAATGGACAGTTACCCAGCTTACTCTATATCATATGAGATCAGCAAAAATTATGAAAAAATAATTAAAACAGTAACTATCCTAAGCTTATAGTATATTTTACATAAATCGAAATTATTCAACAGATCGAACAATGTCTTGTTTTTTAGCACAATGCTAAATGTTCAAACGATATCAAATGTATTAAATTAACAAGCTTAAATCGAAACTCTAGTTGTGCACTATTACAACTATATACTTACACAGACAGATGCAGCAGCAGAAAGATACATTTCAATAGTTGAACACTGACTAATGACAAAATCTAGCAATTCTTCCGAATTGGAATCGTTCATCTTCCGTAAGTAATTATCGGCAGCCCTGTTTCACACAAAAGATTTCCATCATTTCCAAGAATACAACACAGTTTTTGCATCAGAATACATCGGCATTACATCAATAATTATGTACTGCATATAATTCTAAATGTTGCAAAAGTTCAGTCGGTATGTGTGAAACAGTAATAGACAGCCAGTGGTACCAATAATGTCATAGTTTGGGCCAATGGCTGTCTAAATAATAGTCAGCATTCATACCTACCATCATCATTTAGAATTGCTGTTTAGTCCACTTACAGTTAAACATATAATCACCAAACCCCTATACAATTTGGCTAGAATATTGCGCAATCATCAGTGATCGACATTATTGTTTTAGATTTCCGTGACCTTCACATTTTGGAATAACAGCACATACTGTGAGGGTACTGTCTCGATAAACAGTTCAAATTTGAGGTTTTTCCCCTTATACATTTCATGGCACCTAAGAATATGGGCACAGGACGTTTTTATTGGGGACCTAACCACATCGTGTGGGAAAGTTTTGAGAATACCGGCTGAAAACACTGGAAGAAGTGCTTTGGATAAAAAAGAAATAAATAAAAAACATAAACATACACAAAAGATAACAGTCTTCACTGTATTGAGTGGGCGTCCATAATGAATGAGACAAGAATTTACATACCTGTACCAGGTCAACTGTTGACTGAGAAAAGCCTGCAACGTTTGCAGATCGTCAGCTGACTTAACCGAAATTTCGTCTAATTTCTTCTTGCGTTCTCTGTGCAGCCAGCCAAGTCGACAAGCCACATCACTTAATTTAATGCTTCCAAGGCAGTAATTATTCAGCTGTGCTAAGTTAGACTGTGTTTCTTCAATCTCAACTTTCAGAGCAAATAACTCTCGACAATTGGCAAGAGGCAGGATCGAGTACTGAAGAAAGAGGACAGAGCCTTCAACAGAGACAAACCGGTCACGCTCGACATCAAGACATAATTCTTCAGGCAGTCGGTACACCAGTCGGCTTTTATGATAGCACCGAAGACTGCTCATCTCTCTATACAGCATGTGCCTAGTCAACAGCAGTATGTTATGATGTCGACCGGATCCGGTCGACCAATCAACTTTCTCAAAACAAGTAAGTTCAGCCTCTGCATCAGACGTGTAATGCAATTCCATACTCAGATCATGTAACTGTGCCTCAACATTGTTCAGCAGGTCGTTCATACGCAGCTTTTTTTCAACAAGCAGCTTGGCCTCAGTGCTGTTCAACTGCGCAGCAATATCAACGAAGACGAGTTCCTCCTGTAACATGTTCTCAGTTGTACTTAGTGAACTCGATACGGCATCTTTCACACAGTCACTTTCACGTGGTGCCAATTTCACGAGAGAGGTCATTAAACGCGTGACCTGATGCCTCATGACAAAGTAATCACTGGACAGTGTGTACTTGAGCAAAACACGGTCCTGATTTTTTGAGATATCCATGTTCAACCAGTCACACATGCTGTCTCGCCACATTGTAGCAGCCTTCAGGTGACTTTTTCTTGGTCTTGACTCCTCTTTTTTCTCACCTTTCTTCACAACACTATCCTGACTAGTGTATTCTTCTGCGATGACTTCTGCAAGGTCATCTGTTTTGCTGGCCATTTCCGATGAATTAAGTAAGTTTTCTGCTGTCAGCTTATTATAAGAAATACTCTCTGCACAAGATTCGAGTGGCTTCTCAGAATTAACTGCAGAAGGTAATACCTGTCCGTCATGCTTCAGTCTATCTGCAGGATCAGTGGAGTTGTTTATGTCCACCAGATTGTCATCTACAGTGGTAACCAGTTTTTGGTCTGACTGTGAATGTGATGTAGCAGAAGTCTCAAGTCCACACTGGGAGGTGGTGATAGTAAGATGAGATAAGTTCAGCACCTTGGAAAGACTGGATATGGAAAACCGTGGTGATCTGGCTATATGCTGTCCATCTGCAATGTCAAAATCTGAATTTGAAGATCCAATCTCCATCTCAACGCTGACAGCAGAAAATGGTGAAAGAGTTATGCCACTGGGCTGGGCAGGCTGAATGCAAGTGGATGTGGAAATGTCTCCATCCTGTTCATTCACGGCTGTGCTGGAAGCCTGCATTTCCATTGAAACACCGGGCTTCAGTGCATCACCATCTTCTGTCTCAGAATTATCAGTCACGTGTGTATTACTGCAGTGATGCTGACTATCAGTGGTTTCCATATCACTACTAGATGTATCGTCTTCACTAACAACAGAGCTCAATTCACTGGAGTCAGTGAGCAGTGGAGTCTTATTACAACACTGTAGCAACTGTTCCTGATTTGTGGTACTAGGCCTTACAGCTTCTGCATTTTTCAATGAAACCACCGACAAACAACTGTCAGCCACCGTATCTGAAGTGCTATCAAAACTATGACTACCGGTTTGACAGTGATGAGTATTAGTTGGTTCTAATGGTACAGCAACTGGGCAATCCTTCAATTCAAATTCGTGATCATGGTTACGCAAGTGTTTTGGCAAAGTCCTGACATCAGCTGATCCACTTGCCGTTGGCCGTTCATAGTTACTTAAATTATCTGCATCAACAGGTATCAAAGTAAACTCCCACGGCTTCCTAGTAGCTCTACGCATCTTTCTTTTTGCTTTCCGTTCTTTCTTACTCGAAACGGCAAAGTCCAGTATCACATCATTCAATATTTCTGCATCTGTACCAGTCAATGATGATGATGCAGTTACACGTGTTTTAACTGCCTCTGCAGCAGAAAGTTCAGCTTCACTTCCTGAAGAACAGAGAAGTTCAGAGTATTCCACTGAGGACTTAGCATTCTGGCCATCATTACTGTAGTCTGTAGCAATGACATCATCTGCATGTGATGATAATGGACTCAATGGGCCAAGGTTATCCTGATTAACTACCTGAAACTTCTCAACATCAGCACAACTAGTAGCTGTGAGAACATCAGAATGTTCAATTCTTGTTGCCGTTTCCATAATCTGTTTCTCTGAAGGATGCTTATGTGCACTATCATCCTTAACACTCACAGATTTACTGCTGTCATCTGCATCATTTGATGTGATGGTCTCTTCTTCTGTCTGTGCATCTACGTCAGTACTGCGGCACGCACTGTTCTCCGCTGGACAGCTAGAAGAGGAGGTTAAATCAGTAAGTGCACCAAGAGTACAAGGTGGAAATGCAGTTGGTTGCAAGTCGTAACTCATAGGAATGTTATCAGTTAAACTGGTGCAAGTTAATCTACTGTCATCGGTACATCTCTGACTTAGATTGTCCACAGTGACAGCAGCATCTGTGCCAGTGGTGACACTTGGACTAACATCATCATCCATCTCAGTGGCGCCTGCAAATAAATGAGGTGAATGAAACCCAGAAAGCACTTCAGCAGAAGAGCTAATCGACCTGCTTTCAGATACCTTTGAAGCTGTATCACAACTATCTGTATCACCAATATACTGGCTTGGTTCAACTTGCCGACAAATGTTATCTGCTGCATGCACCTGGCTTGCACTCTTCCGGTTTCTGTAATCGGCTAACGTTATCCTCTTGGGTATTTTCGCAACTGACGGTACTTTACCGACTGCTTGATGTGATACCCTCAACTGTTTAACATCACTGGAAGAGCTAGGATGGTGTTCTACAGTAGCATATCTTCTGCTGTTATGCGCACCTAATCTAGCACGTTCATAACGTGACTGCGATTCTGACAGTTTTGTCGATAGCCATGTTGGTGAAATAGGTCTAACGTCCAGCAAAGACTTGTCGAACTCGCACACAGAGGAAGTTGATTTTGTCTTACACAGTTTACTTGAGCTGTGTTTTGTTGCAGACAACAGTTCCTGGGTCACAGGTGGAAGCAGACTGGCTGAGTTCACACTGAAACTACTATTACCTTCAAGTTCATGAAGGTTGGCATCACGAGTAGGTTCTGGACGTGCAGAAACCGGATGATTATCAGTCAGGTTACTGTAGGTGTGTCTTGCTGGAGAAGCTGACTTTTCAGTTAGTGGCACTGGCGGACTAATCAGTTCCTGCCCTGTGGCTAGTGAAGGTTCTGGCAGCGGAGAAACTGGTTCTGCATTAATCACATCACCTTTTGTTACAGATTCTGAGATCTCATTCTCCAAAACTGGCACAAGATCTGATCTATCATCTGTTAGCCCTGCTGGACTGCTGTCAGCAGTGGCAACATCACCGACATCTGTATTAATTATTAGCTGTATTGGGGAGACTGGTTCTGTGTCAAGCACATTGCTGTAATTACATCTTGTTGGAGCCTCTGAGGTTTCTACAGGCACCAATGAACCAACTGATTCCATTTCCTGACTTCCTGCTACTGATAAACTGCTACCACACATACCTACATCAGTAATGGGAGATTCTGGTAATGGAGAAAGAAGTTCTGTGTTAAACAGGTTACGATAGCTAACATGTCTTGTGGGAGTTGTAGACTTCTCGGTTTCTGGCACTGTGACTGCTGATGCAGCTTTCTTTCCAATAACCATGTCAACAGACTGATCCAATCCATCTCTCATTGTACCATTAATCTGTTGACATTCACTACGTGTACTTGCAGTATTTTGACTTTCTTCACGTGCACTACTCGAGAAAGAATTCTCACTCATATCTTCAACACTACGTCTACTGGGATAGTCAGTAGGTACTGTGTCCGCTGTATTAACATCGTTGTGTGATGGCAGTGTGGACTCATCATTCACGAGCTGTTGTGACTGCACATTCTCATCATTACACAAGTCCGCTGTCAACTCCATGTTATGTGATGACACCATTATGGCATGATCTGCATTGTTTTGCTCTCTGCTGCTCATAACATGCAAGTCCTGCCGTACAAAATCAGAACTGCAGTTAGACAAATCTTCAGTAACTAACTGTCCTTTTTCACCTTCACTATCATTTAGTACTTCCGATATACATGTACCAGTTGCTGCTTCATTCCGTTCTGCACACAGCTGTGGAGCTACTACAGGGCTTCTACATTCATCCAATGCAGACAACTGACCAGTTTCAACAGTTAATCTAGTTTCTGTTGAAACTGTTTCAACTGCAGTGGGGCAATCAGCTGGTTCAATGGTATACTCGCTGTCTTTATCAGGTAGAATGGAAGGCAGCTGTTCTACTGCTTCATCATAAGATGACTGTGCAGCTGGCTGAATTTGTTTATCTGAAGAGGTTGAAGCCTGTTGCTCAACACTGTGTTGGCTATTAATGACTGCACGTGGAGAGACTGCCAGCTCTGACAAAGGATCAGCAGCCCGCTCAGGACTGGAAAGAATTAACAATGCATCTGTGACCGCCTCGCTGTCGAATGAAATTCCAAATAAATTAGTATCTTCAGTATCGCTGCTAAGTGGAGACATTCCTCCATCTGTTGATGCTGAATGATTTCTACAATCTTCATTGACAGACGAATTATTGTGTGTAGATTCTATGTGGTATGGTTCTGCAGACAAGGTGCTATCATCACCATCATGTATTGTACTTGTGCCAATGTGGCTGTCCTCAACGTGCTTATCACAATGAGCTTCTGTGTCATCTTCACTGTCACTGATAGTCACATTCATATCAGTGCCTCCTACATCGTCATTAGCATCCGTGTAGCTGTGCTGAGATATTTCCACATCCCCTGCAGTCCGACCAGCTGATTCTGTTTCCTGTGGAACATCAGAAGCAACTGAAGAACAAGTCATCATCATCGGCTCATTTAGATCAGTAAAAGCTTCTGCATCAATTGAACATACATCAGTTATTTTCAAACCAGTGTTGTTTTCTCCTTCCGTATCTACTGCTGACGGCCGATCATCTTCCTCATCAGATGGTTCAACACTATCAATCACCAATGACAGTGTATCCCTACTATCACTATCTGCTGATGCATTCAAATCAACCGCTTGTTTTTCCACATCAGCAGTGTCTAATTCTGGTGTACGCAGGCTTTTCTCTGATGCTGAAGAATCTTTTCCTGAGAGGTTGACAACCTTTAGATTGTCGAAATACTTTTCCATATCAGTGACAAAAGTCTTTAGGTGCCATGACTGGTTTGCAGAAGAGCCAAGCTCCACTACAGCGTCAAAGCCACCACGCTGTGAAGCCTGTTTCCTATGCTGAGAAGCATTCTCTGAAATGCTGCATTTCTCTATCCGTATTTCAACTGACCCATCATCGTTCACATGATACACAACTGTTTCTCCGTGTTTCTTCGTACCAGTATCTGGCTTATTTGGTGATGCACTGACACTTTTTGGCAGTTCTTCAGCAGATCGTGAAGACCTGTTAAGTATTCGTGGAATATGCCTCTTAGTTGGCATACCAGTGTCATTATCATCATCTTGCTTTCCCGCACACCTCTTTCGAGATTCCACAGAGGCAGACTCTGACTGTGCAGACTGCTGCACAGCGGCTTTTGCAGCACTTGCCGCTCGACGATGCATGGCATTTGACCGCAGCCCAGAGACGAGTTGTGCTGCCATGGCAGTAACATCGCATGGCTTAGAGGCTGGAGTCGGCACTGTGGCCAATGGTACAGTGTTTACTGGTGCTGGCTGTGATGAAACCAAAGTGGGAACGTTATAGAGAACTGGCACAGGAGCAATCAACACTGAATTAACGGGAACAGCTATGGCTGGCTGACCTATGATTGAAGTAGCAGTGGATGCTGACGGCACATGTAATAAACTGTTTGTAAATACAGACGCAGGTAATGACGGCCTGATATTTATGTATGACTGCGGAAAGTGATGAATAGTTTGGGTAGGATTTCTTTCAAAGGAACTTCTCTCTGCAGTGATCTGAGGTGTAAACACTAAACTACTGACCTGTGGAGTTGTTATTCCCGTGGAATCAGCAGAACTGGCTAAAAAATTCCGGTATGTATTCATATAATCAAATGCACAAGCTGAAGACACAACAGTGGAAGAAATGTTGGCGGAAGCTCCACAGGTGTATGCAGTGATTGGTATCACGTTCACCGTGTCACTATTAAGTGGCGACAGAGTTTCTGGCAAAGTTGTATCTGTGGAAGAAAGAACAGACGATATCAACGGATATTGGTCAGAAATGATAGTATCTGAAGCCTGTGAGTAGTCAATCTGTGCAGGACTACAGCTACTATCATCGGGTGCAATGTATATGGCAGGAATTTCATCAGTATTTGATGAATCAGTAACGTTACATTCAGCACTAGTTTCATCTGTCAGTGCATGAATTAGACTTTCCTGGGCGCCTACATCAGTACTATTTACAATGTCATCACCTCTTTCATCGTCATCAATGCAGATAACTTCGAATCTTCGTCGGGGCATGGACTTCTGCAAAGGCGACATTCTCTCCTTCTTTACGTCCTGTCCCGCACATTCAGCCGGCAAGTCATATTCGTCAATACTGGCATCTGGTGCAATAACAATTGGTGGCAGATGTTCGGTGCTAATGCTTTCAACGTCAACGAACTCATCTGTAGGAGTACTGGCATATTCGTTATTAGTATGCAATATATGACCTCCAGAAGTGCCAGCAACCCACGTCACACTTGTGTTACTAGAAGTGTGTGGCACCACTGGGACAGAATGCTGCACCACGGTGGTGCTGGTCTGAGCCTGTGACAATGGAGAGCTGTACACCGATGGAACAGTGGCCACTAAAGAAGCAGGTTGTGTAGAACGAACACTGGGTATGCTAAGCTGCGATTGCAAATTTGCCAGGACGGTCTGTGGAAAAATAACTCTGAATGGCTGACACTGCTGTTGTCGTGGCTGAAGACGAAATACCCTATAGTTCTGAGGAAGCCGAGTTTGCTCTGAATGACCAGCAACCCTGTGGACTTGAACACCATGGCCCATGGCAGAAGTTTGTGTAGATGTCTGAGGCTGTCTTGGGAGATTAATGAATGGATGTGGTGGAAATCTTGCTGTGCTTGTCACTGTTGAAACAGCTGCTGTATTATGACCGACTACTGCAGTGCTAGACGACTGAACTGACAAAATTCGCACGCGAGAAGAGACTGATAATGCAGAGCATGGAGCAAATGACCCAATTAACGACAACGGAGTTTGTGACACGACAGGATTAGCAGAATAATTTGACAACAGAGATGATATGGACTGCCGCGGCCTGCTAGTGCTCTCAGCTGCTGAATGTCTTGCAGCAACAGAGGCATAAACTATGCCAGTCAAACTACTACTTTGAGTGTTACCACCAGACATTATCTGCCTCATAGTCTGCCGTACAGTCTGTTGAGACGAAAAGCTGGAAACAGCAGCTTGGCGAAGTTCTGTTGACGACGTGCTAGTTGACGAAAAACTGGCTGGGAACATGAAAACAACTGGACAGGAGTTAACTGAGGAAGAAACGCTGCCTGCTTGCATTACGCCAGGAGATATTAACGAAGCAGCAGAGGTGACAGCACTGGCTGAATTCTGTCGCATTTCGGATGGTGTGAAAACCATATCACGCACCAATAACATGAAATGTGTCTCCAAAGACTGAAAAGTCACGGATGAACTACTCTTCGACAACTGTTGCCTTGTACTGTTTCGTGAAGCAATGCTATTTTCACCTTCGTCATCACACGTCAAGTCAATCGTATCCGAAGCCTCAGGTTGCACAATGCCAGTGCAGTGGAAATGATAGACATTAACGATCGCCAGCGGTGTTGGCCTCTTCCTGCGATACAGGACGTAGGCAACTGGCAGGCACTGACGTGGTCGAGGCAAATACATGTTCCCACCCTCAACACTACGATCGTAAACGTAAACCTACAACACACAGACAGGCAGCAAACCACAATGCAAAACTAAGAACATATACGACACAAATTAAACTAACATGCATGCAATGGATAGGCTCTACAATCTGGCCTCAGTGTACAGC
>Ga0209145_1000206_pt1 | contig 11677 bp, 10 predicted proteins | sample WorMetfiPIANOSA2_FD_187396 | JGI IMG/M metagenome (GOLD analysis project Ga0209145, IMG submission 187396) | Marine gutless worms symbiont microbial communities from Max Planck institute for Marine Microbiology, Germany - Olavius filocauda... | ecosystem: Host-associated > Annelida > Digestive... | reverse complement strand
ATATATTATAGTTAGGCAACTTGCAAAGAGTCAAGGCATGTGCCACAGAGCGCCGTAGATGGTGGACGCAACTGTAACTGTAGTGCTCCGTGTAATGGGTTAATGTATTGCACAGCAGTAGTACACACGTGTAAGTGAAACTGAAAGAGTTGTGTGTGTAATGGACATACTGAACTTGCATGAGCGTGAAACTAATTTTTGGTGGATAACGAACGACTTAATATATCGCCCAAGTACGTGACTTATTGACATTTTCTGTTGATTTCCAGTGCATTACCGGTGTCTGCTATTGGCGTTGTGCATTCGGCGAAATATTGAGACCGTCTTAGACAGCATGAGCGTCTAGTGGGATGGTAAATAAGTAGAGCTATAAATTAATGATGCACTGTGAAGTGTGCTGTAATGCGTTCTCGGGGACGTGTGGCAGTCGAGAGGGCCAAGCGAGTGGTCATAGTCGTTGACCTTTCGCTCTACGTCATCCGTGATTTTCGCTGAAAATGAAACCAGTACTCGAGGGGACTGGTAGTGGGCAGGGGAGGGGTTGATGGAGGAGGCATGAGGCGGTCGTGACTGGCATTGTTGTTGCATCACTGACGGGGCTGCGCTGTGCTGCAGCGGCTGGCTCCACTGCGTGGCGTGGCGTCCCTCGACTCCCCTTGCTATCGATCGACAGTGCAGCGACGTACGGTACCGATATAGCGTTGCTGTGCCGACGTTGTCCTTCAGTTTGCTGATCAGCTGCCGTTGTGTGTGTCGACAGGACGCATCTTCGTCGTCCTGGTCCTCGTCGTCGTCCGCCTGCCGCAGCTGCTCGTCTCTCTCCGCCCGACAGATGCACTTCAGCCCATCCGAGTAGAAAACCAGAACCTACTTCTGGTCTTCCACTCGACACTTCACCGGCGTGACAGCTGTCGTCCAAGTAGATAGTCAGTGAACAAGCCGGAAGTAGAGAGAACACGTGACCTGACCACGTGACTGCATCGTCCTCGTCGGCGAGATGGTGAAGACCTTCCAGGCGTACCTGCCATCCGAGTGCCACCGCACATACAGCTGCGTTCACTGTCGAGCGCATCTTGCCAACCACGATGAACTCATCTCAAAGGTCTGCTTCGCTACTCTTTTCTCTCATTGCCCACGCCGACTATGTCGGTCGGCGTGGGTAGGATTTTTGAGTCCATCTGTTTGTTTGTTTGTTCGTGGCATAACTCAAAAAGAATAATCCCAAAGTGTTCAAACTTGCTGTAGGGAATGACCTTGGGATATCCTAGAAATGACATGTTTTGGGGTTGAAAGGTCAAACTCAAGTCAAAGGTCAATGTTAGGGTTAGGGTTAACAGCAATATGTCGTGGGTTTGAACTCTCAGCCTTCTAGTTCTCTGTGCGTTTGTTTATTCTTTATTGATAGTATAGTGGTGGTAGTAATGTGCTGATAAGTCATTGTTAGTGTGACTGTATTACAGAACTGATGAGAGCAATGTTATAAGTGTCAAGTGATGAATACAGAACAGGTCCAAGTTTATTTGCAAGCTGATAAGACACAAGAGACTACATATAGGTTTCCTGGTTTTTGCAAAGCTGCATGTTAGAGACTGGACCGCCGTAGTGAACGGCCGCCATGACGAAGGTCGTAACCGTCACCCTTCCAGGACCAGGACCTTCGCCATGGCGGTCGTTCTGTATGTCGGACCATTACGGTGTAAGAATACCGGTACAACAATTTGTAATGACCTCATACACGGTGCCCTTGTATAAGTTGTATATATGTTATAACATATATACAACTTATATAAAGGAACCGTGTCCATACGTATATGTGTAATGTGTTGTAATATTGTCAAAGATGGGCAGAGACTGGTCATGTTCTTTGTATAAACAAAACAGGGACAGTAGGCCACCATTATGTTCAGTAAACATGTTGCAAATGAACATGTTTTTGTAAAGTTAGTTTAATACATTGTGCCACTTACTGATTTATAACGTTAGTATTTGTCTGCTATGAATTACATTTGACAGCGTGAAAGTCCTTTCACTAAATATAACGTCATTATGTCAGTAATATACTCTTCTTCTTGTTCTTTCTGTTCTTCAGTTGTATGATGTACAGCAGGTTTTTGACACTTGCTTTCTAATGCTTTTTCTCGATGCACTTCTGTCTTCACTTGTCCTCTTCTGTTTCGTAGCCGTTGTTCTCATTGAGATTGCTAACATTTTGTAACCTTCTCTTGCCTCTCATAGGTTTACCAACTATTCTTCCGTCCATAAGGTTACGTAGTAATTCATCATGTCACGAAACATCGAACCTATAGCATTCAACATTTTTCTAGTCTCATTTATGTGTTTGTTGCTAACTTTGTCCATCCAACTAATCTTCTTAATTCTTTTCCAGCTCCATAATATTAATATATTTGAAAAATACATCAGCAAACACCAGTAAATAAAACTGAGTAAATAACGATAAAAGGAAGACGGTTTTCTTCACTGCAGTTTGTTGACATACAGGTATTCGTTCAAGTGTGATATTTGCCCTGTTACGGTATTAATTTTAATCGAGCCTTTGTAATGAGATGTGGTAGGTAAACAGCTGTTGCTCGGTGTACAGGCGATGTACGTTGTAAAGTATAGAAAGCGTGTTATAGTTCGTGCATTGTGGTTGCTTGGTTTGCTTGCGTGTCACAGTATAGCTGATGTCAGACATGACGACCGGTAGATTATATGGATTGCGTCAGCTGATCACGTTGTTGACATTGTGCACGCCAGTCGTGCATTGGCAACGCTGCTGGCGCACCTGCTGCACTTTGCCCGTCCCTGCCCCACAGCCAGCTCTGTTGTGTACAAGCGCTGAATAATATCCACCTTTGGGCGTATATTATAATTGCTTGGCGGGAGCTCGGTGCCAACCTGCTGTGTACTGTGTTGTCTTGCGGTTACATCTCTGGGTAGTGGTTAATAAAGAGTATTCGACGAGGTAACGGAGCGTGCTGGCGTTATGCATAGCAGCTGAATATGATGACATGACACCATCGCATTCAAACCGTTCTGCTTATTTAATTGTCATGCCTTGTTCGTGAAGCACCGCTCAGCCAATGCTGGGGTGACCTGGCCCACAGACATTATAGCAAGTTGCTATATATGGTCGTTACGTTACAGCATAAGCTGACTTCTTTGTGTTCATTACAGACATCTGCCCTTTTATAGCTTTGTTATGCCCCCGCCCGATAAAGGGGCATTATAAATTGAGCGCTGCCTGTCGCGTGCCTCTACATAACTCGAGAAGGGAAAGGCCTAGAAAGCCCAAATTTGGCAGGATGGAATCCCATCACACGGGTAACTAGTGAACCTATTTTGAGGTCAAAGGTCGCAAGGTCATGTGACGCGTCACCCCACGGACAATAGTGCGCACCAGTTTCAAGGTCACAGGTCAAGGTCACCAGGCCAACTAATGCTGAGACCGGAAGTGCATCATATCTTCTGAAGGGGAACGGGAACACATTGCCTGAAGACATCCGTGCCACATCAGACTCTGCAGTTTTTAGAAAACAGCTCAAAACTCATAATTTTAGCGTAGCTTTTAATGCCTGCTAATTTTCGCTTTACTGTTTTACCTTTTTTTACCGTTTGACTTATGGAATGCACCTGCGTTCATAGTGTAGTAGGCGCACTACAAGTACTTTGATGATAATGATGATGATGATGATAAAGGCCTACGAACTTCAAACTTGGTACACAGACGGAACACGAAGACCCTCATCAGCGACAAGCGCCGTAACCTCCACGGTCAAAGTTCAAGGTCGCAAGGTCACTTGACGCGTCTGACAGGTGTTGGTCGATAAGTCGAGAACGAAACGTCGTAGAAACACCAAAATTGGTGGGAAGGTTGCCCACCTGATGTTTAATAATGTGCACCACGTTCGAGGCCAAAAGGTCAAAGGTCAAGTTTACCCGGCCGAATAATGTTGAAAGCGAAAGTGAATTTCAAACTTGGTAGGCATGCATGCACCATCAACTACCATGGTCAGTTATAAAGGTCTGTGCAGTTGGGTTATTGCACGTGGGCGGGGTATACCGTGTCAACCGCACCCGCGACGGCCACACAACTTGTTTACTTTTGAGTCACAGACGTCGTTGACTCAGAGCGACTCACTGACCTCATGACTCACGTCCCGTGACTGTCTTTTCTCAAATAGCGTGTACGCAGTGCACAAAAACGTCAGTCTTTATTATTCTGTATAATCTGGTGACAGCGTCTGGAACCAAATAGAACGCTGGTCGCTGAACTGAATTGAAAAGACTGCTAATCTCCTGAAAAGACCACAGATAGACGCATTCAAGTCTGTAGCTGAATGCGGCACTACTGTAAATTCATGGGCGCCGTAGGATTATGCAGCCGCTAAGCTATAGTATTAACCCAAGATTGACCGTCACTGACCCTAATTCATAGGTGTAAGCGATGTAAAGAGTCATGGACGCACAGTGCTTTGCTATGGCGCTGGTGAAACTGGAGTCTGGCTGATGAATGCTGAGGGTCAGAATGCACACTGACAGCATCAGTACAGTAGGTCATCCATGATTGATGTGATGTGAAGATGTGCGCTGCGCTGCTGTGCATTATGAAGGAAATGTGGTGATGCGAGCGCTGAACTGATTGAACTGAACGCTTGCTGCTTGCCGTTCTGCAAGATGTGCGTCACCGCCAGGCGTCTGTCAACTGTCCGCGTCCGGATGGTTTAAGATTTCATGGCTGAAGGGCACATTGGGCGGACGGCCGGGCAGACTTGGCTGCATAATATTATAGTCAGTACGTGGCCTGTGTACTCCGGCGACCCATGTCTGGATTTTTATCAAGCCGTCGTCGTTAACGTGTTGGACGGACCCGACCGGTCCATACTATTGAGCGAGCGAACGCTGTATGCTGGCGCTATTTTATAGCAGTCTATGGCTGAGCAGACGGCGACGAATTGAACGTGCTGAGCACGTAGAGTGTATAAAGCAATACCGAGTACCGACTCGGTAGGCGTATAGTACAGCCTGAGCTTAGTGTATGGCGTCAGCTGTTCGTGAGACACATTGCAGGTGGGCTGCAAACTGCAGTTTGACACATTAATTAACAGCTGCTGACGTCTTTGTTCGGCGTATGTAGTTGAGTTGAAGTTTTGCATTGCATACGCCTGTCTCAAGTTACGTGCCACTCGCAAGATTGACTGTCATTTCTCCTCGAAATCTTTATTACCCACGCCGACAGAATCGGTCGGCGTGGGTAGGATGTTCGAGTCCGTCTGTCTGTCTGTCTGTTTGTTTGTTTGTTTGCTTGTCCAAAGCATTACTCAAAAATGAAAGATCCCAAAGTGTTCAACGTTGGTATAGGGAATGATCTTGGGATATCATAGAAATGACATGTTTTTGTGTTGAAAGGGCACAGGTGAGGGTTAAGGTAACAGCAGTACGGCGTGGGTTCGAACTCAATCTGTGCCTTCTGGATTTGGTTTTTGGTCAGAGAGTCTCCAGAATTCCGATACAGTTTTAAGCTTTGCCTCAACAGTGTAGTATCAGTGTAGTCATATATCGTTACAGTTCACGACATCAGCAGTCAGTCACGTGACTCAGGTCACCAAGAATAGCTATGTAGTCTGACTAGTCACGGAATGTCGTCAAACACGACATACACGATGACTCTGTACTTCAGCGGAGACGCATGACACGACCGACTTCTGATGGTTGATAGTGTGGGAATGGTGTGCTGGTGGTTGGGACCCGTGGCGAAATGACTAATGAGACAGGTGCGTTGTTAGTTAGCTGGACCATGTACTCATATATAACAGCGTTTGCATGGCTGGACTGAATTTGAAGTTCGGTCATCAGGACGCGACGAAGACTAAAGAGTTGCAACAATTTAACAAGAAGACTAAAGACATTCATGTTGCCGTTGACGTTGCTAACGGTGCAGTAGTAAGTCTAGACGCTGCTGTGCTTCTGTTATTACATCGTTAATATGTCGTGAAATTCAAGCTGAGAAGATAGATATGCACAATTGACTGGCAATACTGATAACCGCCGTCGGGCACTGCTGATTGCTGCCTTGGCGAACTGTTATCACCAAGAAGTTATCGTCTGTCTGGCCTATTGGCCTTTACTTGAAAACTTCTCTGGCGAGTAACTCGGCAATTGCTTCTGTGTATGCCACTGACATACTGCCTTGATATTGCCGCCGAGGCCTGTGTTGACCGTATAGTTCTTTGTTTCATTTACGATACTCTAAATTGGACACAAGTTGACTACATATACTGGAAATATGAACGTAGTTATTTCCAATGTGTCGTGTAGTTTTTGATAAGTCTTTGCATGTCTTAAGCGTTTCATAGTTTGGTATTATGTGCAGATTTTACGTGTTAAATCGCAACATTAACACACGATTATGTTAAATATTAAAAGATCCTATAGACTTTGCTATCTGGAGCTGATATCTGCAGTTGATTTGAGTGACAAGTTGGTCGTTGGAGTCAGAAAGACACACCTGCAGTGCTGCTACTGTTGTCGAGTTGTCACAGATGTTGACACTGATGTGTCCATATGTAGCGTCACAGTGAAATAAGTAAGTAAGTAAAATGTCAGCTTATAGCCAACTATCACTAAAAGTCTTTAATGCGCTCGTGTGTCATTTGTGCGTACAAGTGGGTCTTTAATGAGCATTTTAAACTGTTGAGAGTGGGATGAGTTGTTCGCACATGTTCTGGGAGGTAATTCCAGACAGTGAACCATTGTCTGTTCTGTATTTCCCCGCAATGCACTCGACTTGTAGTCGTAGACGACGTAGACGTAGTATGCAGGCGCAGGCTCGAAGCCTCTTTGCCCGCCTCTAAAATACAATACTAAGTAGTCGCTGAGAACGAAACAAAGACTTTTCTGCGAAGCGCTCGCCATGCAATATAATGATCTCTCGCTGGCGACTTCTGAGATTCAGCTTCGTGGAATGAATCTGCCCAGTGTGGAGCGAGGCTACAGGCAGGCCGGGTGTATATGAGGGGAAGTGTGAAGCGAAGCTGATGGGTTCCGTGTAAGTGGACAAAGGCAGCTGTAACGTGGACTCCTCTACCGGCTCTGCAGCATAGCAGTCCATTGCTAGAAGCGTGAGTATGCAATACTAATAAACAATAATGAAAGTTACATTTACAGAGCGCCGTATAGGAAGCTATAGAGGCGTCCTTGCTGGGACAAACGGACGGTCGCTGGGCACACTGTGATGACGCAGCATGGCTGTGAGATTGAGTGAGTGTATCAATTGACTACTAAACCATAACAGACTCGTAAATCGTAATCCTGAGTTTATTCACCACGAGAGCTGGATAATCAAACAGACAAACAGTACAATATACAGCAAAAGGGAATGAAAAAATGATAAATGTTCACATAACTGTAAATACATAATTATAAATGTCTGAAGTTGTCACTCACATGGCATCTGAACGTAGTTGATACATGCAGCGAGCATCATGAGTGTCCTTCACGTATTGAGTTGAGTACAGTACATACTCTGACGACGACCTCTCAGCTTTTATATTCAACACAGCGACTTATACATTGTTGTCGATACGTTGTCGCTGTGTGCTGCATCTTGCTGCTGAAGTTGTGCAGGGATGAGAATTTTAGTACCTGTTTAATACCTGTTTCTCCGTAATACACATGCGTATAGTACCGCAAGTGTAAGGTCTGCTGCTTTATGTACATACATAAGTCACTGATAAGTGTTTCTGAAGGTAGTTCAGTTGGCATTAAGCTGTGTACACAGTACACTGACTCTTGACATCCTGTCAGTCAGCGTGAATCTTTGCAACAGCCGTGGGTCAGAACGCGATGTTTGCAGATAACGTGCCATATATTGGCGCCTGTAAACAGGGCGTGTTAGCCGCTATCATTGTGGTTGCCGGTCGGTTGATGTGGCAGGGACATTTATCCTGGAGCTATACACAGAGCTGCAGTCTGTATGCATTGTGCGGGCCAGTGAGGCTGCGTGCCGGTGCCAGGGTCACGTGGTTGAGCGGCTGGATCGACGACGCCGCGGAGCAGCTGATGAGGCGTGAAGCGCTGACTCGTACTCGTCCTCGCTCGCTCGCTGTTTCTGATGCGTAACCACCAACACGCCGACAGCGACGCCGCTCAACTCGCCTCCGAACAATTCGTCGAGCGCGGTAGTTCGATGGTGCCGCTATATGATCAATAGATCGATAGCGACGCTGGACTGACCATGCATACTGTACCGGGGCTGACGCGCTATTTATGCGAGTGGTCACGTAGTCGGATGATAAACAGAGTGGACAAGACCGCTGGCCATCAGTCGCTCGCTGCTGCTGCTGCTGCTGCTGATATCGCGAGTTGTTTGTGTCTCTGTCTCATCTCTCCTGTCAACCGAGAGGAGATATAGCGATCACCGGTTCCTTCCCCCGCCTCTGCTGTCTCCGACCATCCCGCCATATCCGGGATAAAATAGCATTTGTCCAAGTAACCGGACGCGTTTCGCAGCTGCGTTTGAGAAAACGTCGTTTTAAATTAGTTGTTGACCGGCGTGTTATTGGTTGTCAGTCTTGTGTCAATCTGCTGGGCCGTCCTGTCGATTGACGGCCACCTTGTCTGTGCCAACCTAGTGGATTGTCCGTCGAGCTGTACGTCCGACCAGTATACAGTCCATTACGACTAACTGATTCGACGGACGGTGGTAGCTGCTGAGCCGGTGTGTGAATAGTGTGGGGTGTGTATACCCAGGGTTTGAATATTGTCAGAAAACAGCTGGGATCAGTGGCAACTTGCGAGGCACAAGGAACTGGGCATTAAAACGGCCTCCTAGACCATTTTAATAGGTATTTAAGGTATTTGATGGGGTGGAGCAAACAGCTGTGGTTCAACCCCGACAATTAAAACACTAGTAGGCCTATACCCTGACACCGGCATAGCTAGAGGTTTTAAGTATCGTAGGGGTTATTCTGTGTTTTAAATCTTAAAGATATTTACACTGAATCAGTCACTCATACAATAAAAAATAGCAATTACTTGGCTATAACAAGACCTCCGCCCAAAAATCTTGTATCCGTCACCGACTGTTACTTGGAGTTGGAGCAATGATTATAGTACATTGTAACCAACGAGCAGTGTCGTTGGTTAAACGTAACACTGACGATGACTGAAGGTTGCAGAAGATTGCATGTATTGACGTTAGCGATATTGACGTTTGAAGCTTATAGTCAGCAACCTGGAGGTCATCACGTGTGTTTCGTGATCTCATTTGCTAATCACACGACGTCCGCTGCACACTGTAGATGTACCTGGTTCTGTATGGATAGGCGTCAGTTGGCTCCAGCATGAAGCACGTATTGTGAACGATAGCCATGGACGTAGTTAGATAGGGTTGTGGGGTCCTAGAACCGCAGTCTGAAAATCTAAAAACTTTTAAGCAAGTATGAAATAGAACAGTGGGAGCACAATACGCAGATTGTATTGACTTAAGCTGCAACACTCGATCACCATTGGCAATCGAGAAACCAGAACTCTCAAGCATAAATCCTGGCTATGCCAATGACGCTAGCACTAGCACTAGCAGCCAGGGTTTTACTGCTTGCAAGAGTTGAAGAATAAATGCACATCCAAGGTAACTAAGCATAAACATGGAACTGTTTACACTGCCATCTCTGATGTTCGACCGATTATTAGTGGCGGTGGGCAGTGATATTTGGCGGGAACAATACATGACTATCAATACCTGTGTGTTACCTGCAGCAGTAATGTTGACGGGCATGATCGATGCTGTGACGTTGCCAACTGTGTGTACACGTGTATTGGTGATGTCATCATTCTCTGTTGTGTGTCTGTTTGCAGTCTTTTCAAGGCAGTCAAGGCCGAGCGTATCTCTTCAACTCCGTGTGAGTACACTGCCTACTTTACTTGTTTCTTGATTGCTTAGTAAGTTAGTATATACTAAAGTGGCAGCATGATGTGTGTTTATGTGGCGTTCAAGCACATCACCTTGGATATTAATTTCACACAGTAGCACATTGCTAGTAGGCCTATGTCAGTTGTGTTTTATTCATGCCGGTATTTCAGTTAGTAGTAAAAACCAATTTGATTTATTTGCATGTAAAATTTTTCGTTTCATTTTTGTTGTTTTTGCAGTGTTTTTCAGCATGCATCTCAGTTCTGAGTCTGTATGATCAATATACGCATTTTGTCACGTGAAAATGTATGACATTGCTGGCTTGTTATAACACCCATACAGCAAACGCTGTGGAGTTATAGCTTTTTGTGGTTTCTGATCCGTTTTCTGGCTGGATCTCGTAAGAGGCTACTAAATCACGGTTACTTTGGTTTTGTTAGGTTTAGTTGTTTCGGTTTCTTGTAGTGACCTTGATATTCCTGAGGTGTTGAAGGTTTGGTTTGTCAAATTGTCAGTATTATAAGCTGATGATTGGCTGGATAGACTTGTTCCTGAAAAGATCTACTTTGTGTCAAGTGGGACGTTAAACTCTACTCACTCACTCACTCACCCATACAGCAAACAGTACTGTATCAGCAGCTTCTTGGCCCGTAAACAAGGATATCCCTTTAGCTCAGCCAACTTAATTAAGAAATCTAACAAGTTTTTGCACGAAATTACAATAATGATGTAATACTTCATATTTCATTGTAAAAATTCTTACATGTGTGTTTGGGACCTCCAGTCTCAGGGCCCGTAACTTTTGTTTACCAAGATTCCATTTGACAACCAAATATTTGAATTACTTTTATTGAACCTCAGCATCACATTTTAGGTCTGACTTGTCAAATAGTCTAAATGGATTTCTAATATTTCTGCCTCAGGGTGCTACTGCTGTGTAACACAAAGAACTACTAAGCACTCATAGAGTTCAAACCTCCGCCAATGAATATGTTTTAGTTTGCAGTGTTAAACTGCTACACACAGTATTGAAATCAGGCTCATCACTAAAATCGTCGGCATTATATTGTTGACATCTAGCAAACATTAGTAAAATTGCACTATTTACATATTACAAATAGGTGAAGAATTAATAGTATTCCAGAAAGCAGATCACCCGCAAAATTTATTCAATTGTTCTTTGTAACAAGGCTACCCCTCCTAAAAATTACATGAACTTTCATCCAATTCTTTTCAATTAATCTTGTTAACAGACAGACAAAGACAAACCAACCAAGATGCGTGCAAACATTTTCTCCTCGGCGGAGTAGTTGACATTGTGAGTTCACTGTAGGTCTCAGCTGTTGTGTGTTACGTGGTGTGATAATAACGTGTCCGTGAATAACCTCTGTCGTGCAGCAGGTTCTGTTTAATGCCGGTGTGCCCTGGTGCTGGAACACAAATAAACTCCCAATCACTCTCTCTCTCTCTCTCTCTCGCCCATTGCACTTGTACTTATGGGTTCTGGATGTTGCGCGACGTCTTAGTTACAATGTACTATACTATATATACTTAGCTGAAGAAATTTGATGAAAAGCGAATAAACTGAGTTAAACTCCTTTGAGGTGAAAGCACTCAGACAGTTACTGTCGTGTTGTCAAGGTTATATATATATATATATATATATAAAGCAATGGAAAACCGCATACATCTGTCCTGTACCCAAAGTCTCCATTCCTGTATGTCACGCTGACTTCAGGCCAATATCCATAACACCAATTCTCT
>Ga0209145_1000205_pt1 | contig 11710 bp, 3 predicted proteins | sample WorMetfiPIANOSA2_FD_187396 | JGI IMG/M metagenome (GOLD analysis project Ga0209145, IMG submission 187396) | Marine gutless worms symbiont microbial communities from Max Planck institute for Marine Microbiology, Germany - Olavius filocauda... | ecosystem: Host-associated > Annelida > Digestive... | reverse complement strand
ATGCTGAGCCTGAATGAGACAGTGATTAGTGACATTCATATTGAGACAATGTGACAGTTCTGAGTGGAAAATTCTGCAGTGTTGATTTTGCCCTGTACAATGTTGTCATTTAACATCATTTCCTTTTTGGTGTGTCTGCTCAATCTACTGTCTAGTCGTCAGTAATGTAGTTGAATGCAATAAAATACAAAGCCTGTGCTGGTTAAAATTATAATGTGCATTAAATATGGTGCTGTTTACAACTGAGTATCAAAATATTTTGTTAATTACCCCAATTGGGGTGTTTCTGTACAATTTTGTATGTTGCAGTTTTTGCCGGTTTTTTCCACTGTTTTTACCGGTTTTTTCCACTGTCCTGGCAAAAATACTTTTTGCCATGGCAAAAACCCAACCCTGGTCTTTCAGGCTTGGTGGGACATAATGGTACTTATGTGGGGAGAGTGTGGAGTTTGACGCGCGCCCCGATGGCGGGATTAATTAACTTAATGAAAGGGGTGTGGCCTGTGCTTGAAAATGAAATGCAATGTTTTATTATATGGGCTTGTTGTACCCAATATGCACACTCGTATGCGCAGTTCTTACAGGTGAACCCTTTCCGTTGGTTTAGGCTTAGTTTCTTTTTGTGTTTTTGTGTATTTTCTTAACTAGGGCCAGTTTGTTTGTTAGAGAATTAGCTGTTTTGTGTTTTTATGTATTATTTGGTTGTTGTTTGGTTGTCAGTGCCAGCACATTCTATTGCCTGGAAAGACTTGTCCCCGGACTGAGAAGTAACCTGTTATGTGTCTGAGTGGGACGTTAAACTCTACACACTCTCACTCACTGTACTTGTGTTGAGTGCATGCAGTTAATTAGTACAGAAATTACGTCATTTTTGAATTAATCACTGACTATATTATACTAGAAATATCAGTTGGATTGGGAGTTGTACGATCTGCATGAGCTGCAGACTGCAGTTGATAGCTCACCGAATTCACCAAATTCACCGAAGCCATCAATATCATTGACATTGATGTGTATTAGTAAGCACAGGCTTTCGCCATGTAACGCCTACTCTCTAACGTTATAATATATAATTATGAATTTAATAAAACAGACGCTGCTATAATATAGACGCGGCTAGCTGTTGCTGTACACTGGTGGACGGTGGTTACTGTTTGATGGTGTAAATACACTGTATTTACAACAGCGACAGTTGCACTGTGTATTCGCCTTAAGCGCTGAAGGCTTTTTATCATTGGGAATTTGAAGCTGACATAAGCACCAAGCAGTCCTGTCACTCCTGTGTACAGTAGGCCTACGCTGTAAACTGTAGAGCTAAGCTCAGAAGTGAAGCGTATTGCTGGTGGAGGATGGTCCAGGAAAAGTTATAGAGAGTTAGCAGGCAGTTTGTTGAGTAGCGAATTTGCTCGTGGAACGATTGCCCTTTCGTTTGTTTCGAATGTCGACTCATCAGCGTGTCTCCCCGCCGCCGCCGCCGCCGGTTGCTGATACTGGTATGAGTCGGCATCCTGCAGTGAGCACTGAGCACGCCTGCAGACCTGCCGTAGAGTGGATTTAGACCACGACCCACGGTAATACCGTGAGTCGTGATATAGACGCGGTTAGCTGCTGTAAAGTAAGTCCTGGTCATAACGTCGCTGTGCAGGTAGCTGCTGTAGGAGCTACGCGGCGGCTGATATGACGGCCGTATACTGGACGCGGCTGCTGAGCAGATAGCTTTACCAGCGGCGCTACCGCATCGCAGTCAGTGCCGCCGGCGGCTGCTGTGTGCGTGGTTAGTTACACGAGTTGTAATGAAGCCTGTGCAGTTTAATGCTGTGTCGCTGAGCGATTTTTACGACGCCAGTTAAGGCTACCTACTGCTAGGTATATACACTGTAGTAGAGCTATTAATTACAGCCATTGCCATTGCACGGTTGTTCTCTTTCTTGATTTACTGTATACTGAGTGACATGTGAGTGCTGAATATGCACTTGACTACCATCTGTTGTAATCACTTGTTTGTGAGTGATGCAGGTTATTTATGTCTTGTTTCCGTGTTTTTGCTATGCTATTATAAATTGTGTTGTTGCTGATTGTTGTTTTATTACTATACAATAGGTCATACCGTATTACAGTTTTTTACAACGTTATTGTTGTGTATACTCTATAATCAATAGAGGTTATTATATACCAATATTTGTTAGTCGTGTAATAATAATTATGGTAACTAATAATAATGATAAATTTATGATGTACAGATTTCAGCGGCTCGAGTGAAATTTACATTGTATTCTAGTTTGCTTAGATAACTTAAAACTACTTTTAAGCTTACATTGTGAGTGATGTCCATTTACACAAGTAGTTACTGGCAGAATTGTGGGATAATCTTGACACACATTTGGTTGTGCAATACTAGTGCTGGTAATGATAAAATTATTTTTAATAGTTAACTTTTCATAATTAACGGTTAATTAATAGTTAATTTTAGTTAAGTAATTACTGTATTGTCCAAAATTTTCTGATGCTAGATACAGTCCACATGTTGCAAGTGGTAAATTAGAGAAGTATTTTATCCGTGAAACAGTAGCAATAGAGGAAATAGAACTAACTTTAGAACCAAAATGTTCACTTACAGTCTGAAATAGCCATATATGAAATAGCATATATTTCACAGTGCTATCACAATCATTAAAAATTTTAACCATTAATCAATTAATTAATTGTAAATTTCCACAACCTATGCGATGCTATTTGGAACATCTGCCATCTGGATTACTTAATGGGAGTGTACAGAATTTAACAAGCCTTCAAGCAGTGGTGAATTTCTTCTCTTTTTGTTAAATTTGCACATTGTTGATACACGGAGCACAAAGATATGCTGCTGTGTGGCATGTACAATTCATAGCTTCTTGTTTTTGTGTTCAGGGCGTTTGTGACAGTCCTTCGGAACGTTGTCAGAATGGCATGGAGGGTCAGAATGAATCAATGCAGGTGAAGACACCGTCCTCCAAGCGACTTTACAACTGGAACACTACACACTTTTACCCTGACGTTCACACGCTCGACAAAGAAGAACTTTCTATTTCGCGACAGCGCAGACACAGTGAACCACGCTGCTTTCTGCGCTTTACCGACAATGTTTCCAACGACCAACAGTCATCGGATTCCAGCTCATCACTGGCAGGTTTTGATGAGGTGAATGATAAACAGGACACTACTGGTACTATGCCTGTTTCACAGCTGACTGTCCAGCTTGCTGCACCTAATACAGCATGCAGCACAACAAGTGACCACATTGCTAAGGTGGACGTGGATTTGGATTCTGGCAGTGAGTCGGAGGATGATGTCCCAAAAACTTGGCATCGCAGTCCGCTGCACATTCGACGTGGACGTCATTCCGGCGTCGGTGGGCGTTCAAGGAAGAAGACTGACTCATCCATCTCTGCCGGTGTTACAGGAGCAGAACTTTGGAAACGAGCTTCCGACAGACCAAGTATAAGGATGAAAGAACGAGCAGAAAAACGCAGAGAATTTCTGCAGCAGCGTTGTCAGATGTATGGCTGGGACTTGACTGCTGATCAAGAAAAGCACGCGGTTGAAGATGGCCGTACAGAGGAAATACAACAGTCCGCCACCGAGGAAGACATCTGCTTCATTGATCATTTTCCAGAGAATAATTTCGTAAACCAAGACAGTATTGAGCGCAGTTCAGTCAGCACAGCCTCTGTTACTGTAAATGATTACACTCCCCAGATTGAAGCCAGTGAAACTTTGCTGAAGGATAGTAATCACTGTAATGACAAGTCTGGCAGATTAGTGCATGTTAGCAGTATCGATATGTCTTGTCCAGAGAGCATGACTATGAATATTTCAGCCAAGGAATCGTCGTCATTTGAAAATATTTACGACACAGTTAGTTTGGAACCTGATAAGTCATCTGATGATGTTGAAGTTGTGCATCTATATGAACCTCGTCAAGCAAGGGCTGTTTACTGCCATGCTGAGCCTCTAACGTCAAGCAAGCTGCCACAGGCAGATCTCCAGCCATCTGCAAGTCCTCACAGTTACACACCAAGTGACAGAAATAAGAATCTATCCAGTTTTGCCAATACTTCAAACACCCCAGTGAGTGTAGCTGCTTGCAATATTATTACTGCAAGACCATCATCAGCACCAAGTAAATCAATGCAGAAGGCAAGCCTTGATGCAAAATCTATAGTAGAAGAAGAGAAACTAAAGTTTGTTGAATACAGGATTGAGTATCGTCGACAGCATTCTTCTGGGAACGAGAGTGGAAGTGGAAAAAGTGATGGTGAGAAAGATATGAGAAGGCAGCCAGAACCAACCAGTAAACCACATATTCCTCCCGATGATTACGAGTATATTCTGAGAAAAATCCACTATAATCGACCACACAGTAAGACTGACCAAAACCGGGCAACTAGTCAGCCATGCAGTACTAATCAAGGATCAGAATTGCACATTATGATCAAAAATCCACAAACTGTGACTCACCACATTACCGTTGATGTTCCAAAGCCTTCTGTTCCCCATCGTGTGGAGAGCTTGCAACATAGTGATTTACATAATCAGTTGCCTGCAAGACCTGATGTCATTCCATCGCCAAATTATCCTCCCAGTCCCAGTGTGATTGCAGGTGACTTTGGTGATGTTACGGATACTGGAAAGGATTTAAGCGTATGTCCAAATAGACCAGCAAGAACTGTTTTACATATGAACAATCCATCTGTGTCATCTGGACCGCCAGCATTGCCTGTACGTTGTGGAAATTCTGTTTATCAGTGGGATAGTGGAATTAGAGCTCCAGACAGCAAACGTTTCACTTGTAACAAACCACAGTATGTAGGAGCTACATCAGTTAATTCTCAGAGTACTGAGCCCGGCAGAAAGCCTCCAAAACCACCTAGAGAGGAATTTCCACAAAATCAAAGCCCAGACTTTTGGAATTACAACACAACATATGAACCGAGTTTATCATCGCAACCACAGCTGCCCCGATCAGTGTTGAGTAAAGACCGGGAAATGTTGCATGCTTCTAAAGCTGAAGTGAAAGATTGTGCAAAGCTTGGTAATCAGGATTTGGTTCACGATCTTGTCCGTGGTCTTGCTGAAAATTCAGAGCTGACTTCTGAGGCAACACAGGTATTTCGTGAACAGTATCGCTGGAGCATCCATGAGCCATGTCACTCAGTTGCACCAGACCAGCTGAAACACAATCACGTGTCACAGCTGCCTCGTTCACAGGTGTTTGCCAGCAGTGTTTGTGTGCCGTCAAAGCCTGTGCAGTTGGTCGGTCAACCGTTGTCAAAGGACAGTGGTCGAGCATGTAGTCGCAAAGAAACAGTGTTTAGTGTAACTGGTTATCACAGACCTCAACAACAGAAGACTAATTGTTTGTCACAGAATATTCAACCGAAGAATAATCAGATGTGTCCTAGCTATTCAGACATTCGCGATTCTTACAGTAAAGACTCTGCTGTGGAACATGAACCACTGCATAGGTCTGAGGCAGACAAGCGCAAACCAATTATCAACAGCCCAGAGGTAGAGACGGCATTGAACAGAGATTGCCAACAGAGATACTGCAGCAGCCGATACGTGGATGGTCAAAATTTAACATGGGAGAACAGCAGGAAACAATGCAGTGAAGTGGATGATGGTCTGGCAGGGTGGAAACGTGATTTAGGTCGTAGAGATAATTATGCTGAACGTGATTTGCACAAAGATGGGAGACTGCTAGGTCAAAAGTCTCAGGATAGGCTAGTGCAGCAGATGTCAGTGGGAAGCCAGGAGGCGACGGGCCATATTCAGTCAAATTACAGTTACTGTGCTACTAGTTTTCCATTGTCAGGCCCTCATAACATTAACGTTCATGCTCCATCTAATCATAATCACACAGGAAAGTCATCATCTAGTAGGTCATTCAGACAACCACCGACTGAAGTTGGTCAGCATAGAGACGTACAGTCTTTAAACACATCTAATGACGTGCCATCACGTGCTTCGACTAATTATGAGAAACACATTTTGCGTAGTCAGGAATCTTACCGGTCACAGGTAATGGCACAAATTGAGCCAGTATCAGTTGAAGCTGTGTACACTGCACAGAACAAAAGCCTGAGTGCTAAAAGCTGCCAAAATGTGACAAGTAGATTTACCAGTCATGATGTATCTAAAGGATGCAGTGCTGGTAGAATGACTGGTTTTGAAGTTGGTGTAAGAAATGATGTTGGGACCTCATCTGACAGGTTTGTGCATGAGACATGCTATAAAAACATTGGTGAGTCCTGTCTGACAAACCAAGAAAAAAGTGAGCTATATGATGATGAAGACCATTATCCTGTTAGTGTTTCTGAAATTAAAGCTAAACTGTTCGGTACCAATGAGGATGGAGCCAGAAAGCTATTCCAACGACAGAGTGATGCAGTTAAAGGGTCTCAGACAGACAGAGCTGGAGGTGGAACACTCAATGACCATAAAAGTTATTCTAATAGTGAGCAGAAGAAACGGCCATTCATCTCTGACGAGCTAACTGATTTTGAAAAACTTGTTGAAAGATTAGACAAAGGTGACACATCATTGGAAAATCATTCAAAGTGGTGCGGCATTCCAATGTCTGGTGCCCAGTGTAGTTCAGCTGATGATCCCACTGTCAAACGTTTGTCAGTAACAAACATTAAGACACTCGAAACTGGTAGAGGCAAACAATCTCCAAGTCTTGAATATGCTAAGGAATGGCTTATCAATGGAAGACATGCTGCAACATCAGTGGTTAGTGACAAGTCATCTGAGCGCGTGCTGTCGTCTTATGTTGCAGAAGAAAATGCATTAAAATCAAATGCCCATAAGTTGCCTCCTGCAGAAAATGTTGGCAATTTCATGTCACATAAAAGTACAAAAATCTTGCCAGGTACCAAATCAGATGATGTGTGCCGACCGGTAGCAGCTAGTAATGTCAGTAGCAGTAGCACAGATGAAGTAACCAAATCACATACAGGTAGAGTAAGGTCAACTCCAATGGAAGGATCAGTTGTATTCCGACGACCAGCTGAACACGTGCCCATTCACGGCAGCTCCAGTAACAGCTTTGCACGCAGAAGTTTGCCGGCTTTAACTGAGAAGGATGCTGAACGATGGCGAAACATGGTCTCAAGAATACAAGAGAATGAAAGCAGAAAAGAAGCAAAGTCTCGTTCTGTTGAACGGTTGTCTCAGCCTTTCTATGATCTGGAATTGTGTTCTGGTTCAACTGTGAGTATGCAAATGCCAGTGGGAATGCTAGCAACTGCCTCTGACAATGCAGAACGTAAGCTAACAGTGACTGCACAGCCCTTATTGCATTCTACATCAGATGTCATGATACCCGCTGATCATGCGAGTTTGAAGCCAAAACGGCAACAGACACCACGTGATGTGAAGTCTCGTGATGAATCCCGCATGAAAGGCATTCATGCACTTCACACTAACACTGACTCGGGATATTTGGATAGCGGAAGTGACAGTCATTGCAGTTCGGGCATTGATATGCCGAAACAGCGGTCAGAGTCAAATGGAAGTGATGAATTAGAATTACAGCGATGTGATGAAGACGAAGCAATAAAAATGAGTGATGGGTCTTTATCTGTGGCCAACATAGACTCCACTTTTCCTTTGGCTGATAAAACTGACACCTGTGAAGCGTTAGTGTCAGAGTACAAAGTGAGTACAGAATCTTCTGAAAACAGGGCCAAGCAATTGCAGAAACTTAGGGAAGACTGGTTTAGCAAGAACACCCAGTCACATTCCAGTTCTCTATCAGACAAATCTGGTAGTATAAATACCCCACAGTCGCACACTCTGGATAAGGATGTTGGCTTTGAACACAGCGAATCATCAGAGTTCAGGAGAAGTGTTCCTTTAAACCTTGGCTTGCCAAAGGGAAAGCCAGCAAAACCTTTGTATGTATCGCCGTTACTTCAGACTTCCACTTGTGGTATATACAGGACACCACCGTCTGTAGTCACAAGAGGTAGTGTTGATCACAGTTGTGCTATAGTAGATTCTACACATTTGCCTAGTCCTTCGAAGATCAGCAGTTTCAAGATGACGTTTCCTTCTCAAGCGCCTGGACAGAACATAGGCAGTGGAGATAAGTCAGTTGCGACGCCTCAGCCCTCGAAAGTCACACATATCCCAGTTAGGGCTGCAGGTTTTCATTCAGGGCATTCATCAGCACGTAGTTCTGCTTTCACTCCATATGTCGAGCATAAGGATTTACAGATATCCAGAACAGGTACTGGAGGTGAAAATATCACAGAAGTGAAGAAGGAGCTAATTCAAATAGAACCGGAGCAGTATAAAGCGAGTAGGGTTTTGGAAAGAACAGTAGACCAACCGTCATTGAAGGCTTACCAACGTGCATCTGAACAGTTCAAACATGAAATGCATGAGGTTAAGGAACCCAACTTAAAAATAACTAGACAAGTCACTGACAGTAAGATTGAGAGATTCTATAGAATTGAAAGCCACCCGCAGCCAAAAGCACTCCAGTTGACTGCGAGAAATGAATTGGATAAATGTGAAACAAGCGATGGTGAGATGACTGATGCGACAGATGTAACGTTAGATGTCATGGTTGGAGCTAATCAATCGTTAACTCCAACGGTTGATGTAGTTGATTTTTCGGATGTGGAGTTTTTGTCATCGGCAAACTTACCAGCAAAATATGGTAACGATTTTGTACAGGGCAGTGCAAAGCCTTGTGCATCACATTCGTTTAACAGAAACTTAGCTGATGCTCATAGAATTTGGTCAGATGTTGGGAGTGGGGATGCATCAATAACTGCAGCAAAGGCAGAAGCTGAGCTGTACAAGAAGAATAAGAAAGATGTGCAAACTGATGGTGAACCTCCAGTTGAAAGAAGGCGATCAATAAAAGAACTAGTTAATTCATTCGAGGGTATGACAAGCTCATTTATGAGGGTGCGTCCCAGAAGCATGGAAATCCGAATCAGTTCATCGTCAGAAGAAGAAAATGAGGATGACAACGCAGCTAAGAGCAAACGTAAGAATGTTACATTGAGAGCGTCATCAAGCTTCAAGGAAGCCACTAGGTTGGACAGGAAGAATCGTCAGCAAACCACTGTGAGTCAGTGAGTTGGTTTGATCACTTTGATGTTTGATGAGACCTATTCGTTTGCAGATAAGTAGGACTGCTTGGATTTGACATTGACAGTTACTTCTGTTTATGTTGAGCCAGTCTCATTCACTTTTGAATGTGTATTTATCTAACTAACTACTCGTATGAACTATTAGCTTGCTGCTTCTGTATTTTATGCGTTGACTTTTTGTAATTATTCAGCTCCATATCACTTCTGAGTTCATAGATTGCTTTGATGAAGTGAACACAGGTCATAGTGTTCATTATATACCGGTATTAGTGTTGCTTTGCTTATCTTGCATTTTATGACACAGACCGTTGTAAAGTATTTTTAGTTACATTAACAACCTGTGTTACATTTTATAGTTTGTTAGTCATTTATAGTTTTCTTTTGATTGTTAAAGTAACGCGTGTTAAAATGTTATGTGGTTTATGTCGTTAAGTGGTTGTCTGAAGTTGTTTCAGTTCCAGTAAGACTGTGTAAACAAACATTTGGCTATTGTGCAAGGTTGGACCTGGTTGGTAGTACACTGGTAATGTTCGTTGTTTCGAAATAAGACTTATTAAAACGTATTAAACTTGCACATGCAGTGTCGTACATGTATATGATTAAAAATTTTCTGATTAATTAGATCGTTAAAATTGTAATATTGGTTAAAAATTAATTACTATCATGCCGACTATGTAATTGTTCAAACTTCGTATAGGGAATGACCTTGGGATATCCTATAAGTGACATGGTTTTGGGTTGAAATTTCATTTATTAAAAACAACAAAGGGCCAGTAGGCCTATACGAAGGCAATACAAATGATAAAACAAATGAAGTTGAAAGGTCATAAGTCAACGTTAGGGTTTACGGCGTGGGTTCGAACTCTGTGAGTGCCTTCTGGTTTAGACTTTCACTCTTGTTATGCTCCCGACCCGTAGGGAAGATGACATTATATATTCTCTGGCGTCTGTCTGTCGCGTTCCTCGAACTAACTCGAGAACGGAAAGGCCTATAAGAAGCTCATCAGAATTGGCAGGATGGAAGTCCATCACACGGGTATTCAGTGAACCTATTTAAAGGTCAAGGTCGCAAGGTCACGTGATGCGTCTGACAGGTGTTGTCGACACGTCAAGAATGAAACGTCCTAGAAACGCTAAAGTTGGTAGGAAGGTTACCCACCAAAAAAAATAAACCGTCAATAATGCGCACCAGTTTCAAGGTCACCATGCCGATTAATGCTAACACGGTAAATGTGCAATATCTTCTGAACGGAAAGATGACCTACGAACTTCAAACTTATAGTATAGGCTAGAGATGGCGCACGAAGACTCGCATCAAGGACAAAGTGCCGTGACCTAGCCTAGGTTAAAGGTCACGGTCGCGTCGAGGTTACGACGTGATGCGTCTGACAGATGTTGGTTGAGAATGAAACGCTATATAAATAGAAACACCAAAATTGGTAGGAAGGTTAATGCCCACCCACGGGCAATAATGCGCACCAGTTTCAAGGTCAAAGGTCAAATCAAGCTTGCCAGGTCAACTAATGCTGAGACCGGAGGTGCGCCATATCTTCCGAATGGAAAGGACTGACTATGCGAATTCAACAATAATTGGTATACAGAGTACAGATGGAGAACGTTGACCCGTATCGCCGATAAGCGCCATTACCGTCAAGGTCCAGGGGCGGCGCCGCGGATTTTAAGGTGGGGGTATAAAACAGGATTCGCTCGCTCCGCTCGCGGAAATATTTTTTGTACCCCGACTTTTCCAAATGTGTGGTACAAGCCAACAAGCAAGCAAATATCAGTATAGGGGCCTGTTGAATTATTGAAATTTGCTGTCTGGTTGTCGCATTAATAAACATAGGCGGGCTTATGCCATTATGAATCAGGGAAAGAGACGTGCAGTTTAGTTATGGCTAGGTTAGTCTCGTGACTCAATTTATGGGGCTTCAAAACGTGATTGACATTCAATCTGACCAAAACAGCCAGTTCGTAATAGGTATCAGAATTAAATGGCGTCGTGATGTTGAACTCGAGTATTAAGAGCGGTACTTTGACAGCTGTAAAACTTAGACTTCTTGCCTATACACAGTCACACGACGAAACCGTTATAAATTAATTTGAAATGATAAAAGATCAATAGATAAATACGCAAATCAAATTAGCAATCTAGACATATCAACGATGCAGTAGGCCTATACTTACACGCCATATATGTAGCCTATATGACTAGGCCTATTCGTAGGCGAAATTCTTCATTAATTCAACGAATTAATGAAGAAGCAGGAAAGTAACGAGGCCAAAGATATTTGGCAAGTTATGCACTGAGTGACATGGACAGCCAGTTTACCTCTGCGTGAGCATGTTGGCATGTAGGCCTAGATTTGAATAATGCAGCAGTCCAGTGGGGGTGGACCGTGGAAACACGACCCAAGCCGTCTTTTCAGATATCATTAACTTGGCAGGTGTCGACTATGAGTCAGGGGAGTTGAAATTCAGTCACATTGTACAGTACTGAATAAAGACTGTCTGCTGTAGAAGCAAAGATCATTTTCATTGGACTGCCCCCTGTACCC
>Ga0209145_1000204_pt1 | contig 11780 bp, 4 predicted proteins | sample WorMetfiPIANOSA2_FD_187396 | JGI IMG/M metagenome (GOLD analysis project Ga0209145, IMG submission 187396) | Marine gutless worms symbiont microbial communities from Max Planck institute for Marine Microbiology, Germany - Olavius filocauda... | ecosystem: Host-associated > Annelida > Digestive... | reverse complement strand
CATCAGAACGTAACGACATCGCTCTGATAAAAACATCTCTGATAAAAAAAAATTTAAAACGTAAGGTTGATATTGCTCGGACAGGCAGACATGGAGAAGAAGCTGATGTAGATAAAAAACGGGATAGTTATTGAAACTTATAATAGTAATAATACGATGACGCTTGAAGCAGCTTTCTCGAGAATTACGTAGTGGTTTTTGTTAATTCAAAGCCATTTTGCTCACAGTGGCACCATCGTCACTGCAGCGTCGTATGCAGTTTGACGGGAGTATTGGATTTGGAGTGAAATCCTGGGTAGATGTGACATGTAGTGTGACATCATCTATGTGTAATACCAACGTTTGAAAGAGTCACAGATGACTCAAAAGGCACTGTAGCGTTGCCCACAAGGTCATGTAGGTAACCCGGCGTTACGTGTTAAGCAGAGGAAAGCAGGAATTATTATTAAAGAGTGCTAGAATGTGTACAATTGAGAAAACTGCAAAAGATGCTAGGGGCCACATTATTTTGCCGCACCCTGTATATAGTTAGTTAACTTAGTTTCCTTGAGTGATGGTAAAAACAGTATATCATATCAATCAATGTTTCCTCAGAGACCTCTATGTCAATACTGATTACTGATGAAGCCAGAAAAATGACAGTAAAACAGTTGTATGTGCTCTAAGTTACAGCAATGTAAGACATCATGAAAGTGAAACATACCGACACTTAATTGAGTGTTTACATCTGTTAGTCCAGCATGGAAAGAAACTAGAGTGTGAAACATATTCTGAATATGAATCACGGGGAATACACGAGACGATCCCGTTACCTGTCACACGACAATAATTGTAGTAATGTAATTATAATATAATGTAATAGTGTGTATATTAAGATATGCATTACTGGCGATGGCGCCGAGTGACGAAAATGGCACCGAACAAGTATGATGCGTCAGTACCAGACCCAGGTGGTGTGTGGGAGCGAACTTCATATCGGACAGCTACGACTATATTAGTCTGTTGTCCTTCTGAGCTGACTCTGCCGGTTGCGATGACCCGCCAGCGTCGGCTGCCGGGGAAGGGATTAACCCGTCGTCTGCCTCTTCAGGCGGCGAAAACGTCTGAGACTGAGAATGGGAAAGGGGCCGAGGAGTACACTGTAATCCCGGCCTAGCCAACTCAACTTAATTAGACTTAGGCAGACGGCTGCCTAACTCTGACTGAGTCGTGTCAACTAGATAGGACTATGTTGAGTAGGCTTAATGTGCAAGTTGAGTCAACTCAGTCTAATTAAGCTATCCCAGTTTCACACCAGTGCACTCAAGTTGAGTCAACTTGAGCCAACTTAGCCAAGTCAACTTAAACTCAACACATTGTATGAACTTGTGTGATAGTTGTGTCCCACTCAGTTGCAGTAAGCTGTTTCAGCATAATTTGAGTTTAATCAGCTTAAATCATTCAAGTCAACTTAATTCTAAGTGCACCTGCACAGCAGCTATTAAAATGTCTGCCCTAATGGTACACAAATAGAGGACGTACCCTTCCAGCGTTCGGAACATAAATTTACCCCTAAGTGGGCGTGGCCTGGATCAAGTGACGAAATTTCAAAATATTGGGATCCCCCTCATAACTTTTGAACGAATAAAGCTATCAACTTCAAATTTGGTACACAAATAGAGGACGGACCTTTCCTGCGTTCCGACCATAAATTGACCCCTAAATGGCGTGGCCTGGGTCACGTGACGCAATTTCGAAATTTTGGGATCCCCCTCATAACTTTTGAACGAATAAAGCTATCAACTTCAAATTTGGTACACAAATAGGGGACGGACCTTTCCTGCGTTCCTACCATAAATTGACCCCTAAGTGGGCGTGGCCTGGGTCACATGAACCAATTTCGATATTTTGGGACCCCCCTCATAACTTTTGAACGAATAAAGCTATCAACTTCAAATTTGGTATACAAATAGAGGACGACCTTTCCTGCGTTCCTACCATAAATTGACCCCTAAGTGGGCGTGGCCTTGGTCACGTGACGCAATTTCGAAATTTTGGGATCCCCTCATAACTTTTGAACAAATAAAGCTATCAACTTCAAATTTGGTCAAACAAATAGAGGACGGACTCTTCCTGCGTTCGGACCATAAATTGACCCCTAAGTGGGCGTGGCCTGGGTCACGTGACCCAATTTCGATATTTTGCAACCCCCGTAATAACTTTTGAACGAATAAAGCTATCAACTTCAAATTTGGTACACAAAATCCGAATAAAAATAAAAACAGCAAATATTAATGTAAACAAACTTGCTAGTTTAAAACACTGTGTAAGAATCGACGCTCTAAAACGGCAAACATCACAAAAGCTGATATTACTTAGTACCACATTGACTTTCTGGCAATGTGCTGCTAAGTAGTATCAGCTTTGGTTATATTTGCCATTTTAATGTGTCGATTCTTACACAGTGTTTTAAACTCGCAAGTTTTTTTACATTAATATTACCAAGAAACAAACTCAAAAAAGTACACAAGGTCTGCGCAATACACCAGTGTACACAGACAGCATAATGCAACAGCATAATTAATTCACTGAACTGTCTATAACGAACACGTGAGAGATGATGAGCCAAATTACATAGACGTAGACATATCGACAGCCAAGAATAACGCCCAGCAAAAAAAAATCAATTTGATTCAAGACACAGTGGAGTGATATATAGAAATATTTTATCAAACCACAGTAGTAGAGGCAGACACAAGGCACCAGTTTGTTGAATGAATTAACTATCACACAAAATGTGAAAAACTGACGTGACCACGGCAGCAGTTGACAACGGATATAATTGTTACACAACAGTCCTGGGCAGACTGTTTGTCTGACAGTCAAAATGGCAAAGTAATATACAATATGGCTGTCAAAACCAACTCAGCCTTTCTCCTTCGGAGGCTGGTTTACTGTGTCTAGTAAAGATTAGAAGGAGACAGGTATGACTCATTCTGATCATGGACCCTGCATGGAGCAGCCTCAAACCCTGTCACACTACTGGCCTGGAAACCGTCTGAAAGATCACTCCTAAAGTATAGAGTGTCGAGCAGAAGACTTAACAGATAGCGGCACTGCCATCAGATATGGACAGAAAAGGACAGGATAGCAACAGTGTGATACACAAATTATGTGAGGTGCAACTGTAGACTGTTATACAATACTGTCTGACAGTCAAAATCGCAAAGTAATTTGCAGCGAAAATGTGAAATTAAAATATTTTACAGTAATCTCCACCGCAATCCTTTATATGGCAGCCACAGCAGCCGACAGCACAAAATATAGAAACATGGGTTGCTCTAGTCTGGGAATATCCATCCGATTCATCACTCAAGAAGCAGAAGTGATGCTGCAGCCAGCAGATGCTCTTGCGAGATCGTTAAGAAATGTCATGATTTTTGGAGGCAGTTTTCCACGGTCAAGCTCGAACAGAACCTTCTGGACGAAGGTTAAGTAATCCACGATACGCTTCTTCCAAACCGGATATTCGAGATTCAAGACATAGATCAGTAAGAACATGTGGTGCATTGCCATCGGGAGACTGGAGTCCCTCATGACAATGATACGCTCAATGACGATGAAACACTTGCTGCCGACAGTGGCAACATGTGGTGGCCTGTCATCTCGTGTCACGTCTTCTTCAGTAGTAGTGGCCTAAGCAATTAAACAACAAGAGCACAGAACAAAAATGACAAACTTTGGCAATTAACCTAATATGACTACAACACGACTGAGTAATCAATAGAATGAAATGCACAGTATACATCAGAAGCCTAGCGTCAACATATGTGCTGTGAGTCGGGGATGTCAGCAGTGGCTTAAGGCTGAGACCAGTAGTCTGTAACAAGTTTTCAGAAGAGGAGGCAAACATAAGTAAAATGCAAGTTTGACGGCGGTCAGGCTAAAAGAAATGTTAGCTGTCCTATTCACACCGTTTTCGAGTTTTCAACCTGACAGACAAAAAATAACAAAAAGAACAAAAAAACAAAAAAAAACTTACACAAAGCAAACTTACAGTCCCAGCCAGCTACTTAGTAGCATGGCGGGACAACAACGGTGTCCTTCACATTTTATTGTGTCCGTCATAATACCACTATTGCATTTCTAAGCGGCCAATATCTGCAACAATGTCCTTGACATTTGCAGTCAGTGGGGTCAGGCTCAGACAGTGCTGTTAGTGTTAGCATGCTAAGTAATTTTGAACTTGAAGACACCGAGTACATGACACTGAAAATGATTATTATATGACATACACAACTATTATGCTAATTTCAGCAATAACAATAACAACAATAATTAATATTAATAATAGCCAGAACAATGTTTATGGCGCTGTCATCATGACCAAGCCACTGCGAGAGTTCACCCCGTTCATTTGATGAACACAGACCGGCGTCAGGCGGCTGCTGACCCCAGACACCAGGACACCTGACTTGAGGTGCGAGTCCACCTAAATTAGGCAGCCAGTGTCTACACCCACCATCACCAATTCACCATTTGTTATTATTACTCAGCTCGAAAGCTGATACTCATTTCAACGGAAGGTGGAAGGCCGAGTGGAATATGTGCACTGTAGTAAAGGTGTGCAGTGCAGGAAGTGCCCACAAATTTATAACCACTTACTATAGCCGTACTAGGATCATACCAACTTAATACAACTTCTGAGCAACATCATAGTTTATGGACATTCACTGTTTTACACTACTTCACAGCCACAACAAGATTAATAGTAATAGTCAGAAAAGTGATAAACGCAACTCACATCATAGTCGATGAAGACTGTTCTGACATCTTTACTCAGATAAATAGCCAAGCATCGCAAAGCACAACTCCGGCGGGAATTTATATCCTGATTACTCTGTACATAAACACAATCCGGACACTTACTGACAGCATGGGTAACAATTGTGAGAACACATCATGCAATACAGACAGACGCGCAGCCACAAACCACAGATGGTTGAAAAATTGTGAACAGTGGTTTGCTGTATGTCGAAGACGTCCTATTTACCTAAACAGGTATGTGGCTAAATCAAGTAGATGATTAAACTCAGGCCTCCCACTCGTCCTTAAATTCCTTAAAATCATACTTGCACACAAGTGCAAAAAATTTTGTTGTTAAATTAGCCAGCCAAATGGCTAGCAACATAAACCTTTTGCCCAAGGGATTGGCGACCCTGCATGCCCTTGCGAGCCCAATTTGTCAGTCCGGACAACTAAATATAAAGAGGTATATTTTAAACTACAGATTTTTGTGTTGTTTTGCAACATATGTTACAGCCAATAGTTGCATTTTGACGTGAATTTGTCGTTAAAAATGTCATTCAATTTGATGACTTTTGGTGTCCTTGAAAATAATTTTTTCAGTGGGAGGCCTGTAAACTCGTGTTTCCGTAAGAAATAGTAACCTTCTGCCAGTGTGTGAGAAATGAATTATCTTCGACAACTTAACAGCATGAAATTTTCTGTCAAGCAAAATTAAGAGCAAAAAGCATCTAACTCTCAATGGTAGAACAGTAGGTTAACATCCAAGTTCCACCCAGTACATTACAGGCCAGCCTATCGTGATTAAATGAGACCAGTAAGACAAGCCCAACATGGCTAGCCAACTGTCTGGCAAGCGTTGGAGTGTCTCATATAAATGCAACTGTCAACTGTAACACAGTACCAAAACACAGAGGTATTGCTTTGCATGCCAACTTCCCACCAAGTTAACAGTGTTGTTGCAGACTTGTACACTTTTTAGATCAGACTGCAGCACACAGTCTCAATTCTGACTGTAAACTTTCTCTGTCTTTTATTTCTCCTTTCACTGTCGAGCTGATACTGGATGATAAAGGTAGGCCAACAGGATAGTGTAATGCTTACTCTGAGCCTGTCTACAGACGACTAACGAGGCTTTACCACATCGACATAACAAAACCAGTTAATCAGCAGAATTTCAACACACTAACCTGTTCGAACGTCTCCATTTCTTTCCGTAGTGTCTTGTTCTTTGCTGCCTTGGCTGTGAAGAAAGAAATCATCTTTTCCAGATAACTATCAAGTGATACAAAAAACTTGTCCGCCGCAACATTCAATATCCTTGCAAACTCGAATGGAAGCTATAATGTTGAAACATACACAAACTACTGCATAACAAAGAGTAAATGATTTTAACAGCTTCTACTACTTTTCAACAATGTATTAAACATAAAATACAAGGTTGATTCCTTTACCCTCATCGCATGTGTGCAACATATAATGATTCTAGTGATACCTATTATTCGTAGTTCATATGATATTACTTATAGCACAGCTGTTACTCCGGAAAGTGTCCCAGTTTGCAAATGTACCGGATAGGCCCTTACAGTCGCCACTTGTCAATCACATTTAACACAGCGGCAGCTCCTAGACCTATAACTCTAGGACGCCTACCTGCGCCTTCTAATTACGTAACACTGACAGTAATCATATCTGCTTGGTGTTTACAACCAAAAAAATCCCCACATTGTGTACTAATATCTCTCGCAATAAATTGCCTGTTTACTGTTTAAAAGCCAATAACACTAGAAATAACAAAAAAGACAAAACCTGTGTCGGGTCAAACAATCCTGGCCAATCTTCCAGCAGCACCGATATGCGAGCCGGGTTGTTGACTACAGTTTGACGTCTGGAAGCAAATGTTTTCATCATTAATGACTTGATCAACTGCTGGTCTTTGTGAGCCTTTGAATACTCGTCTACCATAGTCTGTCTCATAGCTTCTTGGCTGTCTGTAGTTTCACCGGCTGGCAGGTTTGGAAGGAAATTAGCCTCTGACCGCTTCGGCTTCTTTATCCCCTTTCGACTGGAAGGCAGGTTAGGCTGAAATATTGACCTTTTGCCGGCATTCACTGAGACCTCTGCCCCCCAGCTCTTCGCAAGTCGTTTCGATAGCTTCCCATTTTGAATTGGATACTGTTCCGCCATCCACCGTATCCACAAACTGATCCTGGCTCTCTGAGGCTTGGATATTTCGTGACAAGAGCACATGCCACTGAAGTACACTCAGCTTCTGTTGGATAGGCTTTGATTTCATACATTGACACAGCAAGCTTCTTCAGCACGGCCCCCTTCGCTGACTTGCTCAAATTCAGTAACTTTCCAGTCTTGGCATACTCTGCGTTACCTGCTTCAAGTAACATATCAACATCAAGGTCAAACTTCGGAATAACAAATTCCTGTGGCCAGCCATTCCCATGCCGCATGGAACTGTCAGTGTCACTGTGGCTAACATTTGCCGAACTTGCATCATTCTCCTTACCCATCACCTCCTGTTCCTGGGTGTGTACCTCTACCATTCTAACTGTCCCAAATGGCTGGAGCTCCTCAATATCAGTAAGACTGACCAGATCATTGTTGAAGTCCCGGTCCTCATACAGCAACAAGAAATCTGTGACAATTCCTGTTTTCTCCCTTATAACACTGTTCAGCTGCTGAACATCTGCTGGCTTTTCAGAAAGCTTTACTTTACGAATGTCTGTGTCGGAAATGATGAGACGAAATAAGAACTCAGCCATCATTCAGCATAAATCTGTAACAGCACCATAGAGTCATTCCACGAAAAGGTCAACCTGATGGTGATAAATAAAATGCAGATTAATAAGTTAAAAGTTTATACCCAGTGACAGAACACATACTGAAATTATTGGAACTGAAAATGGTTTGTGGCTAGCTTCATTTGTATGTTTTTCGTGCTCGGTGGAACATGTGACAAGATAAACAGTGGATTTTTTTTGCATTTTTGAGTCATTTTAGTGCATTTGTGCTGCTAATTGGTGCTATTAAACACTGCAAGTTCATTTAGTTCTGTTGAATGTGAAACCTTGTGTGTGTAATGTTGAAGCATTTCATTGACATACATCAATGAAATGTTTCAACATGACACAGACTTCTCCTTCAAATTCATATGGTGCAAGAGGATAGTAGTCATATAAATGCCCAGGTTCAAGCATCCTCATTTCCTCTTTTCGCTGGATGATGTACCCTCTGATGTGCTCACAATACCAGCTGTCACATTCACTGATTAAGAGGAATAGTTTACCCAGCACTAACACAATACTGACAACTTCTCCAAATACCGGAAGTCCACAACTGTGTCCAATAACTACAATCATTCCAGGACAATACTTGGTCCCATGGCTTCTCACAAATGGTGCAATTGAAACTGACACTGCACTGTCTGCTACGACATGGATGGCTTGTTGGCACTTTTCACTTAGAACGTCAACTGCCACTTGTGGTGACTCGGGCACAAAAGTGTCTGGAGTAAAGTATGTTGGGGCTGACAAGTGATAAGCCATCAGAAGCTGATGTTTCTCTGCCATTGTCAACAACACGTTTTTGAAACAATGTGATTCTTGAACTACCCGTTTGAAGTAGCCATGTTTAGATTCAAAGCGCATTGTCCACATGTTGCACAGTGTTCCAAACTGTTTAATCAAATCAGGATAGTGCGCAACAAAATGATGTTTCGGTCTGAATTTCTTATCAGGAAAAAGACATTTGAAGGACCGTCTATGTTCAGTTATCTTTGCAGCAAGGTAATCAATACCAGTGTGACTTATAACTGGCGCAAAGCACAATTCCAAAATGTCTTTAAGATCCATCAGAAAGTCCCATGTCGGGTCATCTCGAGGCACTTTGCTGCCAACGAGAACAGGCAGCAAACGCAGAAGCGTCCAGTTCTCAGACGCATTACCACCGATTGTCCCACTAGCAGCGAAGGTATCAGGAATGCGCTGTGGCTTGTTAACAGAATCACTAAATTTGTACGGAAATGTCTTAATGATATCATTTAACCACTTCAGATCAAAATATTGCTTTGAAATAAAAACTTGCAGGGATAATGCTAGGTCTGACGATACAATGCCTTCCAGTAAGTCGTGTGCCAAGCAAGGTGGCAAAGAAGTTGCAGCATGGAAACTCTTCAGGTACGAGTGAAGAATACAATCGTTCTTAACTCCAAACACCGAATTAATGCCAGGGTCACTTTTCTTTGCATTTATATGCATGTTATGCTCCTCAACGGATCGACGTGTAAAGTCACAAACACTCAGTTCCACTGATTGTATTTCATCAGCATGTGCTGTACAGAAACGACAAGGATAACCCACATTAGGCCCAAAACTTTCATTAAAGCCACCCAGAGCGTGTGCAGACAAATTGTCAGCTATAACTGCTGTCACACTGCCTTTCACAGAAGCACCAAGCGCTTCAATGTATACTCCATTGGTTTCTAGAAATGACAAGTCACTGAGCAATGGGTGCAAAAATTTTGATAACCCGAACTCCTTTACATCGACATGTCGTGCCATACATGCTAACTGTGTTACATGGAGGACAGAAGAATATTTCTGTTCCAGCATGGTGAAGATCCAATAAAAAGCACTCACTTTATGAACTTTGCGGGAAGTTCCAAGAGGATTTACAGTTTCCCATTCATCTGTATATAGAGAAATGTGCAAGTGAAGTGAATCATCTTGACGATGATTACTATACAGGCTGCCATCCAAAAATGACTGATACATGCCATCTGCAGATGGTGGAATATGCATGAGTTTCTCTAGGATATCTGGCCGTTTCAGTAGCTCTTGAATTGAATGCAAGATTGGCACATATACAAAGTTACAGTACTTACCGCAGCCATTGTAACCAAATTCATACTGTACCGGTTTGACATATGGTAAAGTTGTTTTTACAAAAGTATCTCGCAGCTTTTTCGTTGACAAAAGTCCACAGTTGTCTTTGGATTCATGATTAGTCAACTTATGAAAAGGGTATTCATTTGTCACACACTCTGTCACTCTGTCGGCTACTGCTTCATCAAGATTGCACTCAACAAAAACTTGTCTGATATGAGCATTCAGGACCTGCTTGGATAATAAGTGAACATGACTGAGTCCACTAATGATCTCATCAATGGCATACTGTGGCACATGCAACAGAACATGCATCTTAAGGAAGAGTAGAGAAAGCTCTCTTTCAATCAGATCATATGCATTCAACTCATTTCCGCCTGATGTCCATGTGCAACCCTCCCCAACATCATCATCTACATCTGTGTCAACGTCCACCTGGTCGTGCTCACTTTGACATCTGCCAGTGCTGTGGTTGCTAAGATCTGTGCTTCCCACAGCAATATCCTTAGACAGATATTCTACGCCTTCATTCTTATGCTGCCTGGAAATGTGTGCTGTGTAAGTTGTCTTAACCTTACTTCGGAATGCACAATGCGCATAGGGACATCCTACAAATTCGTTCGTGTCAATGTGCCTTCTTTGATGCCTAAAGAAATCCTTCAGAGATGACACAGTCGCAGTACAATCAACACACTTTAGCTGTAAGAATGTAGTAGAATTCTTGACATCATGGAATCTTGTTAAATGAGACGATAAAGACTTCACTTTCCGGAAAGTTTGCAGACAGTCTTTGTAAACACAAGGAAACTGTGACCTTCGAGCATGATGGAAATGCTGTACCGTGTAATGGCTGAAGATTCGTGATCGACTCTTGCACACAAAACCACAATATTTGCAATTCCAGTCCATTATCTCATGGCAAAAATGACTCTCAGACTATCAGCAAGTCTCCCGTCGGCCCAAGTTAGAAGTTGGTAAAATTTCCTTCAAAAGTGACATAAAACAACACAATTAAACTCAGCAGATATATCCACATTCTCTTCACAGCTAGCAACCACATGATAGACAAACTATTAACAGCAAATAAAATGCTGTACAATGCTGCACTGTAAACTGTAAAATGCATCTCCAATGAGGGAACAGTGCGTGAGTAAGTTTTCCAGTAGAGTAGATTGTGGTGGCCGAGTGGTTAGCGCATTCGAGTCGTGTGTGGCAAGACACGGGTTCGAATCCCGCTGAAGCCGGTCACAACGTAACAACTGTGGACAAGTTGTTCACACCTACTGTGCCTAGCGGGGCAGAAGGCCGACTTAACCAGCTGGCACCTGGTACAGACGACACTTCTGTAGCGACTCTGGGCAAGTCGCTTAACTGCGTCGGCTAAGGTCTACTCAGCCATTCATCCTTAATTGGTGGATAAAACGAGTACCGGCCGTTTACAGCCGGGGTAAGGGCGGGAAACGTTCAGCTTCATCAAGCGCCGCATTGATTGCCACTCAGTAAACCTGTGCAGCTGCCGTTGATCAGTTCTAGATATTGACACGGGGTTGAACTTTTGTCCCCATCCCTACCCTATTTCCATGACATTGTCCCCATCCCATCACCATCCCCACAATTTTGTCCCCATTTCCATCCACATCCCCACTGCAAGTAAGTACAAGTATTAAGTATTAAGTAGGTATTAAAGTCAGTATAAAATTTATAAAGTGCCAAAGTAAAACAAGAAGCTCAGCTGATGCAGAGAAGCCCGCGCGACGTTTTTGAGATATTTGCCTTTAAAAACTTACGTGACCTTGAAACTGGGGTTAGGGGTCACTCAATTTTACAGGGGGTCAAATGTTGTGTTTTTTCCATTGACTATGCCTATGGGCCTTAACACAGTGTAGTGCTATTGCGCTACCTGTGATACCCTATATATGTTATAATGGAGTGTGCTATACAGGATGCGTCAAAAGCGACACCTATATCTAGCTGTTTACCGACCGATTTCCAAAATATTTTACGACACTGTAGGACATTAATTTCTGTAATCATCCGCTGTTACACAATTGTACCTAATATGTCTCCCCGTTTTGAAACGGCGCACAATCAAAAAAG
>Ga0209145_1000203_pt1 | contig 11816 bp, 10 predicted proteins | sample WorMetfiPIANOSA2_FD_187396 | JGI IMG/M metagenome (GOLD analysis project Ga0209145, IMG submission 187396) | Marine gutless worms symbiont microbial communities from Max Planck institute for Marine Microbiology, Germany - Olavius filocauda... | ecosystem: Host-associated > Annelida > Digestive... | reverse complement strand
AGATTTTATCTTCAAATTCAATTCGAAACTCAATATATTTAATGTTAAGAAGTAACTCTATGAAGTAAACTTTTGTGGCGTGCAGGGTGACGCAATTATGACATCATCAAGACTAAGTAAAGAAATTGTAGGGTATTCATTTCTCTTTCCACTGGTACAAAAAGCATAAAAATCGACCAAGAAACGCCAGAGTTATAATCCAAAACATAAGTGGGTGTTTTTTTCTGAACACAGTGTACTTATACTACTTGGTAACAGAGACGCATGCATGCAAACAACTTGCTCAGTCACTATCTGATAATGATATAACTTGAGCTGAACCCGCAGACTTTCGAGTCCAACGCCCTAACCATTACACCACAACACCACACTGCTTCGTACAGTAAACAAGTAATTTCTGTCAGACGTCAAGACTGAATGAAGCGCAGTATACGTACAGGTCGTGAGATCAGCAGCTCTCGGACTTCATCTCTGAAGTCTCTGAAACGATCGTGATAAATAGCCATTGCCCACGACTCTGTAAAGTAACTGTGCACAACGACAAAACAACGGCAGTCACAGCATGCAGTTAAGAGGCCAACAGTGCCATAATAATGTGATTAAAACTACAAATGCTTGCAAGTTTCATGCATGGTTAAATCATAAGTGTAGCTACACAGGGCTTGGTTCACAAGAGCATCAAAGATATTTTTATGTGCGAAAAAAACTAATTGCAAACTTGGGATTTTTTTTCTCTGATCCGAGCCTTTAGTTCTACAGAATGTATTTCTTAATTCTTTTTTGTACTCCTTTTGACACAAAATCAACAGCTTTGGGGTAGGTTATGCTATTATCACAATGTCTGCTGACATCTGTAGTCTTTAACTTAATGTACTGATAATGAAAAACACGTGAACGGAGACAAAACACCTCTTCAAGTTCAAATCATACTTATAACTTACTCCCTGAAAGTCCGTTACGTGTTATTATCCCCCTGCTGCAGCCAGTATAGTTTATTGCCCTACAACATGTTGTTCAAAATGTGTTTTAAACTGCAGCAGAAAACGATCAGTGAAGCTTAGATATGCACCAAAAACCGATTTTGACTAAAGTTATACCTCATACCAGCTGGGGCAGCTCATGAAGCTTTCCCAGAGCCTCTAATCAGCTTGGGGGGATAACATCTCCTCATTCCCACACTTTGATTTCTTCAACGTCTCCTTCTTCAGCAACTTTGCTAGGCCCCTACACGTGACTTGTCCATTCTAACTAAAAGATGTTATTGGTTGCAACAGCATGAAATAGACTGCTGCCTCCACAGTCCACATACACACTGCTTGTAATGCAGTGAAACAACGAACTGACCTGTAGAAATCATTAATCAGCTGTTCATCATAGCGACCAACAAGATTGTTGAGAAAACGCTGATGAATTCCGTACAACGTCAACAAGTTGCTTGTTGCAAACATCTGCAACATAGACGACGTCAGTCAAAAACTGGTCAAGATCTGATTAGTAGAATTTGGTGGCTTGTAAACTGATCAGTTCACTATACCACCAGTCTGAGTTGTATGAAGTCTTGGCTACGACAAGTCCAAGTCCTCTATCCTCAAGTCCAAGTCTGCTTAAAATATATGAGTCCAAGTCCACTAAAACAAAGTCGAGTCCAAGTCTTGCAGTCTCAACACCTACATATCAGTTTTCAAGAAGTTAACCAGCTGAAAATTAATCAGAATAAATTCAATATTATGGACCACACTGTCTTTTGATATTTTATTTAACATGTGATAGTATGCCAATATCAAAAAATTATCAAGAATTTAGAAATCTCTAGCAGACCAGATGACAGTGTGCCCTTCAGGTAACATTTGTGTAGAGGGAGATAAGGAATTCCAAAAGACTGATGCAGCTAAAAAATACAATGACAATCCCTGCAAGTTGCCCACGCTGTCATGCTTCTCCCACTCTGGACATGACATGCTGCTAAATGTCAGTGATTGATCACGTAGTGTACCAATGCATCTGACAACTCATTTTCATTTTCTGTGTGTTAGGTCTCAAGAATGAACTCGCCACAAGCAGTCTGTTGTGATAAACTGCTTTGACCATTTAGTTGTAGCAGACAACATAATCAGGCAAGTCGACGATGACTGATTATTATTGTTATTGCACAAGCTGACAACAGTCGCGGGAGTAAAGCATTCATCCGTGTCTGTCTGTGCATCTGTGTGTCTGACTGGCCACACGATAACTCGAAAGCGAATGACCCCAAAGTATTCAAACTTGGTATATGGAATGACCTTGGAATATCCTACAAGTGGTATGATTTTGGTGTTGAAAGGTCAAAGGTCACAGGGTCACAAAGTGCAAAAACATATTGAAAGCGATCGAGTGACCGGCGTGAGTTATGCACTCTATCAAGTACCCAGTCCCATGTTACTATTACTGTTATTAGTAAGACATGGTGCTTACTGTCTTTGACAGACACGTAATTGTCTGGATGACACTGAACTGGTTTATGTGTAGACGGAAGTACTCTGGTGTGCCACCACAACTTCCAGTCACCAGTTCACGTCCCTAGCACAACAGCAATACCAATATTGACAGCTGACTCTCCAACATCACTGTGATCTTAGCTTCATCAGCTGCAGACTGCAGTCAAACATGACAGACTGACTCCCTGACAATAGTCACAAAACTCACAAGTTAAGCATATGTGCAGTTATCTCAGAGATGGCGTCACAGAAATAAGCACTATATGATTCAGCAATCAGCCATTACAGACAACACAGTATTCGCAATAATAATAACAGACAATAAGGGAATAAGGGCTTACGGCAAGAGATGACAGCCTTGAACAGATAATGTACAGTTAATGAATGAAAAACTGGGCTATATGGGGGAGGGAAGTTGAAATGCTTAACGAGAATACAAGAATACATGGCAATAATGTTACAGATAACAGAACGAGAACACAACAGCTTTCACAATGTGCTCACTGCTCACACACACACAATGGCCATTTTCCAGGTACATGTGAGTGAGTGAAAGCAGTTTTAACTTACATAATCAGGGGCGCTTTCTAATTCTGCGAGTGGTTTTCGAGGAGAGGCTGCTTTTTCAACATGAACGTAATTGTAGTCACCTGCAAAACATTGCACAACGGTGATTTCAATTTCAAAGGTTCCCACAGTTTTGCAAACCACACCCATGTACATCACAATCCATCTGAATAGAATCTACTTGTTCCACGAAAACAGCAATAATGGCAGATACTGAAAGTGACAGCATCTGTCAACTCACTCACCAGGCAAAACTCCACCGACGACTTTTGCATTGCGGTAGAGTGGAACAAGCTTGACATCAGACTCAAGCTGCTTCACAGGCTCAACTGTCGGATCAAACATGCTCAGCATTGCTCCAGCCAGCTGGCAACCAGAATTCAAGCCAACTGATTACCATGAAAACTGTCAAACTGTAAGTCCACAGATTTCAATGTAAAGCAAACTGTAATGTGTTTGTCCATGGATGCAATAAATCAATTTTTTGTTGCAAAAGTCTGTTTTACTCCAAAAATAAACAAGACATAAATAAAAACTTAAGGATTAACTCTACTGTTATTTGATTAAGATGGTCTTACACTTAATCTGAACAATAAGTAAGTAAGTAAGTAAGTAAGTAAGTAAGTAAGTAAGTAATGTTAGTTAATTATTTAACCAATGAACAAATGATGCTCTACTAAGCAACATTCAATATCACTTCACCTATTTCTTGAGTGACTGTTGCACGATCAGTAATTCAATCTGCAATATCGTTACATTTCCACAACTAATGGCCAGCAAGTCTTTGGTTTCATTCCATCACTATGCAAACATACTCCACACTGTGCTCGATCTACAGTGGTATGTGGGTATACAGGTCATTTCCGACGAATGCTAGACTCCCACCAGAAAATTCTGAAAATTCCACTTATTCCACTTACGGTAATATCATAAATTCCACAATAACAGTAACCACAACACTCACCTGCACTCCAATCTCTTTTGAATTGAAATCCGCATGCGTCAACTCCGTGTAGTACCTTCGTTGGTACTTTGTCAGAGGCCCAGCAGCACGAATCGACACATCATTAGTGCGGAAGCTTGCATCGATAACCAGTCGGCCATCGTAGACAAGGCACGCATGATTTATTGCTACAGAGCAAATTAAAGAAAAATATAACTAAAACATCATGGAATATGGATAGTGTGATTAGTTAAAAGTCAAATTAAATGGAAATTATCATTGTTGCTCTTTTATTATTAAAATGACAGAGTAGATTACTGTTCTTTAACCTGTCGCAAGCCTTTTCTTACACTGACATAAATACAGCAGCATCTCAAGCTCAGTAACAATCTGCCATATCAAAGAATTAACCTGAAAACGAATCATAGTCCACCATTTTTGCATAGTAGCTCAAAAAAGCCTGAAAATACACACAGTCAATTAATTAGTACACCAATCGTTACATGACATCAATCAATCAATCAGAAATATTTAATGTATGATCAAAAACTGACAGGAAGACAGTTTAGTGTAAGAATCAAACTAAAAGAATAATGAAAAGAAAAGTAAAACAGGAAAATTGTTGAACAGTCCAGAGTCCATGAAGGTAGTCCAGAGAGAAGAAAGTGAAAAGAAACATTTAATTTCCAGTCTTTTACTCTAGCAACAGTCAAATATTTGAGATAAGTAGTTCAGACTGTCTGCCTTAGTTATAATATAAAACCAAAATGCATAAACTGATACATCATAAGAAAACGTCACCGTGGCAACAAGGTGTAAATGTAGCAAAGTGACAAGGTTGTTTTCTAGTGCAAAACAGCTCGCCATTCCATTCTGCTGATATCACACTGCGTCAAAGCAATTAATAACTGGTGACGTCAACTGTGGGCATACTATGCAACTCGTCCCCGAAATGATCTATTATGTGTCAAGTGGGACGTTAAAACTATACATTAACTCATGCATACTATGCAGCAATGGACTGCGGCTTAGAAAAAACAACATCTTTAGGCCACTGGCGACTTCAACTGGCTAAAGGAAAGACATTAGTAAACTGAAAACAGGAGGAAGGCAGCTACTTACGACACAGCTGAGTGTTAGTGGCGTGCTGTCGGACGTAAAACTGACAGACGTCACCTCACCATGCTTATCATCATCATCCGTGACTGCTATGTCCCACTCAGCAAGTATGTAGCCAGAATACACCTCAACCTCGGCCTCTACCAATGCCTGCATTACTGCTGCATCCACGTCAGGATTATTGAAGCAACTCACTTGATCCTGTTATCACAGCACAGAAAAACACCATGATGACGCTGCTGCTGCAGCTGCTGTTGCTGCTACTGCTACTACTCTTGTTGCTAATGTGGGAGTTTTACAGTCTGAGTGCCCATCCTGTCATCCAACATAATTATGTACAGGAAAATATTCTATACATTTTTTACATAAACAATCACGTAACAGCAAACAACTACCTACCAGTATACAACTGACGTATTCTAAAACGTGATTAGAATGATCCAAGTGATTTGCTTAGAATGGTCCATCACTTGGACTGCTTTTAGCGATTTGTTCAGACTGGTTCAAGTAATCTGCATAAACCTGACACATGACATTCTGTGCACATGTAATTGTCCTCATCTTATCTCGTCAAGAGTGGAAAGCTAGTTGTGGAAGATCACATGACAGATATTCCCAGATCAATTGGACTGGTATGATCTGATCAAACTGCTCAAAGCAGCGCAAGCAATCCAAACGATCTGCATTGACATTTGACTGCTCTAACTGTTCAGACCACTTCGATCACGTTTTAGAACGCCCCAATAATATTTGGTTTCCAGGTAAATCAAAGTAATGGTCAGAAAGTAGACGAGTAACCTGAGAAGGTGGTTCAACAATAACAATCTGATGTCCAGGCAAACCAGTTTGTAGCAGAGTTTGCACGCAGCAGTACACGTCCACAGTTGAACCATATACAACAACTTTACCTGAACCTACAACAGTGTGATGACTCTTGTATAACTGGACAATTATCATCCTCACTAAAAAGAAAATGTTCACCTTCTTCTTCTAGTCAGGTGGCTGTGAGTCAGCACACTCGACCACAAGTTGACGCCAGTCTTATCGGTTCTGTGCTAACTCGACAAGTTCGGATAGTTGATGTCCTGTTATTTTCTGTATATGTAGGTGATGTAGTTAGTGTCGAGGTCGTCAGCGCCGAGTCTTGCCATGTGCAGGTTCATATAGGGCATAGAGTGCGTGATCTGAGCATAGTAGGTGTCCAAGGAAATGTAATTGGCGGGAGAAAAAAGTATGTATTAGATCATTCCTGGATACTGAGTCTAAAACTACACTGTTTCGAACTTTGTCTAATCTAATGTTCACCATTCTCTATTATCACTGCACCATCTGTAGCACAGTATGTTACGTGCAAAAAGAGGACGATGTCTTCACATTGGCAGTGCGCAGAAATCAACGTAATTCCACTCTTTTATAACAGATTTGATGAACTGATACTTACTGGCTCCGCACCATGTTTCCAACTCTTCCATTTTCACAAGAGTTGCTGGTTTAATGACACAGGACCAAGATTTAAAATCACCTTACCACAGGATTATCATATCTTTTCTAGTAGTATTAATTGCAGGATACAAGAAGAAAGTACTCATAAAAACACAATATCTGTCTACGTTTACATTTATTATGCCAATGCCTTAGACGTCAGCAGACTGTTAGATGACCATACAAATGTCACTGCTCTTAGCTTTAGGACATATTAACAATGAACTGCTTAAATACATGACACTATTACTGATGTTAGCACAGAAGCTTATTTGCATAATTTGGCTACTTTTTGGGATATATGCACCATTAACACAATTGCTGCACTTTCAATGTTATTTTTTGCTCATTTGTGCAATTTGGTTTATTTTGGGGCTAATTCTGCTATTTGGGCAATTTTTAGGCTATTTACGCTATTACGCTGTGACAACTCTGAACTGATAAGTAACTACAACGTGACCAAATACACACCTTCTGCCTCCAGCACACTGTTCTCAAGCCAGTAGAGAACGACAGCTGCTTGATAAGCATCATTCACAACGAATACATTCTTTGGCACTGGGTCAAGCAGTCGAGGTTGAGGGCAGTCAGGTTGTTCGAGGTCATTGTTCGTTGCACCAGCACTGATGTCCAGTTCGGTCGGCATTGGCACCTGGTACTGAATACCAGTGCACAGTATCAGCTGATCATACGGCACTATAAAACTGCCGTTGACTACGATGTGTTTCTTCTTCCTGTTGACAAACACCGCAGTAAAAGACAAGAAATATTTGCAATTTTAAAACTCTCCATACACGACCCAGCTGTGGTTCTGATTTGAATTCTGTACTTATTCACAGATTCTGTGCTGCCCAACAGGTTTTTAGTTTTTCCATTATCTTTTTTGGTTTGTCGCACGTGTAGGACTAAACTGACTTTTTGCCAGTTTTTGATCACACATTTGATTGACTTAAACTACAAGAAGTGTCCCAACAGGTTAACTTACTTAGTAAGTAAGTAAAGAGGGTGAGTCAAAGTTTAATGACTTTGTAACATCAACACAACTGCTGCTAACAATGCTGTACATTCACAGACCTATTGGTTTCACAGCATGTAAAACAAAAACTTTAACAACTTTTTCAAAACTTCAACAAGATTTTCTTTGATAAGCAAATATGACTTATTGGTCAAACCTGTCTATTGCAGTCATCTTGCCACAGACAACATTGACCCACGTCCGCAGCGACATCTGATCATACTCATCCTGACTGTAGCAATGACTGTCAGAAACATGCAATAACGAAAAATATGTAACTTAAATTGCACACACAACACACGTGTGTAACACTCACTTCACAAGCAATGTCTGTACGTGGATATTACAGTTATCAAGTCTATAATGCAACTGACACTAGATGCAGAATGTACAACAGAAATCCAAGCATGAAGCAGAAGACAATGCCAAACAGTCCACACTTTACTGTACATGCTAACAGGTAATGCAAGCAATAACTTGAGTGCGTAATGTTATTCATGCACCAGATAACCTCTCATTTTTTTTGAAAAAATCATCAATCATACACACAATGCTTTAAGTAAGTAAGTAAGTAAGTAAGTAAGTAAGTAAGTAAGTAAGTAAGTAAGTAAGTAAGTAAGTAAGTAAATAGATTTATAAAGCGCCATAGTCAAGAACGAATCAGAGGCACTGAGATGGGTCACTAGGCACTGGGTAAAGCTGAGTGGAAAAAGTGAGATTTTAAATGACGGCGGAATGTTTACGAGTTATAACTCAAACAAACAGTATCAACTCACAGAAAACACCAAGAAATTAGCTAAATATAAAAATCACAGACAGTAGATGAACAAAATCACCATAAAAGTCCAGAAAATTAAACAGAAAATCCACAACTATGCAACTAAACAAGAAGCCCAGCTGTTGCACAGAAACTACATGATGATCCATATTATTTAGAAATGTCGATATGCATAAAAAACTACAAAGAGTTACCAAATTATCACTTCACAAATGTACACAACATTGCCTTTATGACTAAATGGCGCTATTTGATAGATCACATATGAATTCTTATAGGTTATATGCGTTTCATTTATCATAGGATCTAGTATATGTCTTGTATCATTAGCGAGATAGCACTTGTTAATGAATTAGAAGCTTACAGAACCACAACACAACAGTAGCAGTAATAGCTCAAACGTGACTTTCAATCGTTGTACCTAGCATTGAACATAACACAGGCTGTCTTTCTTGAGATATTAATGCTGGAAAGGTTTCCAGTAGCTGAGATGACCAATGAAGGTCACTCAAGGTCTTTGGTGATGACTTAATAGATCAATGCAATATACATATATAGATGACTTTCTATTAGTGTTCCATAGTAACATACTGTATGGTTCGGAAGCATGGAACCTTCTGCAGGAAGACTTACGGAAGCTCGAGGATTTCCACATGTGCTGCCAGCATATGATCCTCGGGATATGCTGACATAACTTCATCAGAAATACAGAAGTCGCCAGCACTACCAACCTGCCCTGTATCAGGGACATCATTATGAGGAGGCGAAACTCGCTGTTTGGCCATCTGGTAAGACTCGACGACCACACACCAGCCCATTGCGCGTTGTCACTGTTGTCACAAGTCGCGACTATCCAAACTGGCTCCTGCCCTCCCGGTTGGCGCCGGTGAACCACACAACTCGTGGCTTCATCAAATCGCCGACGGCACACCTTTTGGCATTCGCGTCGAGTGGACCAGGGCTCGCCGTCGTGGACACACCGGGACTGGGTTGACGCAACGGACCTCTGCCGTCTATGCGATCTGATGATGATGATGATGATAGTAACGATGTATGTACAAGATATGTATATGTACTGTTTCTGAGATACAGCCAGATATTAGTCAAAAATTACTAATTTTTCACCACAAAGTAAGTAAGTAAATAAGTAAGTAGATATACAATTGCATAGCATGAGTATAAGAAAACACCTCTAATTCACTCTAAACATATTTTATTTAATGCCCCTTTGAAGGGTAACCCAGTCAGAATTTCGCCACAATGTTTCATGTGAGAAAACTAAGCCTATCACAGTGAAAAGCTTAATATGTTTTGCCATTTTGACACAGTCAGGAGTGGGACAGACAGAATGTCTGTAGTGTATACTGCACTTGCATTCAATGCATCGAGTTGTAGAAATGTAGCAAATTATGTCACACTGTAATCAACAGTAACAGCTTACGTCGTGGACATGAAGTTGTCTCTCTGTGGATTCGGAGGCAGTTCTCCAGGCAACCCGTGAGGTGATATCAACGTCAAGTTGTTGAACCTCAAGTGTGGACTGTAATAATGCACAACAAGTAATAATTACTGTGCCAAAAACATTCAACAAAACTATTAATTAATTAGTTAGACCAAAACCAAAACTGTGCTCACTGCACAGCTTCATGATCATATCAACAGTTACAAACCAGAAAGCAAGAGTTTCAAGAAGAGATATGCCGACTTCTGATGCTCCAATAACCACGATGCGTATATTCAGCGTGACCTTCACATCAAAACAGATGCAGAACATGTTAAATATCAATAATACAGATAACTACTACTCTCAAAACACACATGTTTAATAATAAACAACCTGAAAATGAAAGGAAAGATACTGGAAACAGAAAGGAGATCAATACAAATATGAAACTACACTGACACAAGCTGTGGACTAGAAGACCATTCAGTAGCATCTGTAACTACAGAGTACAAGTCAAAGCTGGACATGAAACATGCTATTTTTAAGGCTTGCATATGATTAGTGCACGCAGAAATTAAAGGGTGTGGTGGTAAAGCTATGATTTATTTCAATTACTAAACAAGTAAAATCATTTATAACAGACACTTAAAAATCTAGTGATGATACAATCTATGAAATACATGAAAACAAAACCTTTGGTTCAAGAACAAGCTTGCGATTCACGTGGTTAAGAGCAAACTGTTCTTTAACTTGAAGAATTCGATCTGAAGGAGAATTCGTGCCAAGTTTGTCTACAGGATATACAATCTGCCTTCTAGGTTTGACGGCGACCATATCACTCAATGCGGCAACCAGCGAGTGTTTCATCAATAGCTATAACACACATAATACCACATACACATATAGTCATCTTATCATTTGATTTACTGACATAAAGAAAAATTAGCATAAGTGCAGTAGACAGTAATTTACAGGAAAGTGAATGCAGAAGTGCATGGTCAAAACACAAGACAAAAAAATGGGTGGATGGATATGATCAAATAAGACCTGAAACAACAGACACCATGAATGCAAACAACAGAAATAAATGGATAAAGAGAATTCACGTTGCTGAACTTAACAAAAATAGAACTTACAATGTATATATTAGACAAAGGAACAAAGCATTTACACTCACTTTGATGGCACAATTAACTTTTGGTTGTATGTGGATAATGTATGTAATAATGTAAGATAATGTGGAAAAAAACAGCAAAGGTATAACCAGAATCTTAGGGTTCCAAAACAGATTGTGTAACTTTTTTAAATCAGAGAAACTATATCATACTCTGTTATACATTATAAGATAAACTGTTTCAAATACTTACAGTTTGCTTAACAAAAAACAACACATTTTCAGTGATAAATATCATACACACACATTGTGACAATAATCACCAAGATAAAAAATAAAGAAATCTGACAAGACAATTTGAAAATAATTTCGCAATATAATGCAACATTTGGTACATGCTGCAATAAGTACTAAATGATGCAAAACTTCTCAAAAAAACATTCAATAGTTGAAACCATTAGTTTGCAATCTGTTCGCGTCATTCAATATAAAATATGCAACTATCACAGTCGCAATAACAAGCTGAATAAGAAAATGTTTCTTTTTGGTGGTTACATAGGTAATACATATGGTGAATACATAAAGCTAAAAATAATTTTATGCTGAACAGTCTTTAGTTGAAGGGGGCGACTGAAAATGCAGGACCCGACAATGACGGACCTGACATTGACGGACCAAGTGGCAAGGGTGGACATTGACGGACCTGACTTTGACGGACCAAGTGGCAAGGGTGGACAATGACGGACCTGACATTGACGGACCAAGTGGCAAGGGTGGACAATGACGGACCTGACATTGACGGACCAAGTGGCAAGGGTGGACATTGACGGACCTGACATTGACGGACCAAGTGGCAAGGGTGGACATTGACGGACCTGAC
>Ga0209145_1000201_pt1 | contig 11871 bp, 12 predicted proteins | sample WorMetfiPIANOSA2_FD_187396 | JGI IMG/M metagenome (GOLD analysis project Ga0209145, IMG submission 187396) | Marine gutless worms symbiont microbial communities from Max Planck institute for Marine Microbiology, Germany - Olavius filocauda... | ecosystem: Host-associated > Annelida > Digestive... | reverse complement strand
TGCTGAAATGCTACACAATACTATAGCACAGAGACAGTTCTATTAATATTCCCCTTCCTCCAGACCAACATCACTGTTCAGATGAGGCCAAGTGGAGGATAGGGGGTGAGTCCCTATAGTCTTTATCATGTCTGAAAAGCAGTGTCACCCCATGAGCAGTATACATTAGCATGCACGCGAGTCAGCTTTATCCAAGCTACCAGTCAATCAGCTTTTAGCACTTTGACTGCTTAGACAGTGTTTATACATAAGCTCTGAATCGTTCAGTGCCTCTTAAGTTACCAGTACTACGTTATGATGCATTAGAAATTGTTTACTATTACTATTATTTTTCGACAGATGGCAGCACCTGTTACTTAGTCAGAGGCAGCTGAATCCTTATTTCTGCACTGAACTAACGTACAGAAATAAGCGAGAACTCATTATTATTATAACTACACTGTATTTTTAACCCTCGTAAAAACGAGGGTGGGAAAAAATTCAGAAATAGAAAATGTTGGAAAGACTAATGCTCAGGGCAGTCGTCCAACAAAAGCAGTCGTGTAACAAAACAGAATTAAACCGAAACAGTGAAACTGAAATATTATTATTATTATTATTATTATACATGTATTATGATTACAAGTATTTCTGTAGAGGCACAAGCATTATAATAATGAAAGCAAGGGACCCAGACCATACACCTCATCCACACACAGTTAGCACGTTGAGAGTTCGAGAAAGTAAAGAAGCAACTAAATCACACCATAATATCCATGCAAACAGCATACAGACTGGCAAACAAACTAAATCCATGGTCATATTTTCAATCTCATGCATAAGATGTGGCTATTTTCTGTCCGTGTAACACAGTGTAAGGCACGACCACAAACAAACAACGAAAGCAAACCAAATTAACAGAACATAACAACAAAACTGAATCTTACACAAAAGGGACGCAGGCAGTCACAAACTAGACAACATCGGCATCTGCTACGTTGGACAGAAGAGCCGCACTCTCTGTGCATTCATCATGAAACTCATCGGTGACATCAGGCTTGCCAACACGAGCACTCTGAGAACCATGCAAACTATACTGAGCATCATGCAAGTCTGTATCTCTGCGATCCTTAACAGTCACAATCAACTAATTCATTACAACTTCAACTAAATGTCAGTAAAAACAGCAGACATCATTCTCTGTCTAAACATATCAGAAAACATAATTATAAATGCAGAGAGAAAACATTGGCAACACATGCAACTGCTACTGTGCACACTCAATGCTTACTGACATGGCAATAACAAAGCACATTCAACATACAACATTCAACTACACTTAAATAACCAAACTTAAATATCAGCAATGGACAAGCTGTGAGAACATAACTACTGGAAGCTGTGCTTAATAACAGGGACAATCTGCTCTTCAAGTAAACGCTGATCTTTTGTACACTACACAAGAAGCTCAGCTGTAACAGAGAAACGAAGCAACAGTGAACAAGTATTCTGAAATTTCATTATGCACAAAAATCCACAAATCTATCTCCTTTTCCCCTTCTGATCCAAATAACTGTATGACCTTGAACAGATATTTAGGATCAAAACTAAATTCTGGGCACTCGATAGAGTGCAAACCCACACCAACCACTCGATTGCCTAAAATATATTTTTGCACTTTGTGATCCTGTGACCATGACCTTTGACCTGATATTAAATGGGTCGCCAGGACTCATGATGGACTATCCCTGTAGCACGTTTGGAGATTGTAGCTTCAGCAGTTTTGGTTTTATTGTGCAGACAGACACACAGATAAACAGACAGAGAGATGCAGTTTACTCCAGTGACTCGTTGGTGTGAGTGAAGACCTATATCAATTTCTATTTACTGGTTGGTTTTATTAATGCTATAATTTTTTGTATGTGACATATCAAAGTTCCTCAATGCTTGCTAAGAATGGAGCACCTGTGATTCATTGATTATATGGCGTTCATTGAACACAGAATTGACTTGACGCAGCTGGTCCAATGTGCCACTTGCCATATGCTGTTCATCATAGTTCAGCTCATGATCGTCAGGTGCAATCTCCACTTCTGAATCGACATCATCCTCTGGACCGACGAGATTACCCTAAAAGAAACGAGCAAATATTTATTACCATTTCAGTCACATGACCTTCAGAAGTTGATGAGACTGGCCTTATCTACAGGTGAACTGGGAGGTGGATATACAGTTGCACAACATCATACAACTCATATCAGCATCGTAACTTCGTAACTAAGTAAGCATAGTGCCTCATAGGCAAGGCCAGAGTAGACCATCTGCTTTCTCAGACTCAAGTTCATACAAAGTTGCGGCTGAATACTGCTGTCCTTAATCACACACTACCAGGTTCCAATCCCAAAACTTAATCTAGACTCTAAAAAGACATAAATTCAACGAAATTAAACAGACAGAGAAGAGACAATTGGCAGTTAATGTGGTCAATAAGATCCTTGTTTTAATTTCACACTGAATAAGGCACATGTACTGTTATACTGCAAGTCTATGCCCCATCACGTTAATAGCCAACTCATTATCTTGGGCTCAAGGAGTTGGAGTCTGACGTTTTTTAAATTATCTGGTTCTATTTGCAGCTCAGCTCTTGTGTAGACTAGACCTGCAACAATCTGAGACTAACACAGACTGATGACTTTTACTTAATTAATTACTTCTTACTTACCGTACTGGACATAACTGCCATTTCAATTAGGCCTACAGCATCCTCCGTATCAACTGGACTTATCTACAAGACATCAATCAGCAAACGGTTATTACTAGCCAATCTGTCCGGGCTTTGCCACGCGGCCTAATAGTGTGTGTGTTACCTCTTGTCATCACTAAATAACCGTCACTGAATCTACGTGCACAGCAAAAAAAATTCCAATTTCAAGTACTGTATGCATTTTTCACATAGCACATTATGAACAAATTGACATAGCACCAAATGCTCTGTAAGTAAACAAGGCAAGTTGGCATGTAGATTTTTTATTATTAAACATCTGGCCTCTATAGGATTTAGATCAGGTCAAGTAGTCATCATAACGATTCCTTATTCTGTAGGATCCAACCAAGAGAAAAAGTAGATGTTTAAATTACATGATGTATGGTAGTTTGGTTTCATGTGTGTCAACTTACTAACAATCACTTTTGAGTAGACACATATGGTGGCTTTATAGACGTGACCATAACTTCCCACCACAGATCCTCTCCCACCACAGATCCTCTCCCATCCACCTTCCGGGATTTGTTTTAATTTTTCAGTGTCTTTTTAGTTCTGCACGTGTGTAAGACTAAATTGACCACTTGTCAGTGTTTAACCACACATTAATAAAATCCAACTGATTGATTGACTGACTGGTTATGATATTATCACCAATTACACAGAGAAAGACAGAGTTGTATATCAGTGGAAAACGACAATGAAAACTGACGCGAACTGTCTGCTGCTCAGTAGTGAGAAGACGAGCAATTGGCAGACAGCATCGTGGCAACGTGTCCGTCAGTGGTGGTCTCGCATGCGTCAACAGTGGTTTAACAAATCTGCAGCAATGTCAAGATGATAACATAACACCAGCAGCAGAAGCAGCACCAGCAGCAGCAGCAGAAGCAGCAGTATGATGCTATCATCAACACTCGATACTTACTGTCACTTGCATGTACCACGGTCACGTGTTTGCGCTTAGTGTCATGTGGTATAAACAAGAAAAACACATTAAATTAACTCGGAAACCACTCAAAGAGTTTAAACCTTCACCAAGGAATATGTTATAGTTCACATTGGTAAACTAGTTCACAGTATTGAAATCAGGCTCATTACTAAAATCATTGGTATGATAGTGCTGACACCCAACAAACAATAGTATGGTACCACTATTTTACATATTGCAAACAGGCAAAGAAGAAATAATATTCCTGAATCTAGATCAGAATGCAATCGCTCCTTGTCCCAAAGCCTAGCCCTCCCAAAGATTTCATGTAACATTCATCCACAACTTTTGGTGACAAGCAAACAAACTAACAGGTGTGAAAACATTACCTGCCGGGTGCAGTAATTACACATTTAATATCGTGCACTTCCTTGTTTAAGAACTGAGACACACCCTCTTGTAAAAATAAGACTTTTATCTGAAACATTGGAGCAATTTAGCTGGATACCATTTCTGATGCCACAATGACTCATATATTTCTCATCATCAATCAAAACCAGGTCACACATCTGTCCATCACCTTAAACTTTGTCCATCACCAAACCACAGCTGCAGAACCCTGCTATTAGTAGGTAGAAAAAGAAATTCAAAATCAACATCTGTTACTGCAGGAAAGGATACTTTGTGTCTATCCTGTACCAAACACGTACAAGACGAGCTTTCTCAGCCAAGTGGGACTGATGCAGTTCCTGGTGAATGTTTCTTGGCTCACTCGGACTTTGCTGGATACATTTACAGTGCACATCAACAAAATCAACATATATGTGCTGGATGCAGTAAATAATAATAATAATAATAATAATAATACAACAATTTATAAGATACCGTAACATGTCAGAGTCACTGCAAGGGTGGCTTACAATGTCAAACACCAACACGTGGGTTGCTAACAGTTACTACACATTGTAGGACAATGAAAACAGTATAATGAAAATGTACAATTAAAATAAATAAAACTGTTGCAGCATAGTGTTTATCACACAGCTGGACAATTTTTTCTGTGACAAACAAAACAAGACTAGCTCGGGTCTTCAAGCAATTTCTTCTCATCCATTTACAGTACAAAAAACTTTGTAGAATATTACTATTCCAAGAGACTCGAAGCTCTGCATTTCACGATCTTCATCGACACCCACTCTGCCAACACAGCAGTGCAGTTCAGAGTTAGATGAAACATAACAAAGAACAAGTTTTTCTAAACCACAGTGTATGTAAAATGGAATAAACCATATGGTAAAGCACATAAAACTGTAAAGACCAAACAAACTAGATCCACAAGTACTGTGTAGTAAAACAGTCCTATCATCAGCTTTATCATCTCTGGTACAATTGTGGACACAGAATCTTATGCCTGCCAAACACCAGAGATAGCAATGTTGTTACAATGCACAAAATTAATAACGGTAAGTGGCGACAGTGAATGACTAATTTCTCTGAGAAAAATGGTACTGTCTTATCCTGAAATAAGTACTATAAAATAAGTCTGTTTTTGTTATTACTCACGCCAATGGTAGTCGCGTGAGTATAGTGATGATCCACCTCTGTGATTCTGTATGTCTATCTGTCTGTCTGTCTGTCTGTCTGTCTGTGTGACTGTCCGCACGATAAAACACCAAAACGGCTGAAACTAAAATCACCAAAATTGGAACAGGGATGGGATAGTCAGCCTCTAGTCAGTAATATAATATTATGACACGATCAACTTTGCCTTCTTCATCATCACCATCTTATCACAACTATAAATACCGAGAACATGATTGTGAGCAGAGCAGCATATGCTATTATAACTGCCATTACCATTACATGAGTGCAATAACAGTTACTTTTCTATAATAAAAAATAATCATCATCATCATATTTGCTAAGCAACATGAGGTCATGTTGACGGTCTGGTCAGACAGAAAAGTTTTGACCCAAGATTTGAAAACAGTCAAAGACGGGCTCTCGAGAACTGTCTTAGGTAGGGAGTTCCAGACAGGTTGGTCAGCATAATGAAAACTGCGATGGCTGAACTCTGTGATGATGTACGGCTGAAACAGCAGAGTCAGTTAATGTAAGCTCAACACACATGTCACACAGTCGTCATCATGAGCACCTGATCTTGAGCCAGAGCAGCATCTGTGTTGTAAATCCTCCACACAACATCACCGTTGAGATGACGATAATCAGCGTTGTTGAGAATATCGTCCGCTGCTGTATCGTCGATGTATTGCGTATTGCCAACGCAAACGCCATCGCACCACGCAAACCTGCAGTTATTATTATTGATGTCATTGTTCATCATTCTAACTGCATTGTTTCTGCCGTGCTTAATGAACAGTGGCTGGTGTCAGTTGCAAACATCGTTGTACGCAAGCAGACTGAGAACGCAAACAGCAAAAATATGTAACACAGAAACAAGAGTGTTTGAAGAGCATGGAACCCAGCCTCAAGACTTTGGTAAAATTGTCACATACATACACACATATGGACAGACGTATGTACGGAACTGCTCACCATTAAATCCCCCGGCGTCGCCTACCAGTGGGCGGCAGAAGATGATGAAGGCTTAAAACCAATTTCTGTTATTAATGAAAAAGCTTTTAATCCAACAATAAAACACAAAGTGAAACAGAATGCAGAGATATTAATGGCATAAATTTTATCCTTTAGATTTGTGCTACTGCTATAATTGAGTAATATGACTTTTAGTACAAAAGGTGTAGTTACATTTTATTGTATTTTTAAACTGCAATTAAAACTCGTGTAAAGGTGTACACAATGGAAGAATAAAGGAAGAACAGCATATTTGACCTCTCACTGTCTCATTTACACAGAATGTAATGTAATGTAATATAGATTTATATAGCGCATTGTCATAAGACATCTCTAATGGTTGTAGTCAGAACTCATCTGATTTAAACCAGTTAATTATAACTTGACAATGCCAGTCATTTAATTACGTTAACACCTCTATCAGATATAGTTGTGTGTGTATGAACAGACTCGGACTGACCACTGAACATCATGAGATGCTGGAAGTTGTAGTTGATCCTGTTCGAACGGCCAACATTGAGAAGAGCCGACAGTGGATAGATGTTAAGTGCCCGGGCTGCAATGATTGCCAGCTGATGTCGGATGAAGTCAAGTGAACATGGTTTCAAATATTGTACTTATACTACATGCACAGATTCATCACGTTCTTCCGACTGTCATCACAACCAAGATTATCATCACCATCATCATCATTACAGATTCATTATCATTCTTCCCAATGTCATCATCATCATCATCTGCATTACAACTGCACTGGTTTCTTACAACTTGTGAAATGTACCCAGCAGCATATTGCCCCACTTGGTACGAGAAAAAATCTTAAAGAAGCATTTTTACGACTCATAAATGTAAAACCAATAACAGACCTAGCAGTGCAGAAAATGCGTGCAAATAAAGAGAAAAGATCACTACATTACTCAACTCAACAACACATGACAAACTCATATAACAAACTTTGATAAACAGACAATAAGCTCGTGTGAAACTACATTTAGACAAGAAGGATGGCTATCGCCTACAGAACGTGCGACAGTTTCTGCAATCGACCTGGTTTTTGGCTACCCCAGGAGAGTCACGCCGGTATGTCGTTGCCTTCACCCGTTTTGCGGGTGGAGGCATTTGAATACGTCAAGAGAGTCTAAGGCACATTTTGGCCTCCCCTGGGTACGCCGCTGGGTTACATGGATGGAAAGAGGATTCGATGCTGGTCAAACGCATCGCAGCATGTACCCATCTATCTTCAACCGTTTACGAGCTATAGCGAGATATTGGTCGGAAACTGCAACTTTTTCCTACCCCCTTGCATTTAACGCACCCTATTGGGGGTGTTCCCATTGGAATTCCAGGAAAACGTTTAGACCTCAGAAAACTAGAATCATGGGGCTACCAGGAAGTGAAGGCAGTTTGACGATAGGTTGAGCCGTTTTGACACAATACCAGTGTGTGACAGACAGACAGACGGACAGACGTCCAGCCTATAGCTAAGACGTGCACGTCTTAGCTATAGGCTGGACGTCTGTCCGTCTGTCTGTCAGCATGGCTGACGCACGTAAAAATTACAAAGCAACAGACATAATAGAATGGTATGGAAAATGTCTTCCTGCTGTTTCACCTTTCAACGTCTTTTAACAAATACTTTTCCAAGTTTACATGTGCTGTTCTAATTCTAATTTAAAAGCAAAAACTGAAATATAGCACTAACAGGCTTACGGCAAACTAGCATAAAGGGTACAAAAGCGAGGAGTATAAACCAAGTATTCCAGTAATGGGTTAGGGTTAACCACACACACACACACACACACAGGTTAGGATTAACCCTACTAATATAAACTAGCGTAAAGGATACAAAGGCGACCAGAATAAACCAAGGATTCCAATAATGCCGGTGGAATGTGAAAGTTGAGACACCGATGTATGCAAACACAAAGTTCTCCATCAGGAAGTTCAACAGCTCAAACAGCTGAAATACACATCACAACCAGCCATGTAGATTTATCACGAGCAGCTACTGAACAGCAACATCAACATATGTCACATTTATCTAGCAATAACTTGCCGCATATAAAAACCTTATTCAAAAGTTGTCACATTTTACAAAGTCACATATCTGATAACTCATAAATCACTTTTGACAATCAGGATAACACATCAAGAGATGTGGTCACCCAGTCTTCTTTGCTGTACCAAATGTTTAGCTTTCAAAGTCTGTTTATCAGTTATCACACTACTGTATAAAGTCCCTGCATCACAAACATATATTATTACTATTATTAAACTTATTATTATTATTGTTATTGTGTGTGCATGTTATTTTATTACCATTCTTATTATTGTTATTAAAAATGCACTGAGAGATATGTGAAAACACTACAGGGGCACTTTACATAGTCAAAATGATGAGCGCGTCAAAGATGGCAATACTATAATCGGCAAAACAAAGAGTGTAGTCGACAAAGTATTTGTCGAAGCTCAATCTGTACAGAAATATCTTCAGCTGTTGTGATTAATAAAGTCACAGTCCAAATGAATATAGACAGACAGTTCAACACTACGAAAAGGTGACTGGAAATGCAGTCAGCCAAGGTTGGCACATGTAATTTAGAGTACTGTCACGTCATGCTAACAGCTAACTACATGTTAAAAATACTTTTACCTCCTTCGTTCTGGTTTTAGAGTCAGGCGACAAATTATTAAATGTGTAGTGTGCCTGACAGATGCCACAGAACAAAACAGCAACGATGCCTACAAGCAAAGCCAACACAGAGTTTATAATCTTCAGACTTGGTTAAACTCCAACGAATCAACACTGAATCAATTACAGCATTGCAGTGCTACAGTTGAGGCTATTAACACCAAAAATATATTCTGCACATGAAAACAACTTCTAGACGTATCATTTCGAAGACGACGGCCTCAGTCAACCATTTGTTCACATGGCCACACTTTTGTATATATGTTAAAATATGAATACCTTAAAAATGCAAAACTGCATTAATTAAAGTAAGTTAAGTATGTAGAACACTAAAAAACCTGTGAAGCCTCAACATAAATGGACAATAACATGCCTGTCATCTGTGCAGCTTCCGCAGCAAGAAATGTGCAGTAAGACATTGTGAAAAAAAGAGACGTCTCCAGCAGCGGATGATCTCGGATGTGCGTGTATTTTGTCATCTAAATATCATCAGCATCACAATGATTCAACTGAGAATGGTCTTGCATAGCAGAATGGTCTTGCATTTATGGGCGACACATCCATACTGACATCGGGTACATGTTTTCCCACTATATTAATACTGTGAATGTGGCCAGCAACAAACCATGAACAAATGTAAACACAAGTCCATTAACAAAATTTGAAGGCAGTCTGCGATCACTCCACCAGGTGGAAGACAAAGAATATAACTGGTTGGAAAATACAGCAAAATGAAAACAAACAACAACAACCACCGTTTAATCCAGGATACCTGGGTGAGCTGATACCAGAAACAATCGGATACATTAACCCACACTATCATCACTATCCTCCCCAGTACTTCTAATCAGTCGTCTCCATTAACTATGAACCAACACATCTTCCTTATTAAACTTCAAAGTCTTCACATCCCCTCAACTACTTCCTTCCACATTCTCTTTGGTCTCCTCTAGGCCTAACACCTTCAACCACAAAATCCATACATTTCTTCACCCACTCATTGTCATCCTTTCTTAACACATGACTGTACCATCTCAATCTATTGCGTTGCAATACTGTCACAACATCTTCCAATCCATCTGTCATCTGTATGACGTTCCTGTCCATATGGCATTCCGCAGGCACATTGATCTGTCTGTCGGTCGTCCTCCTGGTCACGATTAGAAACGACGTCCTTGTCGACTCTGCACTCGTTGGATCGATCAAGTTCGGCGGGACTCTAACACCTCACCAGTGGAACTCTGGAGGCATGCAGTACAACATGGTCATGGCGATGGAGTGACGCAACGGCCCTCGCCGGCTATGCGATCATGACGATGAACCATTCTCATCTCTGCCCTCAATAATGATAAGTCATTTTCCCTCATTACAGGCCAAGTTTCACTGCCATGTATCAAACAACTTCTTACACAACTACTATAACTACTAGTGCAAATTGAAAATGAAAATATAAAATCAGTGACGATTTTTTTTTGCATGAAACCAACCATTAAGTAATCCCATAATGCTATACCACTTGTTTGTACAACTAATATGATAACAATTCCAATAAGAAAGTAATGTTGTATTGTACTTAAAAACAACACCATATGATGTCCCATAATGCCTTGCTCCAAGTCAACTAAAGTGCCAAAGTGGCGTCCACAATGGCCTCTAATGCAAGTTATTTCACTTGTGTACTCTAATCTAGTAAACGTTATGAGAAAAAGATATACATATATACCAGTGCAGTGATACAGCCCATTCCACAGCCAAGAGCAAATGCTCCAAAAAACACTGTTAGAAAGTTTCTGAATGACGTCAGAGCAGCAATTCCATCGAAGCCATGTTTATCACTTCTGTAATTCTCGATTGTACTGTAATGCACAAGTTACACGCAAACACTGGTCACTTATTCAGCTTTCAAACACAGCTTGTGAGTATTAAAAATCACGCTTAGATTTTCACAAATAATATTCAATTACTATTCACTTTGTATTAGTTGTCTCACTTATTTGCGTGAATTACTCATATGATAACTGCTAAAACTACAGTGATCTTTTCTTTGCTTTAGCTTGTAACCTGCATGACAAATCTTCAATACAATCTTTGAAGTACAGTATGTAAAACTGAAAGGATGATTCCGAAGTTAATATAGTCGTGTGCTCCACAACTTTTTTGTATTGTAATTATTATAGTCTCCAAAAAGTCATTCGTGTCCAGAAAAAGGGAACAACATTGTTTTGTACATAACTTTTACAAATTCAAACGTATCGTTCTTATTTTTGGTGCTGTAACTGTGACAAAGTCACTGTAAGAGTTCACCCAGCTCATCTGTGAGTCCGCCTGTAGGCTGAAGGCCCAACATCTACCATCACCATTTATTATTATTCAGCCTGAAAGCTGACACTCATTTTACTGTCCCACGGATGGTGGAAGGCTGAGTCAACCTAGGCACACAGCATGCAGCCCTATATAATATTATACAGGACTACATTGCACATGGGTGTGAGAAACTTGCCCAAGGTTTTTTACACGGCAGTGACCTGGCCAGGACGAACCTTGCGTCTACGACATGCTAGTCCGATGCTCTACCAGTTAGCCACCGAGCCAGTATTACATTTTTTTAAACGTACTCATAAACTGTTCTACACGTGTGTTATATATATAATTTATTACAGTTAAGTACTGTAAACTGTGTACAGACCTGACAAGAATAATGGCAACAGCATCATTAAGAATGCTCTCACCAAAGACGAGTGCATAGAGGTCAACGTCAACATGAAGATCAGTAAAGATAGCCAGTACAGTCACTACAACACAATAGGCAACAATCATCAACTAGAAACAAAAGCAATGACTACTTCGAGTCAATGCAATACCGGCAGGATGTGCGTCATATTGCCCATTATCACAAGAGAAAAACCTCCCCTAGCT
>Ga0209145_1000199_pt1 | contig 11925 bp, 8 predicted proteins | sample WorMetfiPIANOSA2_FD_187396 | JGI IMG/M metagenome (GOLD analysis project Ga0209145, IMG submission 187396) | Marine gutless worms symbiont microbial communities from Max Planck institute for Marine Microbiology, Germany - Olavius filocauda... | ecosystem: Host-associated > Annelida > Digestive... | reverse complement strand
ATACTGAAGGCGATGAGTGGCAGGTGTGAGTTTGCACCTCTGTTGAGTGCTCACTGTCTAGATCTTCCTTCTACATACAGAAAATAATATACATCCCTGTGTTAGTGGTAAAAAGCACACTGCACATATGCTGAATCGTGACCTGTTAGAAGGGGTCAGGAAGAAATTTACAACACAACAATAAAGTTTATGTCTGTTATGTTGATTACTAATAGGCTTTTGTCCGTGTGGACTGGACCAAAGTGAGAGATACACAAAATTTAGGAGTAGATTGGAGGAACAGCATCCAGCTTGTATAAAAACTTCTGCTCTGGCAATCTCCAGATGTTAGCTTGGAGACCTAAACTGTGTTGATGAGGAAGATTAACCAAAACATAAAAAATATCTGGACAATATCATAGTTTCCTGTCCGGTTTGTGATTCCTTTGTTGTCATGCAGTATAGAAATATTGTCTGTTTAGACTGAACAGTCTGCATACCCGAACTTTGCAATGACATGTTTCTGCAGAAATGACATTGTGTTTTATTTTGCTTAAAATTTCAATATATTTGTCCAGTCTACATAAACTTTGTGTTGACACAGTTTGGTAGTGATGACTGAAAGTTGTGCATGATGATGATGGTGATGATGATGATGGTGGTGATGTGATACAGGTGAATCAGGTTGTGTCCAACTGGAAGTCACAGACCAGTGAAGAGCAGACAAGCAACAAAACACAAGTTGCTGAATACAAAAGCAGTTTCCGCAAACCACAGCTCTTCTTCTTTCCAGGTATTGTCGAGTGACTGAAGTCTTCGTGGACATGATGTTGGGATTCAGTGTGATGCTTGACGGCTGAGAACAGTTGAATCAGTTTATTTTTCTTACAGATTCATCTCGTAGCCACTGACTGAACGTTGCATGTACATTGTACACATCACTGTGGACTGCTATCGCAACAAACTTGTTAAGCATTTGGTGATAACTTGTTTAATTAAGTCGTAGCAATTAACATGTGCCTGATGTTTAAAAATAGTTGTTCACATTAATGTAGTGATGAAAGTTTAGTTGGTTGAATGAGATTGCGAGATGTACGAGATTGTAACTTTTGGAACTAGAGTCAAGGATGCCTCATTTATTTATGTTGTTGTAAGATAGCTTGATATAGGTTTTTTGAAAGCCATTGGGAATTATGGTTCAGTTTAAAAACGACCTGATTTTTATAATCATGTATAGTGCCTATACAATATACGGGCACTCTTTTGTAAATTGTAAATAAGAATATTTACCGGAACTGATGTTTACAACTTTACTGTCTTTACAACTTCACTTCTTAAACGATTCAGAATTTTATGTTTATTACAAACAACAACATATTTTCAGATTGTTAATGATGATATAATAGATAGATTATAATAGACATGTCAGCAAATTTTTTTACATTAAACATAATGGAGATGTTGATTGCCGTTACGATATGGAGAATCAGATACCTGTGCGTTACATATTTATAAGTGTTGAAGAGTGCCTTTATACACATTTAATACAAAAGTTAATCTTCCATTTTATTTTAAAGTCCAAACTCACACTGTATCATAATGTTGTTTAGTCTTAATTAATTTTTCTGGCACTGAGCTTGAATGAATGACTGAATGATTCGATTTGATTAACGTGTGATTAAAAAACCAGCCGAAAAGCCAGTTTACACGCGTCAACTAAAAAAAGGTAACAAAAAAAACTAAAACAAAACGCTGGGCGGTGTGGAGTCCATGAAGGCAGTCCGGTTGAAGTCCAGTGAGCAGTCCGGTGGGTAGGAGAGGACCTAAAACCATTACTTAAGACACGAGTCATTCTCAGCTGTAGTTCCAGAGGTTGAAATCTCTTGGCACCTACTTACATGCGCTGTTGATACAGAATGTCGTATTTGCATTTGTTTAATGGCTGTGCTCATATTAGTGCTGTAAATTGTTGCATTAATGTACTAAAAGTTCTGCTAATTAAGTAATTATTTTAGTGTACATCGTAATCTTGACGTCTGTTACTGTGACTATGTTGTCATATCTTGCTATCAACATAGCCATGTCGTGAGTAGTCATATTTCTCTTTCTCAGTTATGAAACTTGGTTACTTGATTGTGCAGTTGAGAAAACATTCGGGCAATTTTCGACTGATGTTGATGAATCGATTGTTCTTTCTGTACATACTGTATTAAGTGTTGAAAGTGGACTGGCAGGTGTATCGGTGACAGTCCGCTATCACAAAGGGCCGCTATCGCAAAATTCGCTATTGCCATGTAATGTATAAACTTCTGTATCCTAGCATTAGGGTCAGGACAGCGCCTCCTGTATCGGTTAGGGTCAGGACTAGGGTTAGTGATAGTTTTAGTTTTACGGTTCTGCATGTGTCCCACGGACTTTTGCGATAGCGTACCTGGATCGGTGTATCTGTGGCCCACAAAGGCAAAAAACGTGGCAAATCGTTGCCTACCCAGTCCAGTAGCTTCCGTCGCCTGTGAGAATATTGTATCATGACTAATAATAATGTATTACTAATGATCATGAAAATAATGGTAATAATACTTACAGTGCAAGTAGGCCTAATTACTTAACCAGAGGTATTACATGTACAGTGATTAAGACGTGTACGTGTAGCTTAGACTGATTGCGTTTGTGCCTTCATATGAATGTCGGCAATGTTAACATTTCTTCGACTCTTGTATGCTTATTCTTTATATGTTTAGTCTTATAATGTTGATTCTTGTTTCTGACCGTCACAAGTTTGACTGTTTTTGACCACTTACTAAATCTGCATTGTTGATAACTGACCTGTAGTATGTTATGTCACTGGTGTATATATAGTTCTGTTGTATGTTGTTATTACTCGGACCCTCCAGTATATCATGTGCTCATGATTTTTAGTGCCAGTTGCAATATTCGCCTTTTCCCATAAATTTTGCTTTTTTCTGCTTTTTAAACTCTGTAGGTTGTTGATGACGGGTCCACATAGACGAATTCCTTCCATTGCATTCCATTTCTTCCATTCTGCTTGCCATTCATAACTTTCTAATTGCAGTCATTCTCTTTGACACTGTATGTCCACCTTTCCTCTGCCTGTGTTTTTGTTATTATTGGTTTAATTCCAGTCTGTTGTCTTCATTTTCTTCCTATCTTATGCTTGCGGCTGCTGATTTTCTCAACCACCACATTTTCTGTGTTTATCTGCTGTTCTGCAAGTCCAACATTCTGTTCTATTCAGGATTAAGTTTATTGATACAACAAAAACCTTGTATAGATTGATCTTTAGTTTTAATAGTTAGGCTATGTCTTTCAAGATGAGTCTTGTGAACACTGAAGATGCCTTCCCAGTTCTGTATAGAATCTTTTTGACCTGATTAGTCATTAGTAATCACAGCAGCCAGTAGAGATTTGTTGTATATATTACCAACTTTAGACTTAAGTTACTATAATTCATTTTGTAATTTAACAAGCAATTAAACTGTCATTTTCTAGTGTTGCAAGTGCTGCAAATTTGATTTCTGCCACAATAGTCTGGAGGGTCTGATTGCTACAGTTCAGCGGTTTTGATATTTTACCAATGTGTATAGTTGCTACTTTTTAGAAAATGCACTGGGTGACTTGGAAAAGATCAGATTTAGTTCTTAGACCAAACACATAAGCTGAACAGCAAATTACCATGTTAGATTCTCGTTAGCAAGTATTAACAGTAATGGCATTATACGATGTACAATTTATGACTTCTTTTATTTCGACTCAGCAGATTAGCATTTAGGTTGATGCCTATTCTCATGGTAGCACAGCTGTTTATTTTGCAAAAGAAATAGAGAGCTGTCTACATCACTAATATCAACATGGTGATCATTTACATGTCAAGAAAATATTTTTAAAAGTGATTTCCTCCAAAAGAAGTCTGATCTCAACAAAAAGCCTGCAAGTTTTTCATCGCAGAGCTGTTCTGATTAAGTTTTGGGTTGGAGAAAAGTTCTGTCTTACCTCCAGTCTCAAACCTTATCAGATTCACAAGGTAAGATCGAATACTTGTTGCGAATTTGAAAATTGGACTAAGACCATAATTAAGACTGATCTTTTCTTCTAGTTGCCCATTGTGTGGTACCTCATACTCAGTGTGTGCTGTTACTTATAGAACGAAAACAACTGCTTTGTCATGATAGTTGTAACAATATTTAACTGCAGATACTGTCATGATTAGGGCGTGTTTCGATATCACGCACCAGCCACATAGCATTCAAGGCATTCCACAATACGTTACTACAGAACCATCTAACACTTTGCATGCCAGTGCTGCTATAATCACTGCATTGGTAACACTAAAAGTTGTAATAGTCAACTGACTATGATATGATCAACATCACAACAATTACCATTTTACACTCTCCTGATTCTTTTAGTTGAGAAAAGGAGAATTACACATTTTAACAGCTTAGTGGTTTGGAAGATATCAAATGAAACCAATTTCAATGCAGTGTCAGCAAATTATCACAAATTTACTAAAACTTCAAATTTCAACCAAGTAAAAATTAATTTAATAACAAGTTAACCAAATATTCACATTAGCCCGAATAATGAGCTAATAATGAAAAGAAAATCAATGACTGATGATGATAGTAAATACAACAAAAATGACATTGCAGAAATCACAGTGAACTAGAAATACTCCTCATATGTAGATAGTCTCATTATCAGCTTTTGATGAACACCAGTCTAGCCATATCCCACTGCAAATTACTTTTCTTCATCTACTGACTATAAATAATCTAATAATCAGGAAAATGGACTATAAGACAAAAACGAAGAAAAATAACACTGCGTGAAACATGCACACAGTTGAAGTGATGTGGCCTCATTTTCTATGTAACAGTTATGTACATATACACTTTATACTCTTTTTACACTGCACATGTTCTGTTTAAAAATGATATTGCAGCTACTAAGCAGTCGATCAAACTCAACTACAGTAAATGCTAGCAGAACACGCCAACAGGAACATTGGTCATAATGACTTTTCTGTATATGCAAGTGTTTAAGCAGTGCTCATCAGCGATACTGTGGATAGCCGGCAAACTGATTGTTTTGCTGTTGTTGCTGCTGCTGCCGCTGCAGTGCTGCCATCTGACGCTGCTGCTGTTGCTGTATGTAGCTAGCACTGACTCCCTGGACATGCACACTTCCACCAGCACTCGACTGTCGACTCAGTCCAACTGACTGCTGGCCATAACCAGGAAGCTGACCGCTGCCAGACCCAACCACAGCACCACCACCAGCCATCTGATTGAATCTACTGCAAACATAGCATGTTAAAAGCATATCAGACCAAGCACTTTTGAGTGCAAATATATGTAGAGGAAAGATAACAACAAGACATACATCATGAAAGACATCATGGTATCAAGCTATTTTGAAATATCACTATAATTCTGGCACTGTTAGATCCAAACAACGTATATACACTACAATAAACAAAGACAAACTTGTTTAAGCAGGACAATTGGATAAAATGGGGTATTGAAGAGGAGGTATTGAAGAAATTGGTATTGCCAGAGGTATTGAAGAAATCAATCTTCACTGACACCACCATCTTACGTCTTACCATCAGTGGGGTGCGCGCGTCCCCCTACGTGCACCTAGCACTTAGGCCTCGTGTGTGGGCCCATTGCGCGTCCACAGGTCAGGAGGGAAGTGGTGTTGTGCTGCAGCCATCACATATATGTATACACACATATACATACATGTTGATAGCGTGTGGTGTGTATGTGGTGCACTACCCTACTCTTCTTGAATGGACTAGTCGTCCACAAGCCGACCAGGCCATCGAGAGAGGTAGCGTGTGTAGGACTAAGGGAGGATAGAGGGGTAGGATTGAGAGACTGGTGCCTGTTGATTATACTGCCTGTCCAAGCCGCTGTTTCTTTTTGAATGTCCTAAACCCCAGCATGCATGCCGACATACTGCCTCACTGCTCAGCACAACCTCGTGCTGTTGGCCTGGGCCAAACTTAGCAGCACATGTGGACAGGGTGTTGGCAGCATGCCAGCACAGCCGGGCATTCAATCTGTTATCAGACGACTGGCAGTGACTAATTACTGAGCGTCTCTAAACTCAGCGTTAGCCCGACGGTCACAGTTTATAGAGGACACCGTTGAACCCTTGTGTCTGCCCGAGAATTTAATCTCAAAGCGTGCACGCTGAAGAAACGTGATACAAATTGTCCAGCTCAGCTGCGGATTGAACCCAGCAGCTCCGGCAACCGGCCACGACAGCGTGCACTGGCTAGCAGTTTAGCCCACTAAGCCACCTAGGCAGGCCTGACACCACCAGGAAATCTGGCGTATAGTTATTTATGCAACGGACAAACCTAGAATTGGGATTGAATGTTTGTTGTTGTTGCTGTGCTGCTGGAAGCGCCTGCTGACCGACATAGCCAGCTGCCTGTGGTTGACCAGTCATCGTGTTGCCACTGCTACCACTTGTACCTCCGCCGACATTTGATGCTGCAGAGCCTTGATATGTGGACTGTGTCAATTGCTGAGACGACTCCATCAGCTCGGCTGCAGGCTGAGCAGATGACATAGGCTGTCCGTACCCACCATATGCTGCACCTTGTCCTAAACCACAATAAATTCACAGTAAGTTAACAAGATAATAATGATAAGCTAACCTTGACAAATGTGAATGTAATTACACAAGACTGTGAAGCTGCGGACATCTTGTGGTCAGGTCATGCTGCTTTAATCTGACTAAATAGTAGTTATAGTTATCTTATTGCTTGCCAAACTGTCCTTGCAACTTTTAAGCCTGTAATACTGCCATGTGACTGATATTATGAATTAAGGATATACAAAACATTTGTCTACCTTGAGGTCCGACGGACTGAAACACACCAGCAGGCTGCTGCCCATACATCGGAGGATCGATGCACATTGGTCCGCGTGCTGGCACTTGCATGCGGTTCAGCATGGGACCAGCATGAGGCTGTCGGACTGCCGGATTCATGGTCCAGTTGGCACCGGTGGCCGACGGTGGGACGTAACCTATTCTCATTCCTCGTATGACAGTGTTGCGCAGAGCATCACGTGGGTTTCCATAGCGTCCGACACCTGCAGCAGTCCAACTGCTGTACTGCATCAGCTCTCAAGTTTGTTTAGGAAATCACAATGGAGTTTACTTCTCCGTCATTCCATTCTTCATTTCATATTCATTTCGTTCAGGCCATCTCTAATAGTGCATTAAAGAGCAAAACCTAAATGCCATGTGTCAAAGTTATTTTATAGAGGTTACTTTTCCGGCTACCACTTTTTGATGCCGCAAAACTAAATGTTAAGAGCAACAAAGACTCCCTCCCCACAAAAACTCAGTTCTCTGTAACCTTTAGAGCTTCAAGTCTGGAATTCTGGAAGTATACTGGACTTTATGCATTGAGAAAATAGCTAATCTACAATACTAAGATTATAACCGACACATCTCTGTGCACTAAGTGACTGCATGTTTGGATGTATAATGTTGAATTTATAGCACAAATGCAGACTCATAAATGTCATTATTAGACATTACTTAGCAACACGCAAATAACAAATTAAAAAAATTATTGATAAAAACCTGGTGGCATCTGAGGTGGAAACTGTGGATAGTTCCAGTTTGTAGCTACACCTGGCTGGTGACCTGGAAACATTTCTGAACGCGGAAAAGCCATTCCACCAGGACCCTGGCAATGAAGTACGAACAGCAGTTTCAGTAAAACTACACAATACTAACAACAGATCATGATGCAAAATTATGAACGAATCAGCCACAGAAGCATTCAGAAAAAGTCCAAACAGCATGAGAAATCTAATCCTCACCGGTTGCATATACTGGCCTGGAATGCCAACTGCATTCACACGTCCTGGTGCCACAGCAGCGGCACTGGCAGCTGCGCCGGCGCCAGACGACGTACGACGGTTTGATCGCTGCCTCTGTCTGCTGCGACTTGCGCTGCCTGTTGGTCGGAACTCTGGCTGCTGCAGCTGCAGTTTTGGGTCCATCATCGGTGGTGGCTGTTCTAATGTCTTGCTGTCCTATAACCAACAAAAAGTTGCAGAGAAACTGTTCAATGCTGTGTACTACTTACAAATGTTCTTACGTACAAAAAGCCAACAAAAACTGCCCAATTTGAAGTGATTCAAGGTCATCAGTAACAGTGTTAATTGATACAGCATACAAATTTCCTATTAGTGGTCTTTAGTAACAATCTCTATCTTACGCTGTGTTTGAGATATTACCACTAGTTCATGAATTCAGAGCTATAGCCAACAACTCTGAACAGTCCCTCAGTTTGGACATGACAGGAGAAAAAAGATAGTTTACGTAAAGACAGCAGCCCCATTCTCAACGTAGTACAGCAGCAAATTCAAATACATACATTAAACAGTTTGTCTGGTGGTGCTCCGAGGTCTTCAGGTGGCAGTGGAATTGGTTCCATGAAGTAACTCGGCGGTTTTCTCAACGAGTGTGTGTGATAGAGCAGCAATCTGAATAATACAATCAAAAATTATGTTACATGAGGATATGTTTCATACATAACAATTGTGTAAAATTTAGCTAGATTTTATTAACTGATGACAACATACAAACATCTAACAAACATATCTTGTAGTCACGTCTTACTGCTAACTGTTACTCGACTCAAACGCTGTATCACAGCTGTCAAACAGTCGATGGATGTCCATCACTTCACTGACAAGACAGAGTCTGTTGTTCTTTACAGTTCTCCTCAGACAACACTCCAGCTAATCATCATGTTAATATGAATGTAATAGTTTCATGAAGGTAACTGTTGAACCAAATGGTCAACATAGAAAAAGAGGTTCCAGAATGCACATGAAACGTGGACAATAAGAGGTACTCAAAGCTCTCATACAGGTCAATACAGAACTGTACAATAGGTGCCATAACTCGAGAGGTGGAGAAACACAATTGATCAAACCAATTTCATGGAAACCATCAAGCAGCCACTGCAACTCACCTGTGTTGTTCTTCATATTTCAGTGGTTTTCTTTCCAGCCTCACAGCACCGAACCATGACAGATTCAGCGGCCCAGCATTCTTGTGACCTTCCAATATATCCCATGGACTAACACTTTCCTTCTTCATGATCTGCAGACCCTAACATTACAACACCAGATCAGCAATCCATACACTACGTCCTAACAATCAGTCTATAATGTTGATAATAATAATTAATTAATTAACATACACGCATAATCATTTTAATGTCATTTTCTAGGTTAACAGATGATCCCTCAAAGTCCTCCAGGATATTGCTGGAGCAGTATTTTTATCAGCTGCATGCCATTCCTGACGCCCAACCAACAGTGTCAAAGCACTGAAATAATAATAAAATAAATAAATAAATGAGCAGTTGATAGACTGCATAACTCACGTCGGCCACTCGATCGCCTTTTGCACTTTGTGACCCTGTGAGCTTGGCCTTTTTATCCCAAATCATACCACTTATAGGATATCCCAAGGTCATTCCCTACATCAAGTTTGAACATTTTGGGATCATTCGTTTTTGAGTTATCGTGCGGACAGACAGACAAACAGAATCACAGACAGACAGACAGACGCCACTAAACGCTTTATTCCTGCGACTGTCATCAGCATGAATAACAACAAGTCTTCAAAGTGTCTCAAATGTATTAATTAGCATGAAAGAACAATAACTGTAGCAACGTAACCATCGACGAAACAAGAACAGTGAAAGTCGGATTCAGTACTAACTTGTTTACGTTGATCTGTATCACTGTTGGCCTTGTGTGTGCTCGTGCCGCCTCGTGTGTCACCTGACCCACTGTGAACGTACTCTGACATTATCACCTCACAGAACATTTTTGGAAGCGGCAGCAGCTGTCGTACGAAGTCGATGCTTGACGACTTGCGGTCACCGAGTTCTTTCTGTACATAAGTACCACGGATCATTTTACGCAGTTAACAGCAACACTGCCAGCAGTATTACAAGCAAACGTGTATTATAAAATCGGAGCTAGCAGCCAGGCAGTGATACGTACCTTGAGCTTGCGAATCAGACTTTGATACACTTTTTTGTTTTCCTCGCCTTTCTCGCTCAATTCACCAGCTAATGTCCCATGAACAAGGATTGCCAGCATGTCCACCACAATGGTAAACAGCTCACTAAACATCACACATAATATGTATGTCAATGCACTGCTAGCAACTGAAGCACTATTACTTTCATATATTCGTATAAAGGAATGTGTGGTGTAGTTGCAGCGTAAAAACTGTGTGATCCATGCCTGAGCGCTTCAGTGGCGAGCTTCTCACAATGGGGCGCTATACAAATCCAGTTTCCTTTACCTTTTTTCCTTTATACTAAACACTGGTAATAACAAAATGACATATACCAAACATTTTTTGTATATATTTTCTACTTCTGTCTCCAATCATGCCTGTTTTGTCTTTTTTGCTTCTATTTTTTCTGTCCATTTCATAGTAATTGTGTTACAGATGGTACACTACACTTATCCATTACCAGTTATTTCCATTTCTCACAAACAGCAATGTTCTTAATTGCACAGCTCTTTGAAGTAATAACCAACGAAACTCAACGGTTGATAAACAGTCGTCATAATTATACTGCAAGTCAACAAAATCCACTCACACAATTCAGTAAACTTATGTAATACAAAAACACTCATCAACGGCACATTTTATCCAACTGCACCATGTTAAATTATTTCAGTACTACACTAACTCCGGAAACTTCACTAGAAAGTTTTGTAATTTGTGCATGTCAATACCTGTTGTTCTGAATGTCGACAACTCCGCTGCTGACCATCTGGATCAACAGAATTGACCAATCCTGGGTCAAGTTGTTGCCTCGTTGAATGGTGTCAAACATATTTCCAACCTTACATAACAGTTTATTTCTATGACAGTTACAACTTTCAAAACACTGCTAATACACTACAGTAATACGTAACACTTAATAAATTAATTACAGACAATCAGAATGAAGTTCTAAAATCAAAAAGGCAAATTATCTTTTACCATATGACAAATATGCCAAAACCACTGGTACAAACCATTCATGTGGCATGTGGCAGAATCATGTATCGCATCAACCCCTACCCACTCAATTTTCTTGTATGCCAACTGTGCAGTTAACAATGCATGCATTGACAAGGTCTAAGCAATGGGCGAACAGCATATGACTCAGTAGCCAGACCTGATTCATATACAAATCAATCACTTATCATTTCGTTAACTTTTTGAAAAATATACGGATAAATGTGTTGATGAAGTTCTTATTCATTATTTTTCTTATGATTACCGGCATCTGCGTATTCACTGCGAGCAAAATCTGTTTACCTTCGTTTACTGACTCTGTGGCTTAATTTCCGCACAAATATTCTGGTAAACCTATCTTATTTTCTTCTTAAGAGCTCTGCCTATTAACAGGCAGGTCTAGGTCTCCACTGATGTCACTGAGCCACTCTTCTCTGTTCTGTGCTTTGTCTCTGATATAGATAATCGATGTCTGTACTTTTCATCTAATCCAACATCGACACAATAAATCCAATAAAGGTTATGCATGTTATGTCATCTCTTTTGCCTTCTATTCTTCCATCAGCACGTGACTCAAATAACAACTTACCAAGCTGAGTCTTAACAACAATGCTTCCTGCATCATTTGTTGCAGCTTCTCATCTGTTGTCAGCACTCTGTCCTGCTGCTACAAAGTACAAACATTACTGAAATTCGACACATACTCCATGTAACATGTTGTATGCTTTAGAAAATACTTTGAAGTTTGAAATGAAGCTAAAAAGAGATGACATAATACCCAGAATGTAACTATGTTCATTATCTTGAACCAATTTCAGTATTTCATGACATGGCTAAATCAGTGCG
>Ga0209145_1000198_pt1 | contig 11953 bp, 11 predicted proteins | sample WorMetfiPIANOSA2_FD_187396 | JGI IMG/M metagenome (GOLD analysis project Ga0209145, IMG submission 187396) | Marine gutless worms symbiont microbial communities from Max Planck institute for Marine Microbiology, Germany - Olavius filocauda... | ecosystem: Host-associated > Annelida > Digestive... | reverse complement strand
GATCAGCGTAGTTGCTCTACATTTTGCCGGGTTAGTATGGGTCACCGTCTGAGGGTTAGTAAACCATATCCATATGGTATGGCCACCCAGGTAATCCGTCTGTGTATAAGTACAGTAAGTACCAGTGGAAGCTGGGGAATAAACAAGCACACCATGGTCAGGATGCACCAGCCTCCGTATCTGTGGTCTTGTGATGCAGGCTGTTGTCTGGCTCGGGGCTATCATTATGTTAGGAAAGTTTTTCATTAACAAAAGGCTAGTGTATGACTGGCCTTATGTCATTAGCAAACATCATTCAGTTGTACAATAGTGTTTGTCAGAATTGTCTATCAAACTGTGGCTGTTCTAATAGCAGTAAGAATTTGAATGTTTGTTGCTGTTGCTCCATTGTCTTGTGTTGTCCATGTTATTGAAGATTCGTAGAATATTTGTTTGGTTGAATTTTTTATTGTCAAGATGTACAAAATATGAAGGAAATTGTTACGTAGTTTTGTCTGTTGGGACAATAAAGTGTCGTCATTTATTCTCTCTCACACGTGGTAAAATTGCAATACATGAATACATAAAAGTATACAACATGTGTGATCTGGATTACAAGGACACGTGTGATGCTGACTTATTCTACGAACCAAAAAAAAACGAATTTATGAACCTAGTAAACTCTATGAGCTACATAAAAATCAAAATCAAACATAGTAACACAATAAAAACTGTGTAAAATCCAAAGTCTGTGCCAGTAAAGGTAATGTATGTTTGTGTCATTCTGCAGCATTATTACTACGTGGTCTTGATGGTCTCACAACGGAGGAAAACATTATCTCGGCGTTTGCGAGTCTGACGTCGATGCCGTTAAAGAACGTTCGGGTCGTACGCGATCGACTGACCGGTGCAAGCAGTGGGTTTGCTTTTGTTGAACTACACTCGTTGAAGGAAAGTCAAGATCTCCTGCAGTATCTCGAGAGCATGTCAACACCACTTGAAGTTGATGGAAAAGCACTGATTGTAAATTATGCCAAGAATACCTTTACGACAGCGTGTGTATTCAACGTATTTACAGCTAAAGTACTGCACTGTTGTTTTGCTGGCCTTGCTTGATGTCTTTTTAACTGTTATTAATCATTTAATTTTGATTTGAGTCTGTGGCATAATAAATGTGTTGGAGCTTAATGTAGAAATGATACAAACTGTGATCTTTTTAAACTGTCATTATGTCCTCGACCTCCGTAGGGAGGGGGCATTATGAAATGGTAGCAGATGTCTGTCCGTCTGTCCATTTGTCTGCCATGTTCCTTGAACTAACTCGAGAATGGAAAAGCTTAGGAAGCCCAAAATTGGCAGGATGGAAGCCCATCACACGGGTAATCTATGAACCTATTTAGAGGTCAAAAGGTCAAGGTTACCAGGCTGATTGTGTCTGTTTGTCCACACGATAGAACCAAAACTGCTGAAACTACAATCACCAAACTTGCCACAGGGATAGTCCATCATGAGTCTTGGCTATCCATTTAATATTAGGTCAAAGGTAAAGCTTACATGGTCACAAGTGCTGTAACACATTTCGGTTGAAGGCGAGTGGCCAGCATCTAGTTTCCACTGTACTGATAGAAAACTGCAAAGTGTTAATGGAACTGGAATAAAATGATGTGCTGTCTAACAGGATTGCGACATTGGAACAAGGTGCATCCACGACACAAGCACATGACTACCAGCAGCATGGATATTATGATTACATCTCTTGCTGTCAACAGGCCAATGTTGCAGGTATAGTTCTCTGAATGGCACATAGTCGGAAAGTTTAAACATATTCTGGGAAAATGAAATACCCGTCAGTGAAAATGTAGAATCCTTTTTGTCTTGAACTGAATATTTTGGATACGTAATGTATATGTAGCATAAGCTTGTATGCAGCAGGGATATTTCAGTAGCTAAAAACTGAAACAAAATTTGTAAAACTAAAAACAAAATTAAATATTTTATAAAAACTAAGTAAAAATTAAAAACTGTTTATCAGAAAGGAAATAAAAACTAAAACTTTTTAAAAATAAAATAATCAAATCTGATTTATCACAATGCCAGCTTCTGTGCAATTACTTGAAATTCTGTCCTTCCAGTCTGTGACAAGAGTTTTTGGTAACTTACTGTATTATATTTCTGCATAAGTGGCTTCATTCAGTGACTTTTGACATTTTACTTGGTGAATTGTATAACATGTTTATGTCTTTGTGTACTTATTGTGATGTTAAAATAAATTGAACATATGGCTCGTATAAAGTTTTATCAGAAATTTTTTTTTTACTGAGAACAAAAATGAATACTAAATAGAAACTGAAACTTTTTATGTCAAAACTAAATAAAAACTGAAACTAAATAAAGACTGAATAGAAAACTTCAAAACTAGATTACAAACTATATAAAAACTGGACTGAATCGATTTGCAAAACTAAAATATCACTGATATGCAGCAGTAGTGCCATTAAGATATTGTACTTTTCGTAATGGGGTATTATTACGTTGGCACATCCTGTACATTTAGTGGAATACGATTGGATGCATTTATTGATACAATTTGGTGGTGCAAATCTGATTGATTGTCAGCTGGATTCTCACTAAGGCTTGTGCGAGTTGGTGGTGGTGTCAGGTGGGCATACGGCCAAAGTATACTAACGTTCCATGGAAACTACTAGTTTGTAGGTTGGAATGTGTTGAGGAGAGTGCACAATATCTGGGGGGAGCCAGACCAGAGGCCGTTTATCTAGCTGCATAAACCAACAGTGTCAAAGCCTTGGGCACTACGTCCATTACATTGTTTTATGCTCAGACTTTCCTAACACTAAAGGACTGAATATAAAAATTTATTGCATATTCAGTCCTTTGGTGTTAGGAAAGTCGGAGCATAAAATAATGGAATGGGCAAAGCGCCTTCAAGGCTTTGACACTGTCGGATAGGCTTCATAAATGCAGCTGCGCTGTAAACAATCTGGCTTCAACAAAGTTTCCTTTGGTGTACAGAACCTAAGCCTTGGTGATTGTCAGAAAATTGCCTGGTTAAAAAAGCTGTGAGGTATTGTTATAATTTTGATGAAAGTCGATCTGACTATTTTTTGTGTGGTTGCAGCAGCCGACTCGTCGAACGCGGCCGAGGTGGCACAGGCAGCCATCTTGCAGTCACATCAGAAGAAGATGAAGCATGGGACCCAGTCGGCCGTATTGTCAGCTGCACCGGTCCTACACCGACCAATGCAGCCTGCAGCCACGTTCGCTGAATATGCGCAGTATCGTGAGTTGATGGTGTTTCAGTTGTAATTCACGTGGTCTTAATTCGTCACATCTTCATTGATCGTGTGTCATTAATAGTATTTGATATAATACAGTGTGTGAATATACGTTATCAATATTATTCTTGCATTGACACTGTTGGTTAGACATGAGGTGCTGATAAGAACATTCTTAAGACATACTTTTTTAGACTCACATTTGATTTATTAGGCTAGTTTCTCTATTTTAGCCCAGTTGTTAGATTTTATAGTATTTTTTATTCTTAATTTTTACTAGCACCTATGTCCTTTTTTTCTTTAATAGGCACTATACAAATGCGATATAATGATGATGATGATGAATATACCATGTCTGTAAATCAGAAGACAACAAGACCACTGGGATTTCCTGTAGTGCTTTGCCTACATATATAAGGGTTATAACAATTTATTTTATCCAATATTTAGGTTGTCGGTAGCATGTATTATTGAGTTGAGTACAGCTGCATGGTTTCTGCAGTATTTAATCAGATCACTTGTTCCTATGCAAAAATAATGAATAATAATTGTTGTTATATATGAGCTGCATTTATTCAACTAGCAAAATTAATAAAATATTGCCACAACCACGTACCACCTCTGATGCTGCGTTTATCTGGCGCTTCGCTGCTGGCCGTCCCTCGGACCAAACTGGCTTGCCGTGCATTCTCTGTTGCGGTTCCCTCTATCTGGACGTTAAACTCTACTAACTCAACTCACTCAACTCTATCTGGAACTCTCAACCCGCTGATTTTGTTTATGCCATAACCTTTCTACATTTAGGCGACATTTAAAACCTACCTCTTCAGTTCCTTCTATCACCTGTGCCGCCACCAGTGCCTCTGTGTCTCTGGACTTTATGGCACTATACAAATGTTTTATTATTTTTATTTATTATTATGAAACGTGTCCTGTTTAACAGATAGTTGAAATAGTGATTTTGTGACTGTTGAACTGGTTGTTGCTGCAGCTGTGCCAGATGTATCCACGTACGTCTACGATGAGTCTTCAGGTTACTACTACGATGCTTCCACTGGTCTCTACTATGATGCTAACACTCAGGTATTGAGAATGTTTTGTTGGATTGTTTTGGAATTCACACAGTACAGTGTTGCTAATGACATCACACAGAAATAGATACATGCTCTGCTTAGTATCTAATATCAGCATAGTATCAGTTGTTGGGCCAGACCAGTTTCGACGGAATAGATTAACCCACCTGTTTGCCTGTTGTTAGCATTTCGTTAGAGGTGTTTTTTACATATTGCGTTATATTAATGTACATTTACTTACTTACTAGAAGCTAAGGTGTGAGCCGTGTAGTAGTTCTTATGCAGCATTTCATACCATTTAGAAAATTATCACAGGATTTGTTCATGAACTGTATACATGCAACATACTCCACTAATCCATACAGTTACTGTATTAGGGCAGTTAGAGTCCACAGCTGTTAAGAATATTAAATGAAGTGATGCCAGTTATGAGATTGAGTAGTTTTTTAATGGCACATCATCACATAATAGGCCATTTCGTGCCATTGCTAGTCAAGAGAACGAAAGACCTAGAGAAGAAGAAAGTCATCTTGCACATGATGTGTGGATCTAAATGAAAGTAAAAGAGCACCATGTAACGTTTGCTGCTGCTGCTGCCTGAGTTTGGAATGATCTACCAGACACTGTTAGGGATTTTTCTCTGTCTGAAGACGGTTTTGCCAAGTGGTTAAAGACATTCTTGATGAACTAGGCCGCAGCGCCTCTGACGTTGAAGAAGCACCATTAAGTTGACTTATTATTATTTATTACTTTGTTTAGCATATCTATCAGTCCTGGTATTTTGTTATGTTATAGGACCAACCATCGTGTTTGATTGTTATAGTCATTATATGGTCGTATGCTGTTTCATAGAAATCACTATCTGGTAGAGACTGTGCCCACATAACTGTCACATGTATGACAGTTTACTGATGTTGACCTGACCAATCTCTGAGCCACATTCAGTAGGTTAGCATAGCTTGGAGACGGAAAGAAAGCAATGCTGGTAAACCAGCCATGAGGCTGTCTAATCTGGCATGTTTCATGCTAGCATTTGTCTGTGTTTGGATGCAGTATTATTACAACGCCCAGACTCAGCAGTTCCTCTACTGGGATGGTGAGAAGTGTACATACATGCCCGCACCAACTTCCACCGCACAAGGCAACCAGGCTGCAGCAGTAACGACGACGGTCTCGGCAAGTCAGGAAGAACCAAAGAAAGAAGATGAGCAGAAGAAACGGTCTGTGACACCAGAGAAGAAGGTTAAAGTTGCTAAAAAGATTGTCAAGGTAAGCAAACACAGTCATGTTGCAGGTGGTGCGTCTGATGTTCTGTTTTATTAATTACTCACTCCGACGATAGTCGCAGGAGTAAGGCGTTTATCGGCGTCTGTGTCTGTTTGTCTGCATGATAGAACCAAAACGGCTGAAACTACAATCACCAAACTTGTCATAGGGATAGTCCATCATGAGTTCTGGCTTCCCATTTAATATTAGGTCACTCAGAAGGTCACGGTCACAAAGTACAAAAACGTATTGAAGGTGCTCGAGTGGCTGGCATGAATTTGTTCTCTGTCGAGTACCGTAGTCAGCCTCTGGTTGTATCTGTTAAACAGCCGTGGCTAAGTGGTGAGGCATCGGACGCTGACTTGACTGAGTGACCTGATTTGATTGCCACTTAGACCTGTGTGAATCAGTAGTACTATCGGGAATGGAATACAACCAAAATTGCTTAAATGTCCAGAAATAGTCTCAGTTACGTGCAATATTTAAGGAGCCCTTTAATGTACTGTATATATAGACATATTGATAAAACTCGTAGTAAAGTGTGTGGAAATAAAAATATAAATGTCATTTCACATGCTGTATAGCATGTTGACTGTTGTGAATGAATGTGTATTGAAATGTTGTGTAAAGTAACCACATTTGATGTTCCCATTCACAGCTTGAACCACTGACTGGGCGGGTACGTAGCCAATTAATAATGTGATTTCCTATACATAAGTAACTCGGAACCTACAAAAAGCTGAAATTTGAAGATTTGTACACAAAGAGCATGTGACACAGTATGATGCCCATCTATTTTGAATTTGAAAAAAATCATGTTTTCTGCAAAAAAAGTACAAAAATTCATAGAAAAAAACATGTCCACATTATCTAGATGAAATCCCAAAGCTGTTCTGAGGACCCTAATGACAGATGGCGTACACTTGTTGACAGGACATGGAGAAGTGGGCGAAAAAGCTGAATGCACAGAAAGAACATCTAAAGGAGGAAGTGAAGCAGCCTGTTGCAGAGCCGATCATCGACATTTCTTCTGTGTCTTTGCCTTTTTCAGCAGCTGCTGATGCTGGCTTTTCCATGCTAGAAAAGGTGAGCATTGTCTGCGTCTTACACCAGTAGCAGTGATGAAATATTCTGCTGAGAGCGAAGATATGTGTCCACTGTTTGTAGTTATCTTTTTGTTGTACACTTATTGTACATAGATTTATGTTTAATGTATATGCATAATCGGGTTTATTTTAGCTCATTTGTGAAACAGGTTGTGCTACCTCTTATGCCAACAAAGAAGCACGTTTATTTAAACGCACAATATATATTTAGTAATTTTAAGTGGGTGCTGTCAAACAATCCACTACAGTCATCATATAAGCAACTGTGAAATAAGAAATCACACTGGATGCACTCCAGCTACTGACATCATCAGTTGCAGACGAATCCGTTGCAGACGACTGCAACTCTTCGGCCACATTGCAAGGTCTGCACCTGAAATGGACCACTGTCGTGCTCTACGTGCCGCAATTTGAGGTTCGCCTGCTGACTGGAAACGACCTCGAAGACGACCAAGACAGACATTGACTCGAACTGTTGAAAACGATCTGAAACCTGCCAACATTGGTCTGCACACCGCGTGGCGGCGAGCGCAAGATCGTGCTGACTGCATGGAGAACTTCGTGTCGACAGCAACGCTCCACTAGGGACATGCTACTGATGATGATGATGTCAAACAGAGTAGTACAAGATGTCTTTTTCTGTTGCAGACCGTGTACAACAAGCGTGTGACTGATGCAGTACGAGAGAAGGAAGCCACACTGTCGGCTGCACCTGCAGCTGCACCTGCAGCTGCAGCTTCTAGTTCAATGGTATGACAAAATGGTTTTTCGTACTTAAACATAATAATTTGACATAGACTTATGTTGTATTTGTGATCGTACTTTGCACAAATTATGTCTTTTGAATTTGTATGTTGTTTGTGAAATTCTGGTCAATTTTTCTGTGACAGTATCTCTTGATCTACAGAATGCCTAAATTTCGTACTTTGTATGCTGCGAGCAATAGCATGTGTTATGAGATCAATACCAAAATTCAGATTATTGCATTCTTACATTTATTACATTGCGTAATTTGTCATTGCAGTTCACTCCTGCCGAAGCAGAAAGCTCGAACGCTCCAGTCTCCGTTGAAGAGCTGATTGACTGGACCAAGTTAGCGTGTCTCCTTTGCCGACGAGCTTTCCCGTCAAAAGAAGTTCTTCTTAAGCACCAGCAGATGTCAGACCTGCATAAGGTAATGCAGCATTTGTTTCAACACCATGTAGCACTATTCTCACTGTACTATAATTGTCTGTGCTCAGAGTCTGATAGTATTGGACATTATGAAGGGTATTTGACCTGTGAAATATCCTGCTTTAGCAATGTATTAAAGGTTTTCAGTCCTGACTGATGGTGACTGCCAAATATACTAGTAGTTTATTGGTATTTTCGTTATTCAGCCATTTCATTTTAGTTAGCACGTTTGGTTAAAATATTTTAATGGACCAAATTCAAGTGCTTGCATTCAGGTATATAGTTAACTTGTCTGAATTGTGTTTTCCGTATATATATATATATATATATATAAGCTTAATGGTCTTCATGGTCATCTGAACTAATTAATCGATGTATTGATATTTTGTGTATTTAATTTTGTTTTGTTTTTGCACCTAATAGTGCCCGTGCTGGATTTGGGTAAAATTTATGTTACATTTTTATACGCAGATGTTGGTCTTAGGAGTACAGTTTTATTGTGTGTAATGTGTTTCTGTATCGTGTCAGAAAAACGTAGAGGAGTTGTTACAAAGAAAAGGTGGTGGTCTGTCCCAGGATGGTTCAACGGTATGTACAGATTTACTTCGTTCACATTTTCGGATTATTTTTTGATACAATTTAGTCAAGAGACAAACTAATAGTAGTGAACAAATTTATTACGGTTTTTGTCAGGCAGTTAAGAGCAGCCATTGTTCAATGGTTTTATTTAGATTGTATGGGTCATTGATGGTGCTGGGTAGGGCATCCAGCATAGAAGTGTACCAGGCGAGGTAAACTTGCCATACTTCTCCAGAGCATGATGTCGTAAATGGGCGTAACACTGAGTCTGTGAAGCATGGCCAGTGTGATATCAGACTTATGGTTACCTTCCAGTCCTATCCGCAGAGCATTACCGCTGTATGGCTGGTGCCAAATTATACTGCTTGGTAACAGAGGCACATGTGTGTGAACAACGTTCACTGAGTGAAGTGGAACAGCCAGGAGTCAAAACCATGACCTCTTGATAGCAAGTCTGATGCCATAATGTTACACCACCAGTCCACCTCAAACGGGGTGTGCACATCGTTAAAAGGTGCCGTCTTTTTTATCGGACAGTTGCATACGAAAGTAATTTTTTCACTACTGTTAAAATTGCTACTTTGCACCGAACATTTTTGCCCATTTCATAATCCACAGCTAGAGGCTTGGGCATAACTCATGCTGACCACTCAGTTGCCTTCAATATGTTTTTGCGTGAGTTAATAAATTTCAAACTGTTGCTGATCAGTAGTGGTTTGGTTGATGTATGTAACGAGTGCTACTCAGTGACTGATGAGATTTCTGTCAAGAGTACTAGTGTGCTTGGTGTGATGCAGTTGCAGTACCGCGACAGGGCGAAGGAACGACGAGCGAAATACGGTCAGCCCGAGCCACCGCTGCCGAAACGTAGGAAAGCCGATGAAGAGCCAGCACCTGTGCCGTAAGTGCTGTTTGATGTACGATCTGTTTAGGTGTCATGATTATAATGCTAATAACAGTAAAAATTATTGAAAACTGCATTAATCTCTTGTTGCATTATGTTACATTTTTAATCTGCTTAAAAAATATTTTAATGGATATAAACTGTCAGTGCTCTCAGATATCAAGATCAACTATTCATGGTGGTCCATAGAAAAATGGAAGTTTATGTTTGATAATAAATATTTCAAATTTTAGCAGATTTGAGTAATTTTTGCACAGTTTTAAGAAGAAATAAATTCCTCACATTATGACAGTCAGTAAGATAGTAAGATGGATAGATCTCTAGAATCTGACTAACATCTAGTACTGAATAACAAGTAATCATATTTCTGGCCGGTTTTTATTTTCTTTGGGTTAACTTTCGTGAACAGAATTATCACATAGAAATGTTTTACAAACTAAAACTGTTAAAACGAAACATGGGTATACTTGATCTGAAGCAGTAACTGTAGTCTAACAAGGTATTTGTGTGATGTTTTCAGATTTGAGCAGCCCACAGCACATGGCATAAAAGAAGACAATGTTGGAAATCGTCTGTTGCAGAAGATGGGCTGGAAAGGTGGTGAAGGCCTTGGCAAGACACATCAGGGCATTGTCGACCCAATAGAGGTGTGTTTGAGCTACTAATATTACCATGACTCCCACTTATACAGAAACTATGCAAAGAAACTCTTTAAAGAGTCAATATACTTTAATGAAATTCGGCTCCAGTGGTCAGTGCTCACTTGGTGGACAACCCCACAATCTGGCAACCTGGTTTCACCCTCCCACAACAACAGTGGTCTCTCCTGAACCGTTTTCGTACCGGTTAACGGCACTGTGTGGCCTGTAGAAAGACTTGGCATCTTACAGACACTGATTTGTGCCCCTGTGGTGAGACCCAAATGATGTCCCACATCATCGAATCTTGCCATCTTAACAAGCTGAACGGTGGTCTGTCTCAGCTTCACTCTGCTGATGATGCTGCTATTGCATGGCTGACCAACTATGGGACTTAATTGCATATGCAAGAAGCAGAAGAATGAAATTCTGTTTAAATGTCTTTTTAATTGTATCTGTAGTGATACCTATGGTGTTATATGGTTGGTCAGAACATTTTGCCAGCTCCATTGCATTTGGTAGATAGATGTGTGCTTTAAGCTGTTCAAAGCAGATTTTGTTTGACTGATTCTGTGACATTTGGTAACTTATTTTACATGGCATGTAAAAATTCTATTACTTACTTACCTTCAGTTTTCACTTAATGCCGTTTGAGTACATGTACTTTGTGACGCCGATGAGTCGCAGGAGTAAGTCGTTCACCGCGTCTGTCTGTGTGTCTGTCTACCTGATAGAACTAAAACGGCTAAAACTACAACCACCAGACTTGCCACAGGGATAGCCCATGATGAGTCCTGGCTGCCAATTTAATATTAGGTCAAAAGGTCACGGGGTCACATAGTGCAAAGACATTTCAGTTAAAGGCAATTGAATGGCAGGCGTGAGTTTGCACTCTATAGACTACCCACTATCTAGTTTATTAACACATGAGCCTAACTCATACTGGTTTCTTCTGTAATTCCCAATGATGTATTTGCTTTATTTTGAGTAGTTTGATGTTGATGTAAACTGCTGTTGACAGGCAAGACAGCGGCAAGCCCAGGCGGGGCTTGGTTCCCGTGGAAGTGCGTTCAACGTTGAGCCGACCGGCACGTACAAGGAACGCGCTCGCAAGACTTTCCAACAGTACTTTCAGGAGATTAACTGAGAGAATCAATCAGTATCATATACTGTTACATTACTGTATAATTTGTATGTTTTTCTGTGTGTGCGAATCTCGCTTTACATACATGGATGTATTGTGGATTATTGTTTCAACACACGACATGACACAGATTGAAATTACGCAAGCAGAGACTGTCAGTTCCCATCTGTATTTGCAAAGCCTGTTCATGCAAATAACTGATTTTTGGATGATGTTTGTTTGTTTTACGATAACTGAAAAACGAATAATCCCAAGGTATTCAAACTTGGTATAGGGAATGACTTTTGGATATACTCAAAGTGGTGTGTTTTGGGGTTAAAAGGTCAAGATCACAGGATCAATAAATCCATTTTGCATACTAGAACTAGAATTCATCGACATTCACTAGGTGGTGTTACTAGTCGTCTGCTGTTTCGTAGATAGTCTGTGCTTCATTAACATTTGCTAGGTGGCAATGAGTGTGTTCTAGTTCTATCTGTATGCTGGAGTTAAAAATGCAATACATCGAGATGATTATACAGTTCACCTGTGATGTTACTTTCCTCGTTTCATTACACCTTTACTATCGGATGGAGTCTTTATGCAGTGAATGGTTGTCATTGGTTTGCGCTAAGTCACCATTGCACTAAAATGCATTGTGCTTATGAAGTTTGTAACTGAATAAGCATTACAGTTTTTTAGCAGTTAACTTTAATAGTTGATGGTTAGATAATCATTAATTTTTATCAAAAATGTAGGCCAAAAATTGATTTTGACTGTTACGCTGATATTAATTTCCAACTTCCAAGTGTTATAACT
>Ga0209145_1000197_pt1 | contig 11960 bp, 8 predicted proteins | sample WorMetfiPIANOSA2_FD_187396 | JGI IMG/M metagenome (GOLD analysis project Ga0209145, IMG submission 187396) | Marine gutless worms symbiont microbial communities from Max Planck institute for Marine Microbiology, Germany - Olavius filocauda... | ecosystem: Host-associated > Annelida > Digestive... | reverse complement strand
ACTTTGACGTGAATGTTGTAAATTGTTACATGTTGTGACTTGTTGATCAAGTCAGTACATTATATCTAAAATCTACTGTAAAATCTCTTGATTTAAAAAATCGGTATAATTACGTTACGTAAATTGTCATGTAATCAGTTTGATGTGGTTTTGTGGCGCAGGAGAAGGACAAGAAGTACATGCTTTCTCTGGACAGTCTAAAAGTACGTGACATCGAGGCGAGCTTTATGGGCCGCCGTTACCAGTTTGCACTCTTCAACGTCGATTCGAGGTCTGTAACTGCGTTTCCCGAACAGCAGTAACGCAATAATGACAGCAATATTGACAGCAGTGACATTTAGCACCATACAGTCATGACTTTGATGCATTGTTGCCACGACTTGAAGAGTTGCAGAACAGTCAATCGAGAAAATATTTTAATGTGCTTAAAAACTGATGGGCAGCCTGTGTAGTTTGTGCATGACATGACATTGGAAAGTAAAAGAAAATAAGAAAATGAAACTAAACCAGAAAACCAATAAGTATGAGAAATGTAAAACACACGCTAGAGTCCGCGAGCAGTCCAGAGGGTTTTGTATCACTACTCTACGGTGGGAAGGATTTGTGGAATAAGTTTTTGATCCTGAAGTGAAAAGAGGAGGAATAACAGAGATGAAAGTGGAGATGATAGGAAAGATGAACTTGCAAGTGTGGAATGAGAAGAATGTAAAGGAGACTGATTAGGATGACGTTGCGGCTGACAAAATGAAACATGAATTTGATTTCATGGACTGAGTGAGACTTCCTGGAACTGTTGACTACTGAACTTTGTGACTGTAACTGCGGTGTGTATAATGTGATGTAAAAAAATAAATTTAAATAACCATAAGTAGTGCAAATGATTGAATAAAGTTTCCATTTTATTAGTCGACCTAATAAAGTGGGTCTCAGATGTCCGTCCGTCCACAAAAAGTTTTTCCGGTTCCGATGAAATTTGGTATGTAGGTAGAGGTCGATAAGTGAAACACGACGGTATGCCGTATGACCCGATCCAAGGTCAAGGTCACGAGATCTTTAAAGTTAGAAATTCTTCAGTTTTCAAAATCTATCTCCTCCGGCATTTTTAATGTGAGCTGGCAAATGACCTGATTCTGAAACTATGGAACAATATCTAAATTTTGTACGGACCAGATTTTCGATATCTGTCCTAGTTTTTGTGTCACGTGACTATGAACTTGGAACAAAATTTAGATTGATAGTTGTTTACTTACTTAGAAAAACCATGGAAATAGAGGTTTCCACTTTTGGCAACTTTTTGACAGATACAGGAAGTACGGACTGTAAACATAAACGTTTTCAGATTTTAGAGGAGTCGACCATCAGTCCCGCACGGGGCTAATTTTTTGTTTATTCATTTTCACTTTATTTTATTTTGATTGTACTTTTTAACCAAAGAGCAACAGTAAAAGTGGTCCTGCACCTTGCTGTCTTGTTCATGAACATATATGCATTGTGGTTTGCAATATGTATTGTGTGTGTGAATAAAGATGAGCTGAGATTGGTTTTGTAAAGGAATGTGTACAAAGATCACAAGCAGCTGGAGTTGTCAGCTGTGAATCAGGAGGAAATGGACAGCTGGAAAGCGTCGTTGCTTCGTGCTGGTGTGTACCCGGAGAAAACACAGGATAAAACTGACACATCGGTGTGTAAACACAGGATAATTTATAGAAGCAACATACCTTTTTTTCACCAGTAAACTAATGTGGCTGATTTTGTTACTGTCACGTAGAGCATGTAATGAAAACACAATGGTACACTCGTATGTAGATCTGATTTAACATAATGCGGTAGCAGTGAATTTTTGCTGTTTAGTGGATGAAAAATTTATATAAATTAAATATTTCTATAGTGTGATAGTAGTGGAACCAGCTGCAAAGTGCCGTAATGAGAACTAATTTAAGAAGCTTAAGTTGTTCATTATGAACTGCTGATATGGACGGTATTTTTATCATTTAAACTGAGCACATTTGTACATCCAAGAGCATTGCAACATAAAATGTAATACGTTAAGGAACTTCAAGTTCCACGCTTTTGAAACAATATGGCACATGCCGTAAGGAGGTCACACAGTTTTTCCTGCCACATATATGTGTAAGTGCTTTCCAGCAGCCGGTAGTAACGACCATATATGGATGTGGCACAGAGCAAGGATGACGTAGGATCGATTGATCCTCAGTTGGAGCGCCAGGTGGAGACAATTCGCAATCTTGTGGACTCGTACCTCAAGATTGTTCACAAGACCCAACGAGACATTGTACCCAAGACAGTGATGCACCTCATTGTCAACGAGGTACGACATGTCGAGCATTTTGTCACGTTAGGCTCGCTGCATTTGTGATTGATACTCTTTGTACTGCTTTTGTACTGTTCCAACAGTCTCCATAGGTTGGAGTATGGAGGCCTCTGGGACACCAGTTAATAATAATAATAATAATAATAATAATGGACAATACATAGCAACAGCCGATCAGCCCTGAACAGTTAATGTAGAGTGAATGAAGCAAAAAACTACACACTGGAGGAAGGAAGTTGAAATACTTTACGGAATAGGAAAGTTTGCAGTTTGCTCTTGAAGGTGTTCTGTGTAGAGCAGATCTTTAATTGTTGCTGTTAGTTGCACTATGATGAACATAATTTCTATTGCAGAGCAGTCCAGTGGCACTTATCATGAAACCGACATAATAATTAATTATATAAATGCAATATTTGTTAATGTTTTTTTCATGTCTGCCCTCGAACATGCATTAAAAGGCTTGTTCTTGCATGTATTATGATGTTTGTAGATGAAGTCTTTTGTTAGCTCGGAGCTGCTGGCTCACCTTTATTCATCAAGAGACCAGGTACGACCTTTTCTACGATGAATGCTTTTAATTATGGCACCAAACTGAACTGACATGCAGAAACTGGAAGTGTGGTTAGTGTGTCTTGGATGACTTTAAGTCCGTGAATTGGATTGCAGACTGTCTCGCTCAGTTAAGTGTGATATTTGTAGCATGTGTAACATCTGGTATGCATGGCTTAGTATTCCCGTGTGTACAAGTGTACGTGTACGTGTGTACAAGTGCCGTTGTCGTTTGAATATACAACAAGTCATAATTTTCAGTATACTGATATTTGGAATAATATGGCGTATGAAATTATGTTACATAACATGTGTTTCCTTCAGTGCTTTGACACTGTTGGTTAGACGTAGGGTTTTGATATCATGTCTGTAAAACAAAAGACGACCAAACCACTGGGTTTTCCTGTGATGCTTTGACACTGTAGGTTGAGTGGCAGGAAGGACATCCGGCTCATAAAAATCCAGTGGTTGTTCCAATAAGTCGCTCCTTTGTGAGAGTACTGGCTTACCTGGGTTATCTTCGATCAGAGTGCCGTAAAACGGTTGTTCGTTACATGTGCTGGAAGGTATATGAATGAAGTCAGGTGATAGGTGTGTCCACTGATACATGATTCAGGAGCACAGTAACGGCGTCGATGTATCTTAGCAGCAAGTCATAATGATGCTGGTTACAGAACTCGTTGATGGAAGAGTCGGCGCATGAGGCACAACGTCGCGAAGAAATGCTGCGAATGTACCACGCAACGAAGGAAGCTCTTTCGATCATTGGTGAAGTGTCTACAACCACAGTTTCGACACCTGTGCCGCCACCTGTTGACGACGATTGGATTAAACCAAACGAATCGTCCCGCTACGCTGCTAATGGGTTTGTTAATACACTTAACGTCACCTACGGTAGCTTAGTTCACCCGCATAAGGGACTGCACCGTTGAGATCGACGGATTGATGGGTCCTTTGGTGGGCATACAGTCCAATTCTGGAAGTCCAGATCCTGGAGTAGCTGTCACACGGCCAGACTCCGGCATGACTGCCGGGTTGCACACCGTACTTGCAGCTGCACACTTGCATACACACACACACACACTGGTCTGATGGCCATTTCACAAGTGAACCTGCGTTAGCCGACTGCTTCCTTGATTTTCTTTCTCCATGTGTTCCCGTCATGTGTATTGTCTCGGGATAGGACGGAGCTTTACATATCCACCTCGACTCTGCCCTCCCCCCCGCTACTGTTCTGCAGAAGGAACTGTATAGTCGTCGTGTTGACTGAGATATACCTTTTATTTTATCAGTTCACCACGTCCGTTTTTGCACTCTATGTTTAGTTTCTAAGGACAGTGCTGACAGTGAAAGATAAATTCTTCTGTTAATCTGGTACGAGTTTCTAGCCCATGCTGTAAAATGAGTTAGCTGTTGTTATTGTAGTTCATAATAGTGTTTGATTGGATCAGTAACTATCTGGTAGCTAGGATAAATCATGGATAGAAACACTGCAAAAGCTATCTTGCATTTAGTTTCTGGGAGTTGTGAGACTCGATTAAAATTTTAACTTAACAGAAAACTGCATACCAGTCAGTAGCATTAAGATGGAAGTTTTTTACGGTCAGAACTGTCTTGTTCTAAACCATGTCACCACACATTTATTGCTTATAACTGGCAGAAGAGTTCAATTCAAAGTACCGTAAAAAATAGATCAGACTTACTTCTTAGACTAAACTGATTATTTGAACAGCAAATTACCAGATAAGACCGGAGTTCGGATTCAAACTTAGACCTAATTAATATTCATGACCAGCGACCAACGTAAAAACTGAAAATCGACATAGTCTGTCATGGACGCAATTCACTAACACATTCTGATAACACAAATGAAGTGTTGCTTGTCAATAATTCTACAACGCGTGACGTTTTACGTTGACAGACTCGAACGTTAGCTGTAACATTGCTGTGCTTTGATAGGCCGCCGTCACCGAGGTCTGTGCCAGGGTCCAAGTCAGGTCCTGCAACAAACCCGTCGATGCCCCAGAGACCAGCACCAGGTGCCCCGTCAAGAGCTGCACCGACTGTACCGTCAAGGATGGGTCCAAGTCCCACTCCTACCGGTGGCAACCTTCCTGCGCCGTTGGTTCCATCGTATGTGAACACCTTCTCTCATTCTGCCTAGTTATACCGTTATATACATGCAGTGACTTGTGTATAATTTTTTGTTTGTATCTTTTGTTGTCTGTTTTATCTTTTTTTTGGATAAATGAGACTGAAACAATTGATAACACTTTTAAACTGAGTTATTTTGAGATGTCTCCGACACTACAACCAGTGTCTATTCTATTTGTCTTGCTCAGTCAGGTGTTTGGCATTATTATTATCCCCCGCCGCCAGTAGGCAAGGCGGTGGATATAGTAACAAGTAGTTCTGTATGTATGCATGTGTATGTAACACTTTTCGTTTACACGTTAACTCGAAAAATACTGGAGTCAAATTTTGTGTTCACTCTCGGGACTCTTGGTCAGCAATCATGAGTTTGCATTTGGATTTTGTGTCTTTACGAAAAAGTCTTGCAGTGGAGAATCCATGCTGTTCAAGCAGTCTTGTTACAAATTGTAAAGTTCGATAGGTTTTCTTAACAGTTCTTAATCGTTTGACTATACAGATATAGTTGTGTTGATTGCAGACGTCCAGGTGCAGGACAACCACCGTCAATTCCAGCAAGACCTCAGTAGACGGCCGGCGTGCGATGTCAGTCGGCCCGTGGCCGGTGCTAGTCAATTCTGTAGACTCACAGGCACACGCACAGTAGAACCATGGACCGTGCGAGTCGTTCTAGTCATTCATTCTTTGTGATAGATCTCCGTCAGCCGGACAAAGTCGATACATTGCTAGAGTTTTCAGTTTCCTCTGAACAAGTCTACAAGCCGTAATCTCCAGTTGTGCTGTGCAATTAGTTTCGTCAACAGTATCTAGAACTACAGTTACACCGTACATTCCCTTTGTATTTTACTGTCGTCTCACATCTTGCCCAACAGTGAAATATGATTAGTTGAGTTTGCATGTACGTTCTTTAGTATCTACTGAAAAATGGACATATAGTTTTTTTTTGCTAGAATTCTAGTCTCGATAGAATGTCCATACTGTACCTAGATGTATGCTGTGCTTGTTCACATTGCTGTATATAATCCATTCCTTACCTGTTCACATAAGACTCTCTGGTCAAGTGATCTCTGTAGACAATGGTGTCAGTGTTATTAACCTGCACGTATCTTGCTCATTGTCGTCAATGCATTCTTGAAGCATGCGTCAGCGGAGTTGATACATGTGGTCGAGTCTTTTTTTAACTTTTTGTAAATAATTATTATAGTCTAGTTGTGATAGTACGTGTACGTGTATAGTTGTGACGCAGTCATTTCCCGTTGATCTCATGTGATATTCTGGCATTCCCATAAATCAACATATTTTACGTTTTAACTATTCCGTATTGTGTTGTTGATTTGTTGTTATTGCCGAAACTGATCAAGTATTTTCTATTATTTTTGGTTATTTTCTATTTATGTGCAGTCAGGTTTGAGAGGACTTCAGCTTACTAGTCGTACAGGTGTGCGTATTATTGTGTGAATTATTGAATTACTTAAAATCCGTTTCCGAGTTGCGAGACATGTTGTGCATCTGTCTAGTCATGCGAGTTTGTTACTGTTGTTGTTAGATCATGTGTTGTTAACGCAGCCGACTTTCGATGTTGTAACTAGCAATATATTCGTGTTCTCAGTTGTTTCAAGTGTACCAAGTACTGCTAGTACTGCTGCCTAATAAATCAAATAAAATGTCACGCGTTGTAGAATTATTTACGAACAAGATTCGTTTTATTGCAGGTAGCAACAACTGTATGCAAGATGAATTGCAATATATGATATGATACAGAATGCATAGCATATGCTAAAAGCTACTGCATGAGACCAGACACAAAATGACCAAAAAAGACTAACACTAAATAAAACTGATGAGCATAAGTTCCTTGACTTTGAGCAGATTAACAGTTGTATTCATGACAAGAATTTAGAAACAATGGGCGACTTGAGAAATAGATCAGACTTTTTCAAGTGACGACAAGCGTTCGGTCTTAGACCAAAATTCTGGTCTTAACTCCGGTTTCTTAACTCCGGTCTAAATTAAGTTAAGACCAAAGTTAATCCGAACAGTTCAGTTTTATCGACAATACCGTAATGCATAATTGCAGGAGACATCTCTTAGACGAAATCACTTGAAATTTTTACTCGGCTGAAAAAAACGTAAACAATACATCACATTCGACATCACTCATTATTGCTGCAACTCTAAACTGTGGCACCACGCAGCAAATAAATATAATAAAGAATTACACACTAAAACAGCAGTTATCGCCTGTATTACAATGCTTTTTGCTCGAATTCGTTTGTGATACACTGGTCATGAATATTAGTTGGGTCTTAATTTTGGTCTAAGACCGAACTTAATCCGAACTCTGGTCTTATTTGGTAATTGCTGTTTAGATAATCGATTTGGTCTAAGAATTAAGTCTGATCTATTTTTTCAAGTCACCCGTTGTATGGCTAATACAGAAAAACGTGTTTCTCAGAAGAGATGTGGCTCTGAGATGTCAAATTGGGCAGGTGGACTTTTAGTCTACGCAATTTCTTATGATTTACAAATGGCCAGAATTTCAAACTTTGTGTACTATGTACTAAGACAACGTAATGGGAGGTCAATGCTAGATGTATTTTTTTATTTTTCATAAAGAATATACAAAATTTAATTTTTGCATATACACAAATTCTCATCTGCTGCCAGCACCTGTGCTAAGGATCCGACTGAGTGATCAGTAGTCACCTTATTTGATGAGAATAAGTCTTAAAAACTTTGCAACAAAACACCGAATCATTATTGAGAAACCGCAGTTATTGTCTGGGTACTTTTTAGCCGTATCCTGTATATCACAATAACATGCATGATTTCGTATTTTAAAGTACAACACAATATGCACAAAATATTAAAAAGATAAGTAACACAAAAATGTGAATATTGGATGATTGGTTGTGTTTGAAAGTGTAAGAAAAATACTAAATACATGCAGTACACCATGCAAGTTCAAGTACAACATGTAACGTAACTATATAATGTATACACGTGTATGTATTACTATATAATAATAATTGCACATCAGTACGTAAATACACGTACACAAAAGTTACATGTACAATAAAAGACCTAAGCTGGTCTGATACACCAGTCAAAAATGTACATCTTGATCACAGTTCACACGACTAACAACATGGTATAGAATCATAATGAAATAATTAAAACCCAACCAAATTAACCCCTTAACTGCCATGAAAAAAATAATCCCTACGTCAGGGGTTTTCTGGTCAAAATCAAACTTTTTTTAAATTATATACGCCAGATACAAAATATTCCTGTCGCCAGGTACCAATATAGTCTAGGCATATATCGCCGGATATATCCGGCATTTGGCGTACGCAATATTCCTGCTGCGCCGGATATATCAGGCAGTTGGCGGTTAAGGGGTTAAACTCAATACCAAACGGCACCTCAGTTTGCAAGCAGCTACAAAAATGAACGGCATTATTATGCACAGTAATCAGTATAGAAGGACAACAGGACACAAATCAACTTGTGAGCCTTACTATTTGATAACTAGAGAGCAGTCAGAGAGAATGCAAACCTCTGCCGAGGCTGAATGTGCAATGCTGATGCGAGCAATTTCCCTATATTCGGATTCCCCACTGCATTACACGCCCTGTAATAGTGGGCTTTCCCATAGCAGTTCTACTGCATACCCGTAGAGCACCTTCATAATGCTAAAGAGGGCGACATGCCGGTGAAAACAAATTCCTGGATTCAGATCATCCCAAACATCTAATGTTACCAACTTACCACTTCGTAACAATTTCATGAAAATTCATTCATAACCTTTTGACTAATCCTGCTGACAGCAGAAAAACCAATGGGCTGAGCAGTGGCACAGCTGAACTGGGTATATGGGGCACAGGTGGCACTCGTGCAAATCTGGTGATTTTTATAGGGGGGAGAGGGCAAAGCCATGAACAGGGTTTAGAAACGCATTTAAAAGCATATAAGTTTGCACAAGATGCTTGCGTTAATCATGCACTCAATGAAAAGCTTCAGCTTCTGTGGGACTTCGTCCCAGACCATTACCATTTTGTTTCCCTGACCACCTCAATGCAAATATATGGTGCCACCCCTGAGACTGCAGCAAAAACATAACTCATAACAGAGGTAAAAAATTCTACAATTCCACTAACAAACTGTGACATAATAATACTGCCAAAAATACTGCCATTGTCATTGCTACTTGACCATGTGTTGATGATGCAGAAAGACATGACTAACAATCAGCAGCTATCTGAGTAACAACAAACAACGACAAAGTAGATACGAATTAAATTATACGAGTGAAGTATGCTGCTATTACGTCTGAGCTAAACACGCTGCAGTTCTACTGAGCCATGTTCCGCTGTCACACAAACAAACATAACCACAGTTAAAAGTCTTCCAAACATCTCATAAAGTGATTTAATACATATAAATATGGAATCTATTCCCAGGTACCGAATTCATGGGAAATGAGAATTTTTAGAATTACTTTTCTATAGCAGTTGGTTACTGGATAGAAACACTCTAAACCTACTGTAAACCCATATTTTTACATGCCCTTTATTTCGTGAATAACAGATCGTAAATATTCGAAATCTCATGCTATTTTTAGCACATTATCGATACTTAGTTCAGCAAGCAAAAATGCAAAAATTAAAAGTGCCAAAATTATTGACTGAACAGCAAAAATTATGGGTTTACAGTATTAGTTATAACAGTCTTTTAATTGTTTTAAAAATGACTATTAGTGACAGCATATGCATGTCAGTACAAACTTTGTCAGATTATGCTCTGCATTTGTGCACACTGTATATTGGCTTGAATCCTTTGAGTTGATCACTGTATATTGGCTTGAATCCTTTGAGTTGATCACTGTATATTGGCTTGAATCCTTTGAGGCTCTAGTAATTTGGACGTTGACATTCACAGATTGTCAGTACCTCGTTAACATCCGCTTGTGAAATGTTAAACTGAAAGTGCAGAATTTGCAAGACTATACTGAAAGTTTTCAGTATAGTCTTGTATATTCTGCACTTGGCCAAACTTACTTGTTTTTTACACAAAATCGTGTGGCATATTAAGCTGTCAGCTTTGTACTCAGTAACTTCTGTCACACACAGTGACTACTTAAATGAGATAATCACCATCCACTGAATACATAACCAATGAAAGTCTACGGACAGATAGACAGAAAACATACAATATGGCACATCAAAACTCACAAACGATGTGAACCGATTTCATGTATGAAAGGATGATGCACCAGAAGAAACTGGCACTGGCAACAAAGGCAGTGCGAGTATGCGGCGGTGCATAGCGGAAGTTGATGATTTGCACTGGCGGCCAAAACATGCAGCCCGTCTGTACCAACAAACAGACACACAATACACAACGACTGGCACTGCACTGCATCACCAAGTGAGTGAGTGAGTGAGTGGAGTTTATTGTCCCACCCTGTGTGACTGAAGTACCTAACGATCAGATCTGCACGACCCAATCGGTTGCAAGTGGTGAATGGTCCAGCAGCACGAAATATGAATAGCAATATGGACGTGGCTTTAGGAATTACTGGCACCGTACATTAGCAGTGGTCAGGACTCACGATCAGTGCTAAGAGTCATAAACTTACATAGGTAATTACGTCGACAGATGCAAGCTTTCAGAACGTGCTGCAAAAACCAATATGCTGTGCCTACAGAATAAAGATTAAAGTTACAGCTAACTTAAGATTAATAATCTTAAGTTAGCTGTAACTTTAATCTTTATTCTGTAGGCACAGCATACTGGTTTTTGCAGCACGTTCTGAAAGCTTAGATTAAGAATGCAAAAAACTGTCTAAACACATCTTCTAGACTTGGTCTTAGTGGAGATAACTTTCTCAACTTGCTAGTGGTCTCTATGGAGGGGTATTTCCAGCCAATTGCTTGGCTGTGGAATTAAAAATTCGATGTTTTACAAATGTTATTACAATAACATTATTACAATAATTTTACTATATTTACTCTTTGCACAATTGCAATACAATGATCTGAATAATCTGAAATAAATAAATACAAACTAAGTAAGTCTTTAAGCCTTTTTCTCTGAAATCTTGAAAGATGTCCTTCTTCCGTTCTAACATGGACATTCCTAAAAACAAAACTGGAAATGTCAACAGTATACTCTACTCTAAATACACCTGCTTTCTACTCTTCCACTAGGTGTGTGTATGTGTGTCTCATGACAGACAGTATGACAGAAACATAACAGAACTTGCTAAAAAAACAAAAACACAAGTACAGAAGTAAATGTTTTAAAATTAACTAATAAAATGACATAATTACATGTATAGTACACAAAATATATACACTTATAGTAACAGAGTAGCTAATAACTTAATATGTAGAATAGTTTACGAACTTCAGTAATTTTGGACCAAATGCAAATCCTATGTATTTTTCGTTCACAGAGTTGCATACTGAATTATAAAGAAAACTTAATCAAAATTGGCAATGGAAGTTACACAAATGAAGATAAATTTATATTTAGATAAGAATCAACTTTTTGTTGCCCATGATATCAGCATAAAGGTACAGCTGTGCACTTGTAACTGCACATTATAAAATTGAATTACAGCACCATCCAACTTTGCCACTACATGTAGAGTAGTGGTAGTAGTATTCATTACGAATGAATAAGCTTAGCCTATAGTCAGGGTTAGGGTTAGTGTTAGTTTTAGTTTGTTCTGCAGTGCATGTGCGGATCTTTGCAATAGCAAACCTGAATCAATCATTCTCCTACATACTCTTCTCATGACAATCAGCCAAGTTCAGCTCTCCCAGCATCAGTCTGTCACCACCATATTCCTACTCTCTTCACTCTCAACTCAAAGCTTACCTTTTCCAGCAATCCTTCCCACCATAGACCTCACCTGTCC
>Ga0209145_1000196_pt1 | contig 11972 bp, 9 predicted proteins | sample WorMetfiPIANOSA2_FD_187396 | JGI IMG/M metagenome (GOLD analysis project Ga0209145, IMG submission 187396) | Marine gutless worms symbiont microbial communities from Max Planck institute for Marine Microbiology, Germany - Olavius filocauda... | ecosystem: Host-associated > Annelida > Digestive... | reverse complement strand
ATCTGAGTTCGGCCTGCGCAGTCATATGCGCATTCACAAGTAACTCTTCCGGGGAACAGGAACGTCATCGTCGTTATCGACGGACTTCCAACACACTACGTAAGATGGACAGAATTAATCCCTGAACATACGAACTCGGCTGATTGATGTAGATTGATGCGCACTAACAACACAAATCGGACTGTCAAATTACTCGGTAATCGGCGCCCAACAGTTCTAGTTCAGTAATAAGAGCCTGGCGCCTGTAGATGAATCGTTTCGGACTCCGTAAGGTCGCAGGTCACTGACAGAGCAGTCGGCAAGCTTTGCATTCAGCTGTTAAATGCGTTGCAGGCAGCTTTTCTCATTATGCGCTGCTCCCGCACCTCATCCGGTCGTCTACAGCCACTCACGTCTCGAAGCCAAAAAAGTTCAGATATAATTATTTACTGTCATATCAAGCGTCATCGGCGGCGTCTGACATAATAAGAAGCAGGTGCGCTGGCGTATTACTGAAGTCTGGTTAGCACGCGATAACCCGGCTATGGACGCCGAGCCGTCAGCGGTCTCTCGACTCAGGCCCGAACTCGCTACCAATGATCGGGTAAACATGGTGGACGGACAGGCACGTAATTCAATCTGGTCGCTGGATTTGATACCGACGACGACGCTGATGATTACTCTATGATGCAAAGGCGAAAGTACTCTGTTAGCCACTGCGATGCTCAAGTGTCCTGTGGCGACGGTGAAACCAACGATACGCACTGTTTACGTTGAGACGAAGCGGCGTGTCCCGTTCAGGGGCTGATTAGGGGCCTCGTGCACTGCACTGCGGTGCGTCTCAGTTCGTGCTCAGTCCATGACGTTTGCTGACGGTCGAAAGGCAACACTTTATCGGTCGAACAGATCGCTGAGCGCCTGCAGCTGCGCCCGGCTCGACGGTCCATCTCCACAGGACTCGACGACGCAGCGTCGCCTTCGGCGGCGGCCGTGCATCGACCACTAACGGACGACTAAGTCGTCGACGAACCAGACATTCTGTCAACTCCGCCAATATTGTGTTGGCAGTTTCACTGTCTCGCTCGTCTCATGTTCAGCCGTCAAACTATTTGCACCAGCTAACGATGTACACAGAACGCACACCAACACCGGACGACCGCAACTGCCAGACACTCGACATCGAACGAAAACAGAAATCAAAAGTAGACTGCAGACCGCTAAAATTACATTCTCAGAAAACTGGACATTCCATCATGTGCCAACAGAAACATCGAAGTGCTGACGTTAATGGTCATAGCCCTGCGCCAAAAATTACGTTGTTAATTACTTTAACATCATCCCAATAGTTATAAAAGTATTAGAATTAGACGTTTGAAATCGAATCTAAATTATTACAGATGTGCATGCAGCCATTTAATACTTAGAAAAATCGCATAATTGTGTAGAACATTATAAATCGCGTGTAAATGGTTGTTAGTGCCGGCAAGTTTGACCACGTCAATTCGGTCCTTCGTGATGTCCTCCACTGGCTGCCTGTGCCTCAACGAATACAGTTCAAGGTAGTACTTATTGCTTTCGACTGTGTCCGCGACTCTGGTCCAGCGTATTTAAAGGACATATGCATTCCGGTGGCCGACAATGACATCTCTATCCGATCAAACCCCCGTTCGGCTCAACATGGAGACATGGTTGTGCCACGGACCAGAACTCAGCTCGGTCGTTGTAGCTTTCACGTTGCAGCACCAGTCGTCTGGAATGCCCTTCCTGTCTACCTCTGCTCGACATTCATCAGAGCTGGGTTGAAAACCTATTTCCTCAGCCAAGCCTACTACATCCTCTGAGAACATTTTTGTTTAAGAGTGTATTGTACTTACTTACTTACTTACTTATAACAATGTTTGTGTGTATCCGTGATTCTCGACTGCTGTAGTCTTACTGCGTGCATGGTCGGATAAGACGACAAACCAGAGAAAGAGTTCAACTGAACGGCAGTGTAAAGGAACGTTGGATTACGGCTCTGGCAACTACAGCTGGCGTGGTCCTATACTGCACTACGCGTGTACGAGTGGCGACAGATAGACAAATGTAGAGAAGTCAAGCTCGGTCAATTAGTCGGCGTCGACAGCCAGCCAGCCTACGGAGCTCTCTATGCACCGGTCCACTCCTTGCTAGTCGCCGTGCACAGCTTCATAGCCGCTAATCGGAAACATTCGCCTTGAACAGTCAGCGCCATCCATCCATCCAGTTCCATCCATGCCGCGCTCTGTCCGACTCAACAGCACAGTAGCCCGACCGACCAAGTGAAACTAGCGCGTCTTTCTTTCGAACCAAAACACTATACGGTACCGCTAATGAGCCGTAGAGCAACGACATTAAGTACCGCAGACTTGTTGCCTTTACAGTTACAAACTAGTTACTATGTATACCGGGTAAGCTGCATTGTGGTCAACGTTATAAAAATGACGGCATCTCTAAGACGAAACGCCGCCATCTGGTAGCTATAAGCATAGCATGAACCGGTCGACAGCATTGCTTCTTCGTCTGTCATGATACAGAAAATCAATTTCACGTATTTCTACGCACATGGCAAGTACCAGGATGGTGCGACTGACGAGTGTTCGTTCGGCTACTGACAGCAGACAGCTGTTCGTTTATTCGTTACACCAAAACAGCAAGTAACTGCACTTACATATAAACATGGACAAAAACAAGCACAAAAGTCTAAAAGACACATTGGTCTGAAAATCTGATAACGGAAGGCACCGCTGAAACACAAGAAATTCTGATACAAACGTTTGTGGAAATAATGAACTGCATGCCTTCGCGCTTTCTGTTTTCTTCTATGCAGTGTACGGTAGTTACTCTGTGTCACTTTAAGTGTGGCATCGTTTACATGTCGTCAGTCGTCATCTGTTCTTTCGGAGAAGCCAATGTTTACGACGAACTATACAGCTTCAGTGAAAATCCGCAGCCGCTAAATATAGCTAGGGTCGATGCCAAGACAATGGTGAACTTGACTTAGGCAATAAACTGTTCGTGAAACTTGCTCCATTTCTGTGTAGTACGTGAATCATCGGAATAATCCGTGCTAACTTTTAGGGTCTGTCAGTCAACTTGAGAATCAATTTAAAGACCGTTACGTTCGAACATCAGGATTCAGGAACTAATTTCGTGCGTACAGAATCGGTCTATTATTAAAATATCAAACATTCTTGAAATGTTGAAATGTGCGAAGCCCATACATATTTGAAGTACACTTTTCTAATCTTTTACAGCTTTATTCATTCCAAAGTATGCAGCGTACGTTCCAAAACTGGGAATCGATTTCACGTCTACAAGAATTAGATCATATTAAAATGCAAATAAAACATTCGCAAAAAAGTGCAGCAGCTCTTAAGACCTTGAAGTATACTTTCTTAATCTTTTACGTCTGATTCGTTCTGTAGTGCTGCTTCGAAATTTTTCGACTGATAACAAAACAGTATCTTCATGGACGGACGAACATCGGAATTAGTTGAGTTGCGCGGCGGACAAATTGCTCTGCGACCGACGACTCGATCACAGGGTTAGATACAGCACATACGCATTACTCCGAGGATTGAGGATGTCCCCAAATTGTACTGAGACATAGATTCCTTTATGTTCTAAAATTACCAGTCGATTATTGCAAGTTGTATCACTTATTACTTCGAAGAATCTAAATACAGGTAAGTCTATTTCCAATTCATTAGTGTTAGGCCTATTTGCAAAAGTGTATGTAGTTTATTAATGTGTGCTTTATGTTACTCGTTTACTTCTGGTTTTTCTGCACTTGTAACAAAAATTATGCAGCAAAACAAAAATATTACCTACAATAGAAGAGCGTTTATTTTGTCAAAATATTGTGTATGGAAGTATTTTATTGTTAACGTTTCAAATATTTCTACTGAATAAGAAGCCTTGAGAGATTAGTTATAATCTTTTTGCGTTCAGTAATCAGTATGGTCTGCCGTCTAGATGTGACCGTGCCGTTCCCCAATATTTTGAAGAAATCGCCGACCCCTGTTTGCTACTGCTCACGGCGTACGTCAATTGAATTTCGTGTCCGGTCACAGTAGCGTCAGTCAGTAGGCCTGTGCGTGTGTCTGATGTGAACGCTTGAGGCTGCAGCTGCTACTACAGCATCACGGAATATTCGACGCTGATGCTTGGACGAACATATGCTCCTTTCCTACATGCAACTTACAAGTAGTAACTAACTAGGATTCTATAGGTTCGAACTCTTGGCAGCAGATACTTCACAATAAAACAGATTTTCAAAAACCAATACCTCATCTCTCTCCTCGGACCATAGTGTTGCTCTTCAGTCTTCACAGTTCACGTGTATATGGCATTTAATGTGAGCATATGACGTATGACGTGGATTATACACTCGCAATATTCGTCACTAAAATATTGAGTCGAATTCTATAGGTCTCTCTGAGGACAATGGCTATGTTGTGTTATCCTTCATAGATCTATTTCTATTATAATTATTTAACTTGTCGGAATAATCGGTTGCCTGTTTGTTCCTAAAATTCTACGGCACCAGACAGCTTGATGTTCTATTTCAGTCAACCAGTTCTGAAAGTAAGTCTACAGTTTAGTACACATTAACAGCAGCTGCAACTGCTGACGCCAAATGATACACGGTATTGATGATAGAGTGACAATAATGGCTTACCGAATGAAGCCAGCGGAAGTGCTGTGCAGCAGAGCGTGACGGCGAGTGACGTCAATACGCGATGCCAAGCCACTATGGCGTCGCCGTGATGAGTCATCCTGAGCACGTGACAGGAACTGAAACATCAAGCAGACCACGTGATTTCAAATATCTGAAACAAAGGTAGGTCGGAGCATTATGTGTTTGTGTGTGTGTGTGTGTGCCGGTACATCGACAATAAGATATCGTCAAAACTAAAACCAAAACCATCTTGATTGCCAGTCTCTCACATAACAGATGAAATACAATAATGAACCACGAGCAGACTTTTACCATAGTTTTATGACGTTCAAAACAAGACTAATGGCAGACTAAGCTTATTTTATGCATAACTTTTTAACTGGGAGTCCAGCAATGACGGTTATGGGGTACGAGAGTGTGTGGAAAGAGGTATCACCTCCCCACCGAGGGTGGTTCTGGGAAGGGGATATACCTCTCCGTAGAAGTTTTTTAAAATGTTTATTTCCCTCAAAATATGTGATTATGTGCTCTGCCATCTGAGTGGTGATCATGACACTCTAATGCGTCACTTTAAAACCAGCATTCGAACACTAAACGTCCATGCCGCATTTCAGACCATATGGGGCAAACCCGATTGATACTTGATAATTGATTGATGGGGAGCCAAGGCCGGATTGGTATTGGCCTGCAGTCCGCAAATCGGGTATGCCACCATATGTCATGATAAAAATACCAATCAGATATCAGTGCAAACTTGTAGCGACACGTATGTCTATTTGGTCTAACCATTCAGGCACAACCATGTCTTTGTATAGATGCGGGATTCGTTTCGAAGTTAAGCAATAGTGACATCATCGCTGACGATAACTGTGTGTGGCGAGATGATCCAATCAGTCCGCATCTTGGACTCGGGACTTGTACTGCTCGGATGCAGCGACGGAAAACTGACGCGGACACTCAGCTAGCCGCTCGTTTAATTAGCTAGTACTTAGTAGCATGTTATAAGCTCGATCAGAAATTAATTAATTATTAATATAGGTGCCATGATTGTGGAATCACATATGAGTTGCATGCTGTTGGTTCTATTACTTCTTCGTTTAGCCAAGCGAGTTATAAAATTATATCAAACGATATTAACAACAACAATAATAACAATAATAATTAACTATACAAAGTTATCGAACTTTTCCACTTATAATCACGACAAATGAATCGCGGGTGCATGATATCTTTATTAAACGAAAATTATCAGTTAAAATCGTGAAAACGGCAGACTGAGAGCAGCGTGTTGTTGGTTCAGGACTAATGTCAAACAGGGAAAAAATGACTAAATAATTTTCTGCAAAGCGGTAAGTAAATTTAGCACCGCTAAGTAAAAAAAAATATTGCGCATTCAAGTTTACAAAATTTTAGAATGGATAAGATTGTGATTATATCTAAACAATGTTTTGACATGTTACGGCGCCTTATAAATTGTCGTATTATTATTATTATTATTATTATTATTATTAATGTTTTCAGTGCAGAAAAGAACTTGATCATATCTTGCTAAATCATTGCACATAGGCTAACAGAATTTTATATTGACCGTTTATTTCATTATATTTCTTCGTAATATGCTGGAACCCTTGGCATATATCTTACGCTTGACAAAACGATATATGCAAAGTTTAAAAATATCATTTCTTAAACATATATTAAATCTTTATTTATAGTTTGGCTGGTTCAACGTCTAACTCGACACATAACAGGTCGTTTCGAAGACGAGTCATTCCAGTCAACCAATTGCAGTGGTACAGTAGTATTGACAGTGTAATTTGGTTAATGACACGCATCGCACGCAGTATCGACAACATCGGCGCTAATCAATATTGTATAATGAAAGTCTATACGTCGGCCAGGAAGTAAGCGTGATCACATGGCAAATCACGTCGCATCGTTTCTCATTGTCGACGTGTGTCGGCAGCCAACGGTGCGTGACGACGCCTACTGCGACTGCGTCCACGTCGACGCTATCACATATCGCTCGACATCCGAAACGTGGACGCAGCTCGTCGGCACCAGTGACCGCATCGCGCCACGGTTCACGGCGCCTCGACGTGCCGACGAGCCCGTCTAATCAATAGACTCACTGCGGTTCGATCAGCAGTAGTGGCACGTACACGCGGCGGGTCGACCTGCCGCGCAGCCCTCGCGGCCGGTGGCGGCAGCGGTGGTGACGCACGGCTGTCCACACTACCGCTCATCAGGCTCCGATACACACTAATGCTGTTTTACTTGCCGAACATACAGCGCTTGATGTGACGTGACGTTGCATTGCCTGACGCTACGACGAACTACATCAGCAGCAGAATCTAATCCAATAACGATATGGCAATGCGGTTGTGTAGTACACGCACGAGGTCTACTAACGACGAAACAAGATCAACTGCATCAAAGTAAAAACCGAATATTGACATTAAATCTGCAAGATTGCAGCGTCTCAACGATTACAGAGATGTTTGGGTAGTTACGGTACTGTACTGCTGCACTTTGGCTTACGTAGAACGCATAATTCATTCATTCATTCATTCATTCATTTATATTCGTTTAACAAAAAAGGTTGACAAAACGCAACATTGTACTAAACAGTATCGTCCTTAATGATGGTCGAGACGATATGCGCTCGCCGTTTTGCAGTAAATCGGTAGCTGCCTATTTCCGAACGGTTTTTTTACTCTTGATAAATTATCATGCGGCCATTCCTATACGCTTTACGCATTGCTGCCTGTCAGTCCCTTATAATCTTACCTGTAATTTTACGTGCAATTAATGAAAGCAGCTGTTGTTTTACCTCACCGTTATTTTTCTGAAGGTATAGTGAGCACTGAGCAGAGATAAGTGTCAACCAAAAGAAGGTTAACTCTAAGAAGATGATGAAGTTGATTCAATCCGATGTATTGTCCGGCGATAACTGTATAGCTGGCCTATAGCATAAGCTATATTATCTGCACTGCAAGTGAAAGGAACTGTTATATGTCGGTGGACGCCCGATAGGCCCGCTGTCACGAGTGTACGGCGACAGCGTGGCTTGATCTGCGTAGCGTTATTTACAGTCAAAGTCGACTTCATGGCAACTTTGGCAAGTGTCTGGTGAAATTATGCAGTCTTCATAGGTGACCGTGTTCCAAGGTTCTTGCGAACTGATTAATGTTTAAATATAAACACCGCATAAAGTACGTATACTGTTAAACTAAACATATTGCTCTGTGGCTGTCAGACTTATTAAAGACAATTGAACTCCATTGCATTTTAAAGTAAATGATGACTAGGAGCTTAGGTCATAACGTGCACGGAAGTCTGTTATCGGTTGATATTTTTATAAAACAAAAACACAATGAATGAATGAATGAATGAGAATGCAAATGTTTAACGTGCAATCAAAAACCGACAGGAAGTCAGTTTAGTTTACTAGTCTACACAAACCAAACTATAAAATAGGCCTATTACTGAAAAAAAACTAAAAAAGGAAACCATTGAGCAGTCCAGTGTCCGTAAACTAATCAGAAAAAAATGCTGCAAAATAAATGATTTACATCATCGTCGTCGTCGTCGTCATCATCATTGTATTTGCTTAAATGCACTTAAAACAATTCAAATACATCATCACTGCAGTGTAAGCCAGCAGCAAGGCTCAATAGTCAATAAGAAGTACTCAAAGTTGCACCAAAAACTACGAGCTTACTAGGTATTAAGAAAAACTACGTTCAAAACATCACTTATTTATTTATTTATTTATCATTTCAGTTTTCAGGAAAGACATATATATCTAAACTAGAATGTACTCATAGAGTGCGAACCCAAGCCGTGTTGCTCTTGTCGGTATCACCACCTAGCGAATGTGAATAAAACGCGATTGTAGTTCGAAATGAAGTGTTATTGTGTAGTATTATTGACCATGTGACCTTGACCTTTGACCTTGAAACTTTTAGCCATTGTTGCCCGTGGGGTGGGTAACCTTCCCATCAATTTTGGTGTTTCTAGGACGTTTCGTTCTCTACTTATCGGCCAACACCTGTCAGACGCGTCACGTGACCTTGCGACCTTCACCTTTGACCTTGGAGGTTACGGCATTGTCGCTGATACGGGTCTTCGTGCTCTGTGTACAAGTTTGAACTTCGTAGGCCTTCCCGTTCGGAAGATATTGCATTTACTATGTGAGCATTAATCCGCCTGGTGACCTTGACCTTTGACCTTTGAACCTCAAAACAGTATCACTTGTAGTATATCCCATGATCATTCCTGCACTAAGTTTAAACACTTTGGGATCATTCGTTTTCGAGTTATGCTGCGTACAAACAGACAGACAGACAGACAAACAAACAGACTGACACGAAAATCCTAACCACACCGACCGACATAGTCGGCGTGGATAATTACCCCCTGCGACTCTCATTCAACATCAGTAATAGCCTACACGACGTAATATGACGTTATGCAAACGACATGCATGCTGAACCAATAGGAAGCAAATGTTTTATGTTTACTATTTCAACTGTTTGACGTTTATAAACTTTGTTCCACAAACATAAGTCATCTTTATGCTATTCTGCACAATGGATTTTATTCACTATACGTATATAGCAACTAGTAATGTCAAGTACGTTTATCTCATCGCATTTGAATAACACATTTTTAATTCATAAAAAGCGTTATGCCACTCTATACGTATATGTAATTGAACTTGTGCAGTCTTGAGAAGATGGTTTGATATTCTGGACTATTAGCAACTTGTATGCGCTTCTGTTTAAGTCGTCAAGTAATTAGCAACTATGACAAACGAACCGACTTTCACTGCTGTTCAAGTAATTAAGCGCACCAAGTGTTTGACCGTTCACGTTGCACGTCACTACTCTACACTCACACTAGCAGTGTTTAACGAAACAACTAAACATTTAAACGGTGGCTTACTGTTACTGGTAGAGCGTCGGACTATAGATAATAGCGTATGGCAGATGCGAGGTTCGACTCCCGACCAGGTCGCTGCCGTGTAAAAACCTTGGGCAATTTTCTCACACCCATGTGCAATGTAGTCGATCCTATAAAATATTATATAACGCTGCATGCTCTGTGCTTGGTTGGCTTGATCTGAGGCTCTCTGCATTTGTCAGATGAACCGAGTGTACGGCGCCCTTGAATCGGTTGTGTCAGTGTTACGGCGCCATAGAAATTGTCGTGGTTATTATTATTATTATTATTATTAACAGCAGTTACACGGAAGTGTGGTTTTGTCCCGGATCTCAACGAGGTGGAGTCTGAGTTAGCATCCGTTCTAGTCCTCTCCTGCTGTACCAAATGTAACAATTCACATATCAATTGTACTAATAGTACCATTGTACCAATTAGTATTATTATCTTTACGGTAGCACCGCGTACAAGTGTGCAAAACGTAATGGTTAAATTGTTAAAATTTTCGGTTGAATGCCTCATGACAATGTCGACATGAGCGGCAAGTGCGGTCAACCGAGCAAACCTATGCTGTGCGTACACGCGATAAACGCCGCACGCTCACTCCAACGCAATGACGAGTCAACGCTGTCGAACAAGCTAGCGGCTTCTTCGGTCAGCCGTTGACGAGCGCACAGAACCGTGAAATCGTTCGAAATTAGATTGTGTCGCCACGTTAGAGTCGTGGCGACTCGACGCCGGAGCCTTGACAGCCGTCGACAAATGACAAAACTACTTTACGGTTCACCACAGCGGCCGCCCTACCGGCAAAATCGTGTACGCACGATAAACCTTACATCGATAATTTTCCGCCACCCACTACCGGCAACTACATTTTCCGGTTTTTTGCACGTTCGGCTTTTTTCTGGCCAATATTATACACAGGGCTACTGTAAAGTCCTCAAGTATGCTGAAGTTGCATCTCGAAACTGCTTATTGTTATTTACTAAAGTGATTGAGCGTGCAGACTGTACTGTAATACAAAATGTAGACCATCTCATAATTCACAGTATTCTTTAAAACTTTTCGATGATCAAGCTGTACCATTATTATGGTGAACAAAGATTTTCAAATTGTTTGCAGTACCGACTGTGACAGCTCCTAATGCACGAAGATCGTGTAAAATTACCAGCAGACACGGTATCCAGCGATCAGACGCTTCTGTAAACTGCTGCGTTAAGTTGCAGCTGCTGCACGAAAGCCAAACATCCTCGTATAGATGTCACTCGTCGTATTCCTTTCAATCAGTAACTGTTTTCGTCCGCATACAGCAGTTCAATCATAATTCTAATATTGCCGGCCTTAGCTATATTGATTGCGTTCAAATTTAGCTAACTGCATGGTGTCCTTTAAAATTAACTTCATAAGTAAGCTATGACCGGCATGCATTGACCCTTGAACCCTGAGACAAATACCAATAACAATGTTATAGTTACTCACGCCGACGACAGCTCATCCGCGTCTGTGACTCTGTGTGTGATTCTGTCTGTCTGTCATGACGATAAACCAAAACGGCTGAAACTACTATGACCAAACTTGCCGCATGGATAGCCCACCACGAGTCCTCACTTAATATTAGATAAAAAGGTCAAAGGTCAAGGTCACATGGTCACACAGTGCAAAAAACATATTGAAGGCGATCGAGTTACACTCTATCGAGTGGCCAGTAAGTAAGTGAGTAGTAGACTTTTCCAGCCTCTAGTTAATGTAATAAATTCTCAAAGGCACAATAAACCGTTACAATACATGACTATTGTGTATCGATCAGTCCTGGGTCGGCAACCGACACCGATACCGAATACCGATAATGTCTGAATGTGGCATTTAAAAAAATTAATAAAGAAATTTAAGACCATACTGCACTGTAGTATACTAGCCTAATATCACGTATGGTGATTGCACATGCACTTAAATCCAAATGACCAAAAGTGAGAAAATTAACATCAGAAATACCGATCCGATATCGATACCGATACCGCGATATTTCTAAATACCGATACCGAATACCGAACCGACATTAAAAATAACGAGGAAAATACCGAAAATCGATACCGACTCCAAATACCGATACCGGCCCAACTCTAGTATCGATGACTTGCTTTCGTAAACTGTCTGTTGATAAATATTATACTATTTTCTTTGCAACTCGAGGCCAACTCGTTTCAATTTATCGGGACGAGAATGTAATTAAAACGCCTTTACTCATCCAAGCGGCAACATCAGACAGCCTCATGGATAATCGACGGCATGAGGCAAAACGATCGTTATCGCTGCGAACGAATTTTTCATGCACTATACCGTCGTC
>Ga0209145_1000195_pt1 | contig 11990 bp, 5 predicted proteins | sample WorMetfiPIANOSA2_FD_187396 | JGI IMG/M metagenome (GOLD analysis project Ga0209145, IMG submission 187396) | Marine gutless worms symbiont microbial communities from Max Planck institute for Marine Microbiology, Germany - Olavius filocauda... | ecosystem: Host-associated > Annelida > Digestive... | reverse complement strand
CAGGATTTGTAGACAGAAATTCAGTGGGCAGATTAAGGAGGCAAAACAAGTTCATGGAGTTGTTGGTGACAAGGTTATCCAGTGTGCATGAATGCCATGTTTTTGACGTTATACTCTACTCTACTATTAATAACTATAGAATGACCCCTACCTCTTATACTACACTGTACCTGTTACTGTGACTGCAACTGTTTGTATGTTACTTGTGTAATTCCTGCCTAGTAACATTGACTGGTTGGTTGGTTGATTTTCATGTGAATGGTGTTTGGTGTAACAGAGCAACTTTGATGGTACATGGTATTTTTCACGACCGAGACACAGTAGTGGTATGCATGCTTTGCTTTTGTTAGTCACTTATCTCTGTTCTGTTGTGTTCAGTGTTTTAGTAGCAACCACATATCATTTTTGTTACTTTTTTTGTGACATGTTTTAGCTTAATGTCACCATTGTGTTGGAGTAAAAATAAACACAAGATGGCAGTAGGATTCGAAAGTGATAGTACATGTACTGTGAAATATAAGGCCGTTTGTTGCTATTTAAGTTAACATTTAGGTTTTTAAGTTAGTTCTGATGGTACTGAAAGTTCTGATGGTACTGTTTTAACTTTTAAGTACTGAAAACATATGCTGCATACATTGCCAGATTTTGAAATTTAATCATTACCAGCATTATTTTTATTTGTGTCAGTGTTTTTTGTTGATGAAGAAGATAACAAATATAACGATTATTTTTTGCTGAGCAATCCTGTTGAATCCATGTCCATTAACAAACGATGCTGGCAATAGCAATTTACAGCTCACGACGTCGATGTTTAATTGTGCCATTGGTGTAATTGTAAGCAAGTTATGAATACCATTATACTATTGTTTTTTTGTCGATGAAGACTATCACGAAAAATGGCATTGACGATAATAATTAATTTTCGTCAGAATGATGACGATAGTGACAAAAATTCAGCAATTATCATAAACGAAAAACTAAGACCAAAATTGGCAGCTCTGACTGAAACTATAATTTATGAATTTTAGTTGACTAGGCTAAAACTGTTCTAAAATTAAACAGGTAACTAGAAAGGTAAAAAGTAACACCAATTTGTATTTCAGTATATTAATATTGAATTATTAGTGATTTGCACGAATGTGTAGGCTCTCAAGTTGTGCGACAGTCAGCAGTGACAAAGAGTTATGAACAGCTGGATAAGGACAAACGAAAACGACTACTGGAAACGCTGTCGGGTATCCTCGAGAAGAAGAGAAAGTGCGTTGATACCAACGAATCTGAAACTACAGACCAGTTTCTGGCAGCTGATGGCAATGATTCTCTCTCATCATCAGCGATGCGGGAGACACAGGCAGCTTCATCAGCAACTATACTGACACCCAGTTCTTCTGCACCTTACAACAGAAATCCTAAGAGTAGAGAAAACAAGATGAAAAGTGTACCAGAGGAGTCCAACTCATCTCTCAGAGAGTCGTATCTTGAATCTGGCAGAAATTCCGGTTTATCTTCTCGTAATTCTAAACAGAGCAAGCAGCCTCCAGACCTTGAAGGTAACAACTATAAACCCAGTCAACCAGTCAAGAAGCCACCTCTTCTTGGTCGCTGTCCTGCTGCACCCAGAAATTCAAGTTTACTTCACAATTCTAAGCCTAGCAGAGAGTCGTATCTTGAATTTGGCAGAAATTCCACTTTATCTTCTCGTAATTCTAAACAGAGCAAGCAGCCTTCAGACCTTGAAAGTGACAACTATAAACCCAGTCAATCAGACAAGAAGCCGCCTCTTCTTGGTCACTCTCCTTCATCATCCAAACATTGTGTACAGCTGCTAAGAGAACATAAGCAGGGTGCTCGTCCCCCTCTTGTTGGTGGCTGTCCTGCTGCACCCAGAAACTCGAATTTACCTCACAATTCTAAACAGAGCAAGCAACCTTCAGTCCTTGAAAGTGACAACTATAAACCCAGTCAGTCGGACAAGAAGCCGCCACTTCTCGGTCGCTCGCCTTCAACATCCAATCAACATCGGATGTCTCAGAGTAGCAAGAGAAATTCTTCAGCTAATGATGAGAGTCTCTTAGGACCTTACTCAGAAAATGAAAATGATCGGGTTGTACGTGGAGCTGTGGTGGATCATGCGCCGGTGCAGCATACTAGAAAGGTGGTTGTTTTGTCTAACAGTGAAATTGAGAAAAGTACTGGTAAACGCAATGATGATTTTAGCAGTACATCAAACAGTGTACAAGAAGCAGAATGCAACAGTGCTCCATGGTCGATACAAGAACGTGGAAGTGAAGCCGGTTTGCTTCAGACGGAAGTTAACAAGCCGTCGTTAATAGTGACAGCTGACCAGGAACATACTGATGATGATGATGATGAACTGTTTGCGTTTTCTCCTCCAAGACAGGTGAGACTGAAGTTCAGAGATGGTGGCAGTAAAATAAGTGCTGACACTACTGAGCAGAAAACACCAGCAACAAATGACGTAATTTTGTCTCCCATAAATCCATGCAGAAATATAACGTCTACTTCTGAGCAGAGTAAGCAACTTCCAGACCTCGAAGGTGACAACTGTAAACCAAGTGAAGCAGACAAGAAGCTGATTAAGCTGATTCTTGGTAGCTGTCCTGATTCACCCGGAAATTCAAGTGCTCCATCTCGTAATTCTAAACAGAGCAAGCAATCTTCAGACCTTGGAGGTGACAACTCTAAACCCAGTGAACCAGTCAAGAAGTCGCCTCTTCTTGGTCACTCTCCTGCTGCACCCAGAAATTCAAGTACACCGTCTCGTAATTCTACACAGAGTAAGCAGTCTTCAGACCTTAAAGGTGACAACTGTAAACTCAGTAAATCAGACACAAAATCGCCTCTTCTTGGGCGCTGTCCTTCGACGTCCAAACATTGTTTACCGTTACTAAGAGAGAGGTCTCGAAATAGCAAGAGAAAATTTTCCGCTGACGGTAAAAGTCCGTTCAGACCTTATCTGAGCAGTGCAAATGTTAATGAAGGTGGTGTCAGTAAATGCAATAAGAAGCCATTGCTGCAGCTCGATGAGAGTGGAGAGTACATGAAACGTGATGGAAACAATTATCGTCTTTGCAGAGATCGTTTTACTGGTCAGAGAACATACCCACATCCAGCAGCAAACAGTTTTACAGATGAAAGATCAAATCATGTAGCAGAAAGGTCAGAGTGGTCGAAGAATGGTAATGGTACCTTTCAGGTTCAACGTACTCCACGATTTGAAAGAGAAATTGAATGCCAGAACGAATTGCTATGGCGACAAACAGATGAAGAAGCTTCGTGGCAGGAGAGAGATGGCGAATCGTGGCTTGAAGAAGACAAATGGCAAGAGAGAGAATATGACGATAGATGTGAGGAGCCTTCGTGGCGAGGGCCGCGAGAAAGAATAACAGATCTACGACAAAAACTTAATTCTAATCGCAGATATAAACAGCCGCAACACGTAGACGAAGACTATTCTTTCAACAGACAAGGTTGCCGGTCACCTTTGATTGATGAGCAGCCAATAATGCGTGTTGACGATGGCCGTCGATGTCTGCTGCGTTCACCATCTCCTCGGCTGCGCTATCAAGTTGACGAGGACAAATCTCGCATGGTTGATGATCTTTCCTATGACACACAAAGACGTCAGTACGACAGTCTTCTCGGAGATTACCCAGAACGTCGGCACGACAACTTGTCTCTGCAAGAGGATGACGATTCGTGGATGAACGTTGATCGCCGACGTTGGAAACAGTCTTGGGAGTACAGTGCCTTATTTATTAAAGAAGAACCACGTCACGACTGGAGCAGAGAGGTTAGATAGCACTCCTGCCTCTCTGGGATAGTTTTGTTTTCTGTCGGGTGTGGAGGATAAGAAATTCTTTGTAATTTGTAAATGATGCAGGTATTTGTTGCCACTATGGTTTGCAAGGCTTGTGTCATTCAGTCACAGACTGGGTGTTTGATCTACTGTGGCTTGATGACCAACCCTTCATCTAATTGCTTGTGATGAACTGTTTACCACAACGAACAATGTTTAAAAATGCCATTGTTAATATGCATAATTGCATTTTGTGAGGTTATTAGGATAATGTTTGTTGTTTAATTTTTGTGAATAACGTATTCGCGCTATACAAATGTACATTTACTTACTTTACTTACTTACTTTAATTGTGTGATAAATGTTTGTTTAATAAATTCCTGTTTTAGCATGCACATTTTTTGAAATTGTCACTGTGTACTTGGTTGTCAGGAACAGCCGTGTTACTCGAGGAGCAACCAAGGTAGAAACAGCAGTATTGGAAATACTGAGAGGCCAAGGAACGTTGTATGGAGGAGATAAAGCAGTCTTCTTGAAGTGTTCATTTGACATCTACACTACAGTGTCAAACATGTCTGTCCAGTACCAGTATTTTTGTACATTATAAGCACTGTGAATGCATTGAAGTTTTGTTTAATTGGTCCCATCATATTGACTTAAGAATTCCGTAATTGTGAGCTACACTGTTATGACATTAATAACATTTATTAACCTCCATCTTACCTTGTCTACAAAATGACCTATTGTATGTCAAGTGAGATATTAGACCCTACTTACTCATTCACTCTAAATGTGATAATATTTCAACATATACGTTTTGTTTGTGTATTGTTTTTATAAGCTGGTAGTTCTTCGTGTTTTGTTATTAGAATAAAACTGCATTGCATTTATGTTTACACTTTTTGTTGTGTGTTAAAGAGGTACCTGTGAATGTTACTGGTTAAATTGTCTAATTTTTATAGTTTTGTTCCATCGGTCCCATCATATGTTGACTTAAGAATTCCATAATTGTATGGTGAATGGCTAAGGGTGAAGCTAGTTATGTTAATGATCACCAGTTTTTATCATTAATTTTTTTGCAGATTATCATTGATGAATGGCTGATAAGTAAGTGAATAAAGCTCAGCTGTCGGGGAAAACCGCACAGTTTTGCATATCACTTGTATATTTCTTGAGTTAATTCCAGTTCATATGATTGTTGATAATGATAGTTTGTGAAATTGTTGTAACCGTTGCCGTCTGTGGTGTTGAGTATTAAGTGCTATTAACTTTGACAAGAACTGCTGCAGCGTGTACCATTCTTGCATGCATTGTGTCACGTTGTGAAAACAATATGATGTTTTTCTTGTTGGATGGTGAAGATTTACAACGTTAATAATTATATGCATAATTCATTTGGCGCACTTCAAGTCCTTTTAATTTTAGTATTTTAATTTGTTTATTTCTGCAGTAAGAGTAGTGACTTTGACATGTTATGTCACCTTATAAATTGTCGTATTATTATTGTTAGCAGCATCATTATTATTAATGATCAGTCTCCTGCAACTGACAGCATCAGTTCAGTGATGATGGTATGGAGGGTACTTATCAGAACTGCTTGGTGATGTATTTTATACCACATCTATGTACAGTTGCACACTCAGGACTCTAGTGAGCACTTAGGCTTCAGGTGAACCAGGTTGTTTGTGTTAGGTTCTTGTTTATCCGTCAGTTGCAGCTTTGTTTGGGAGTACCAGTGCATTTGGGTGACTGCAGTGACCTTTTATGTCTGTGTGAAGCGGGACGTTAAAAACCGTGGTCAGTTCTTGCTGTCTCGCTCGAGACACAACTAGATTTGTGTACATTTCCGTGTTACTTGCTCTCTGTTGAGAGTTGTGAACCATACTTGTGTGCCTCTTTGTACTGTTTATCATTCATAAGCGAGTACTTCGTCTGCATGACATATTTGTGTGCAGTATTAGTTTGACATTTGTTGATAACTGTCATGGTAGTCGCGTGTACTTTAGAGCAGTGTCAATCATTTCTTGTTTGTTTCTTCGGAAAACAATATTCTTAGCTGCTACTAATTATCTGCTGCTGCAACAATGAGTAGATGCTTGTTATTGATGTTGATGACCTGGATGAAAGTTCTTGTCCTCGAGGACCAATATACAAGCCCTTGTCCTTGAATCTCAAGTCTTTGTCCTCGGACCTTCAGTCCTTGTTCTTGGACCACAGTGCTCAAAAATTGTTTAGGACTCCACATTCTGCAAACAATCTGTTATGTATGATCATGTGTGACGTCCTTACTGCCACCATGCACGTGTTACAGTGAGAATCGCTTGCCTACTGAATACCAATGTCGACTTCAATTTTATGTTAGCAGTGTTGTCCTCGAGAAAAGTTCTTGTCCTTGATAATCCTGGAGGACCAATTTACAAGTCCTTGTCCTTGGACCACAAGTCCTTGTCCTCGAGCCTTCGGTCCTTGATAACAACTCTGGTTATTGCAGTGCAGTGCTAGAAGCTAACGTACATATAACGTGCATTGCAAGCTGCTGTATTTAGTGCCATGAGATACTAGTTGACCGATTGATGCAGTTGTCCCTTGTCAGTCCTACATGTGAATGAGATGTGCTCAGTGTGACTCGGGGCCGGTCCAGTTCTAGAATTAAACCTCCTTGTTTTGGGCCCCCAATAGGGAGGGTAAGATATTGAATTTGGAGATTGGAGAATAGTGTAATTGTCCGGGTCCGAGGTGCAGCCCTGGTCATAAGTGCATTTCCTGCAGTTTATGTGGTGTTTGTGGTCACTGAGTCAAACATCTGAATTTTACATTTAACGACTTCATTGACCCAGCTGATTAGAATAGGCCTTAGGCGTGTGACCCGATTTGTTGAAATTGTTCTTTGACCGGCCCTGCTAATTGTGACTATTTAGTCGTTTTCACAATGTATTTAGTTACGTTGTTTAATCTTCACTGATCGTGATGTTTGAGAAAAAGTAAACACTGTAGATTCAGAAAGTTTCTGTTGTTCAGTTCAGTGGTGTCGGTTTTTGTTTAAAGTGTCTGTTGGGCATTGTCCCAGTCTCCAGGGAAACCACTCGTGATTGCCAGATTGGCATTTCTACAGGCTAGATTCCCAACCAGCAGTTTAGCATTGATTGAGACAGAATGACATCGCTGGTTACTATTACCAGTGCTGTATTTCGTGTTATCTGCTGTGCGTCAGTGCAACAAGGTGCTAATTTCTGTGAGATTGAAGATTAGTTTGTTCAGATGTATTGACTGTTGCTGCGCTCTTTCATGCGTACATTATGACGGAACTAGTTTTTACTGTATTGTGTTTTGAACTTTTTGATTATCAAAGGTGAGCCGTAATAAACGGCGCACTAAATGCGTTGAGGTGATCTTTTATTTCTGTGCTAAGTAGTCGAACAGTCAGTCAGTCAATCATTTCTGGCCATTTTCGTTTGTGTGAAGAAATACTTTGGCGTTCTAATAAACCATATTCATTTCTGTATTATTTGGATTGCCGTTTTCAATGATGTGAAGTCTAATGTAGCTTATTCACCAAAGCCATAAATGCTGGCATAAGTAAGCTTAATGCTTTCCTAGCTTTCGACCTATATCGCTTACTGTCTAGCAGCATCTACCCTCAGTTACTGAATTGGCAAACGTACTTTGTAATAAACAACATGAATATACCCCTCGTAAAATTTGACCAAAATGTGATGTTACTAATTGTCTACACCAGTGACGAATCTACTTGTTTTCAGTCACTAACAAAAGACCCCGGCTATTTTTTTGCATTGAACAATTCATTTTGTGCCATTTTTCAGTGCTGGTAATTAACATTAATTGTAGATGCAACTTCTAGGTCGTTTGTTGAATCGAGTAAATTTTCTTGCACAGCTTGAATGCAATGTAATGAGATAAACGGTGGACACTGACGGGTTACTTAAGAGTTCTTGTGACAAGACAGCTCTGAGACCGTCACCTTAGCTTTGGGGTCTGCCTTGACAGCCACTTAGCCCATCTTTGGTTTGGTAATCCCTCTGTTGATAGGCGCAATAAGTACATAGCCAGTGGGAGGTCGTATGGGCCATAGCACCCATCTGAAAACTGAAAATTTTAAAGCAAACTTGAAATAGGAAAAATAGGGAGTACAATACGCAGAATCGCAGATAGCACTAGCAGTAAATTAGGCTGCATTAGTACTTGTACGTGTTCCTTCATCCTCACAAACCACCTCGCAAACTCAGGTCCAGCAGTCGCAATCTTCTCAAGTCTTCCACGATCACGCACTACGTTTGCCCGGCGGAGTTTCGCATGCATTGCCTTCCTGGCACTATCACGGATAACCTCAACATCACTGTACCTACATTTAAATTTAAACTGAAAACACCTGTATGCCTGTTATTTAGGTCTAGTTCATTGCGTGGCCTCACTGGGCCTGCGATTCGCCTTCGGGCTGACTTAAGGCGTGTTTAAAAAATGTGTTTAATAATTAGTACTGTCTATTGGTAATCGAGACACGAGGACCCACAATCCTGACTACGGCAATGATGACTGGCCATGTCCACCGCTAGGGAAGAAACGGCGCGTTCCGACAATGCAGTAGGCCTTCTTGTCTGTGATTACTAGTTAGTGTCCTAGGCTACTGGGTCTGGGCGAATAGTTCACAGCGGTTTAAAAGGTCAAAGGAGTTCTTCATCTAAAGCCGCGTTTACACCAGGACATATGTTGCCAGACAGTTATAAGTTATATCCACTTGTCGCCGTTAACATGTTTCTTGTTCTTGTATCGGCGACAAAATTGTCGCTCGTCTGTTGCTGGATACAAAGGGATACAAATCGACCATGACATAAATGATTAGTAATTATGGTCACCGAGAGTCAACATGTATCCCGAACGAGCAACTTGTATCCGGCGACATGTCTGTCAACATGTATCCGGATACAAGTTGCTCGCCCGGGATACATGTTTCCAGGCGACGTATAAACGCGGCATAACAGTGGTCGTTGGACACAGGAACATTCTTCTTCCAGTGAATGACCAAACAGAAACACTTGAAGTGGTTTATAATTATATCCCCTTCTCTCTTGTCTATGTTGAAGTAACAAATTATAACACACATGATTACAGCAATTATTAATTAATTTATTAATTAATAGTTATGCACTTTTCTTATCTGTACATGTTTAACAGATCCTTTCAAATCACAGTCGTACATTTGAATTAAAAACAACTTATGAACATAGCGGATACGTGCTGCTACCACAAAGACAATTGCAGACAATTATTTGCATTATAAGCGACTGAGACATTAGCAAAGTCAGAACTATACTGGTTGACAGCCAGTTTATAACATAACAGAGAGCAGCAAGTAGCACACATGGGACTGTCAGTAAATTCGTGTATGTCCAAAATTAATTTGGTCATGACAGATGGCCACAACTGTTATCTGCAGTGCAGTGTGTGGCTTTGTAAGCAGTTATGTCGTAAGTGTCAAGCACAAACAACCGTGTTATGTGCAGTACCAAACAACAATGATGCATCTTAACTACTGTATGTAATCAGCGGTCATATGACAAACTATGATAGTCAATTGCGATTCATCAGCAGAACTGACTATGCTGTATAGACCATGCCAATAAACTGTCACACTCACACGTGGAATAGTTTACTGACCCTGTACCTTAAGTATGTTACAACATCGGAGCTAGACTCCCAGTACAGAAATTGCTTTCGAAAATGGAAAACATAAAAATGCTGGTGTACTTTTTACTCAATTTTGTCACAAAAATTGTGACTTCAATGCAAAAAATGTTGTTTATCTACTTTTTACTTTAGTGTATGTGTATTTTTAGTTGTCATATGACAAAAATATCCCATGGCATCTCGTGAAATCTGTGTCCCTCAGTAAAAATATCAAACTTGCACAAGCACTCATTTGACATGTTCAACTTGTGACATATTTCGGACGTTCGCACTTGCAAAATGCTGCACTTGTACACTGTGCTGCATAGAAGTGCAGTAAAATAAGTAATGTCCTTGTTATGATAGTATCAAGACTTTCCATACCAAATTTTTTCTGTACCATAGACCACTTCATCAGCTATGTTGGTTGGGCCTGGGGAACAGGGGCATGATAGGAATTAGTGTGAATATAGTCTTGTACATGTCCACAGACATGAGAAATTAACATAGTACTGTTACAGATGACAAATGATATTTAAGCGAACAGCATCAGCCAACAGTACAGTACAACACACATGCTACGATACTGACTTGTGGCAGCTAGCACAGCTTTACAACACAATCACGAAAGCATCACATTGTGAACACATCAACAACACAATGCGGCAACTAAACTGTGCTGTACAATTCTTCATAAAACTATGACAAAAAATTCCTCCAAACTAAACGACGCCAAATGCAGACTTCTGTTGCCCTGCCCTAAACACACATTCTGTACACACTTTTAGCTACAGTAGTTAAATACGGATTAAGAAAATGCAAACTGATGCAGGAGCTCAACGTATTCCAACTGACTCAATCAACATATCATAACAACACTCTCATGTCTCTAGCAGCAATGCTGAAGCACTATCACGGCCAATCTGTCTTGATAATTCAACCATATGCTGTTCATTCATACATAACTTGCTATCTAGCATTTAAACAGATCAAACTGACGTGTAAGTGTTGACATCGCAAGCATTCAGCGTAAAATCCAACTACTTCATACACATTCTCAAGCACACTGCAAACTGTCATCAGTTATCTAATTCGCATAGAACATAAAGTTACGAGCACACACAACATACATCATTCACGTAATTACGGCTGAATGGCTCTATTCACGTACATCAAACATCCAGTAGACATACTGCAAATGTTTTAATACAAATTATGTAAGTACTGTCTTACATAAATCACCATTCTACCGCAGTTTAGTATGCAGTTTATTATACAATTGTCACAGCTTGTGCGTGCAGTGAGATAAATAGGTATTTCAATACATTAAACACTTTTTCGCAGACAAAAACACTGGTACTGGTTCATACATAGACATTCTGTTGCGACTGATTCAATGCGACTGATTCAATGGTTTCGACACTGCCAAGCATACATATATACAAACACACACACACACACACACACACATTGTGCAGACTTAAAAGCTACCATTCATATGCACAGTTCACTGATATACATTGATATACATATACACAGGCTGTACAGATGTTAAATCACAGTAGAGTATCAGTGTTCCCAACAGGCAATACTCATCATCGCTGGTCAGGAAGGTTTGTCAGTAGGGAGGATACGCTTGCATTGGACAAGGAGCTGGTCACGGATGGTCGCACAAGGACTGGTGTATGGGCAGCGGGCCTCAACGGCACTGCAGTACCAGCTGTTGGTGGCGGCAATGTGCTGGCGACCGGTAGTGAAGCATGGCTGACAACAAACGGCACACTGAGCCGCTGTGCTGTTGGTACCTGCTGCGCCGACATCATTGCAGGGAGACCAGAGTGAGGGACCGACGGAACTCGTCGTATAGTGTTCGCAACACAGTGTGGTGGCATCATCATCATCGGCCAAGGCTGCTGCTGCTGCGGGATGCGTCCACCTCCTCTCACTGCTCCCTGCTGCATCTGTGCAGCATTTTGACTTAGTAACTGCTGCATCAACATCTGCTGCTGCTGCTGCTGATACGGCGCCGACTGCATCATTGCTAGCAGAAGCATTTGCTGCTGCTGCTGCACTGCGTTTGACGGCATCATCAACGCATTACCAGCGGTGGGATACTGCTGCACACCAAGTGCAGCCAACTGGGCAGCGGTCAACTGAGACGGTGGTAAACTGCGAGGATCTGACACCAGAGCTGGAACAGTGTTGCCTGGAGGAGCAGCAGGTGGCACTGCAACAGTGGCGGAAACATGCACGGGTTGACAAGATGATACAGGAACTGTAGGTGAACGGAGAGTGGCAGGCATCGTCGTGGCACTGCCTGCTGCAACTGATGTCACATTGCTAGCTGGTGGCGGGACAGACTGGGAACCAGCTGATGTACTCACTTCACCCGCCTGCAATGCAGCTGTTAGCACCTGTATCTGACTAGTCTTCAGGGCCACAGCAAGGCTGCCGATCGCCTCCTGCAGACTACGTAGATGTTGTAGGT
>Ga0209145_1000194_pt1 | contig 12034 bp, 10 predicted proteins | sample WorMetfiPIANOSA2_FD_187396 | JGI IMG/M metagenome (GOLD analysis project Ga0209145, IMG submission 187396) | Marine gutless worms symbiont microbial communities from Max Planck institute for Marine Microbiology, Germany - Olavius filocauda... | ecosystem: Host-associated > Annelida > Digestive... | reverse complement strand
ATTTTATGCATAAAAGAACACTTTTTCATTAACAGCAGGGGGCTCAAACTGGAGCAGGGGGGCTGAGCCCCCTGTCCCCCTCACTTTTAGTCACTGGCATAAAAGCACCAGTAATGTGTGATTACAGACAAATCTCTGTCTGCAGAATGTATAACTCGAGCATACATCCGCTTAGATCAAATACTATGGGACAGTCTTCATTCTTGTCATTTTGCCATGCTGCTTGTATACATATTTGTTTTCCAGAATGCTGATGCAGTTCTGACATCACACAACAAAATGTCAACTGCAGTTGTAGTTATTGGCAAATTATTTAATCGACAAATTTTAGTTGACTAAAAGCTATTATACATATGTATACGTTTATACATCTGTGGCCATCATTTGTTGTCTCTTTACAGGCAGATGTATACCGCATATTATGGTCTGGTATAAAATTCGTAACTCTTGGGGGTGTGGCAAAAATTAAAGTAGCCTACAACCTAGTCCTCCTGATGGGGATTCCAGTGGTGTGTGTGACTTGTGCTTGCAATGCCCCCTTTGGGAGTGATACCCAAACAAAAAATTGGACTTGTTTTTATGTATATAGATGTATTGCATTGCTGTGCTGTGCTGTATCACAGGTGTCAGATTGGACTGGCTCAGTATATCAAGATAGAAGATACACAAGTATGCTGTTTTCACAATAATTAATTCTATAATTTTCTTGAAATGGTGTTGATATCAAGCTTGATTTCAGAGTTGTAATTTTGAAGCAGCAGTTTTAATTATTGTTGAGTTTGCATTGTCAGGAGGCTGATGGAACCACTGAAGAAAACTAAATTGACATAATATTGGATTAGACACAGTAAACTAAAGGAGTCTCATCACAGATGACTTAAACATTTTGCTGGGCTTATGCAATACACTATTTAATTTGTTTTTCGTTTGCTAATAAATTCAGTTGAAGATGTTTGGTTTGATTAGATAAGTATTCCTCCCAGTTCGGTGGTGTTGCCAATCCTTATTCTTACTATCATGAGGAAGACGAGAGTTCATTCCAGCTGGTAGACACATCTCGACTTCAGAAACCAATCTATCAAAGGGGACGTGTGCGGTTCAACCAGGTACAGTATTTGTTCTTCGTGTATTTTGTTACTGACGTATTCAGTCTCACTCAGGCAGGGCATATTTTGTGCTGAAAATTTTATATACCGGTAGCAAGTTTTCAGTTAGCTAATTGTATAACACTGTTTCAGATTGCACCTTTAACAGTATGATTTGTGCTGATTAAAGCTTAATTTTACTATTAGTGTAAAACCACTGAGTTACTAGATAGTTGTTATAATATATATATATCACACAGTATTCTGTAGGCAAACTGACCAGTGTGCACAAAGAACAAAAATTAAATTATCTTTGTGATTTGTCGTATTGTGAACTGCACATGTGCATTGAATAGTTTCTGCAGTTATAGTAGCAACATCGAATAAACTAAACTGCCAACTGGTGATTAGTTGCAGTTAAAATACTTCAGTAACACTGTTTGTTTACAGTATGTGTTAGACAGATATTGAAATATTAGCAAAAATATAACTGTGATGTATATGGCGGGCATGATTGGCCATTGTGCCAGTTGTCCTGCTGGAAGATATGCTTACTTGTTGCTTACGATAAATTGGTAGCATTAGTCAGTTTTCTGGACAGATAAGTATGTACATTTTTAGCTGTAACCAGTGGTCCAGTACCACTCACTTTGAAATGTTAACAAGTGCTACGACTGTTATTTGCTTAGAACAAACTGCGGAAAGAACGAGAAAAGCGGCAGCAGGCTCAGGCCAGCATGCAGGTTCTGTCGAAGACACAGAAGAGCAGAGAAAGGTTTTTATTGATCTGCTAGTCTGGTTTAACAGAGTCATTGAGCATTGAACTACAATTTTTGTGAACTACATGTATACTAGTAATGTGTTATTGTGTGTTGTAACTGTTTAACAGTGTGACTGTGCTGGAACTTCATTTTTTGCAGAGATCGACAACGGCAATTACGGAAGTGGCAGAAACAGTTTGGCAAGCAACAAGAACAGCAGAAGAAGGTTAATTTCAAAATAACACTGTTGAATGTATACCCCACACTATACCAGTACTTGTAAATGCTGTATATTCGTATTCTTGGTAAGCATTTAAATGCAAAATCTTCCAAGTGGTGTGTTGTATAGTGTTGTTGCATACTGGCACATGCACAAATGAACACTGCTGGATGTTGTTGCTTTAGGCACCTCTGAAGCACCGTGATGCATCAGTGCAAGTGAAAGAAACGTGGATGGTTGTTGAAGAGATGGATTATCCAAGACTGTGTAAACTCTCACTGCCCTCTATTGGCGAACCAGTTGACCTGTACGTATACATACAAACAGGGTATATGTTATTTGAGATGTGCAGATTAACGATTAATTATGCCAGTTATTGTGTAAAAATTAAATTAATTATTGAAGTCTGATAAGTGTTAGGCCACTACTGCTGATCTGCTTTAGTGGTGAACAAGTAAACATCCTTTGTTCTTTATTAGCAGTGCTAGTGAAACTGTTTTGTATGTATCCACATCTGTTGAATGCAATAAACCCCTTGCTTATGCAGGTTATGTTGTAGCTTGTATGTAAAAAAAGTCCATAAATACGTGAAATTGTGTAAATTTGAAAAGTTTTATGAACGGATTAAATGAAACTCTATAAAATTGTTCTAAAAAATTACTGTCAAAACTCATTTTTTCAGTAACAATTAACTACTACATTTTGGAAGTCGATGAAATTTTTATAAGTGAACTATTAAAATATTTTCCGTAATCACATCATATGCTTCAAGAGTTAGACCACTGTTTTGAGGACGTACTAGTTGTTGCACCTCAATGCAGTAGATTGCCAGACTCATGATGAGAGATCTCCATTTCGTATGTAAGCATAAACCTAACTATCTCATTGAACAGTTGTATGCTAGTTTAATTGGTTAATGCATCTTAACGTCAGTGGATGCAGCAGATGTTGATGTCTCTTCAGGTTTTTTACATCACTTGTGGAATAGAATTTTAATACGTTAACTAACAGCTGGTGTTTGATTTTTATATTTTGTTTGTCCATATTAAGAAAACTGTGACATGTTAATTTGTTGAATGTCAGAATGAAGTGCGGGTCGCTGGAATTCTACGACAAACAGTATGACCGAGTAACGACCAAGAACGAGAAACGGTTGCAGCGAATTAGTCGCATCTTTCACAAAGTGACGACAACCGATGACCCAGTCATACGACAGGTGTAGCCCCATTCCTAGCATTAGTTTCTTGACGGCAAAATGTGTGTTCAGTTTGGACGTTGAAATGTACATACTTCTAGATGCAGTGTTTTGAATTATCCGTCATTTGTGAATTGTGATATTCTGTTGTCTGGGAAAATGGCCATAAAACTAGTTTGTTGTTTATGATTATGAGTAATATAATTAAGTTGTACTGCTGAATATTAAGAGATATACTGATGATTATGTTGGTCTAATAGTTGAGTGCTGTTGACAGTATTATTGATGTTCTTTAATGTGATTTAATTTGTGCTGTTTGTAATTGTAGCCCAATTGTGATATTGATACAGATGATGTGTTATGAGGTTGTTATTGGGTGTATGTGTGTTTTGCAGCTGGCAAAGTCGCAGGGCAACGTTTTTATCACAGATGCAATCATGAGTACTCTCATGTGTGCCACGCGTTCTGTTTATTCCTGGGACATTATTGTTCAGAAAGTCGGCAAAAAACTGTTTTTTGACAAGCGAGATGAGTCGGAATTTGGTTAGTACACTTTTGCTCTTATACTGTTTTGTAGCTGTTCAAAAGTTAGAATGTTTGGTGAATTTGCTGTTGTGTTTTGACATGAGCATGGATCTGGCATTACCTCTTTGAATTTCTGATGTAGCTGCTAACTGTAACATCATATTATGTACCAGTGGTTCTGTGAGATATTTCCTCTAAAAAAGGTTACTCTTATACAAATCTGTTGTTTCAGCATATCTGTGGTGTAACATTAATGGTCATGCTACTGCTGCTGTGATTTCTGTGCTACAGCCTTATTTTTTGACATATTTATAATTTAGCATTAATAATGTGTTTGTGTGATAGACCCTGAAGCCGATCCAAACCAGTAACTTATATAGGTCCAATAAATAAAAAATTCATAACCATGTCGGATGTGTGCACTGCTTTTCTACGTGTTTCTTAGCATTTTGACCATTAAGCTGTGGCTCATGATTTTCTGGCGGCTGGTGACTGCTTACGCCTTTACCGGCGGCTTAAGCAATGGCAGTCTGCTGGCGACGGCTTAGCAATGGAGCGGCTGGCATTGGCGGAAAACGGCGGTGGCTTAGGGGTCTATTGTGTGACTGTGCAACAGATCTGCTCACTGTTAGTGAGACGGCTACTGAGCCACCACAGGAAGAAGGCACCAACTTGAATTCACCGAAGAATCTTTCTCTTGAAGCAACATTTGTAAACCACAACTTCTCACAGCAAGTTCTAAAGATTGTAAGTCATTGTCTGATTGATTGGCAGAGTTGTGAGATTGTGATTAAATAATTTCTCGACTGTGTCTTTAGTGGTTGTGTGGCATTTCAGTTAATGGTAGTCAGATTATGTCAGGGTTGGCAAATTACAGCTTGCCGTTGACTTTTATGTGGCCTGCAAGATCATGTGAAGTATGCACATTGTGCATCACAAAAAGTAAAATGAACTTCCATTTCAACAAACTGCTGAAAAACTGTATGAAGTTACATACATCTCACTAAAACAGTGACACAAACAGGCCATTGATGATTGATGTCATTTTGTCGTCATATTGAGTTTAATTGGCAACCAACTAGCATTTATGCCTGGTGTTGTTGAGTTTTTATTTGAGAATTTAAACCTTATTATGCATTGTGTGGTAATATCGTTTTGGTGATTTTAGGAATTATGGCAGTTGCAATAACATTTGCCAGGTGTCATTGTGATAGTGGCATTCGTGCAGTCTAATTATGTCAGCTATTGCCATCGCACAGTTGCAGTAACATTTTCTAGATGGCACTTTTGAATTATTTTAAAACTTTTTGTTATTACTTTGCAAATTCTTCTTATTCTAGTCTGGTGGCTGTGGGTCTGCACACTCGACCACAAGTTGGCGCCAGTCTTCTCGATTCTGCGATATCTCAATAAGTTCAGATAGTTGATGTCCTGTTATTTTCTGTATGTATGTGATATAGTTAGTGCAAGGTCGTCTGTGCTGAGTCTTGCCATGTGTAGGTTCATAGGGCATAGAGTGCGTGATCTGAGCATAGTAGGTGTCCAAGGAAACTTAATTGGCGGGAGAGAAAAGTATGTATTAGATCATTCCTGGATACTGAGTCTAGAACTACACCGTTTCGAACTTTGTCTAATCTCTTCACGCCTGTCATGATCCGGTAAGCACTTGTTGCAAAAGAGTTGATTGGTCGTGTCATTTCGGCATTCACAGGCCAGGTTTCAGATCCGTACGACATAATTTGCAAATTATGTCTATGTAAAAACTTTGCAAATTACTTTAGAAAAATTTTTGATTGTTGACAGCGACCTTCCACAGATTTATTTATGCCTTTGCAGTTGCACATAGTTTGGTCCTGCTGGGTTGTGTAGTTTGAGAGCACACACACAGGTTGTTGTTAATACTGTTGTACTGTGTTTGTAGGGAGATGATCGATACGCCATGGATGAACATAACCCGTTTGCACAGGAGGAAGAACCGGGTGATATTGCATCTGTTGCTTATCGGTGTGTTGACTCGTCATTGATAATGAATTATAGTTGCTCTGTGTTTTTTGTCGTTCTTATTCGCATTGTCTAGTAACAGGGATTTGATGGCTCAAGGTTTATGTATTTGTAAAGCTTCAATTGCGGATTAATATAGTTTATTGATACTTTTGCATCTTAAATGATAATGCATTACTTTGTTTTGTAACCATAGTCCGCTTGCTAAGTATTCGGACATAGGTAAGTGGAAGGTGCCGTACACTGGAGAATAGGCGAGTTGCTCATTTCCATGTCTTAAGCCATTGAGCAGCCCACTTCAGTCTGTAATGCATGCCCATTGCTACTCTTATGGTTACCTTCCCAGCCACAAAGCATTGCCTCCCTCTGATTGGTACCAAATTATACAGTTTTATGCATGTGAATCATCTGCCTGGTCGGTATGTGAAATGGAACAGCCAGAAGTCAAACCCATAACCTCTTGATCTCCAGTCCGATGCCATGCCACAGCCATTACTCCACCATGCCTTATATATTACTTGAGATGTGCAGATTAACGATTAATCATGCCAGTTACTGCTTTCTTCGTTTTGCTGTGTGCATGTTGTGTGGTGTATTATGTGTACATAGAGTACTATGGTAGCAGTTGTCCTTATTGTGGTGGAGCTCAGTGGAAGAACGTCGGTCTCTGGCCGGCGGACTTTCCCTGGCCTGCACCTGACCTGCAGCTGATGGGTAACCATTTATATAGTTAAACCGTCTGCTGTGGTTCAGCTAACTAGGCCAACTCATCCTTTCGGAGTCGATAAATGAGTAGTAAGCTGCAATCAGACGGCTGTTATCACTATCGGTGGTAGCGCCCTCTGGTGAATGCTTAACGAGGTAAAGGCAGGTGTGGTGTACTTTGCAGCCTAAACGCTTCAGAGGCGAGCTTCTCACAATGGGGCGCTATACAAATCCAGCTTCCTTTACCTTTATTGCCATGGCATTATGTGTAGGTACCGGAAGTGGGATCTTGGCAGTGGCATAGAGTTAATATGTCGTTGTGAACATGATGCGTCCACCCATGGGCCAAATGGTGAACTACAGCTGATGAACATCAAAGCACTTAACGAATGGGATTCACGTGTATGTGGCTTATTTGTATATACAGTTCACTGAAGTCGATTAGTTAATAGAATATGACTCAGTAGTGCACAAGGTCCTGTTATACTAATGATAATGTACACAATTTTATGATACACAGTGTCGGAAATCAAACTGATTTGGAGATGCAGGCAGTTGCTAAGATAAGACATTCTGTTGAAATGCAATCATCAGTGATTCAAATGATACACTGCTATTACTTAACACTACAAGAGTGCTTGAACGGCATGGATCCCCACCACAGCGCTGCAAAGTTGTTACACACGGACGGGCGGACTTACTTGTTTGTTGTGCGTCACTATATCCCCTGGCCTGTCCTACTGGTGGGGTATAATTACATTACAAAACACGATCACAAAAGCAAAAACAGGATCATGTAAGTATTCTGCATCACTTGATGACATTAACAGCACTTCATGTAACAAAGTCAGTGATCAGAGTAAGCACATGAGCTTCCAGTGATTAAGTTACTGTGTCTGTCATCTGCTGTAAAGATTGAATGAATTAACAGAACACTGCGCATTTGTAGAAACTTCTCATATTGATATTTATTGTTTGGCCACTAGTGTCAGTCAGATGTGGCAAGATTGAAGGTAGTATGTACAACGTTATTGGTGTGGTGTTTTAGTTTAGTGGAGGAGTGGACTGGCGGGCAAAGTTGGACACTCAACGTGGAGCTGTGCTTGCAACAGAACTGAAAAACAACAGCTGTAAAATTGCCAAGTGGACTGCATCAGCTATGCTAGCTGGTTCTGATATTATAAAGTTCGGGTATGTGGCCTTTTTTTAGTCATTTCTGCTAGATAACTACATCATTTCAAATATTGTGTGACTGTTGGTAGTATTTACAGGACTCAGTAATTATGTGCATATCAAGGAGTGAACAAATTAATGATTTAATCATGCATTTAATTGTTATAAAATTATATAACTGAATAAGAGTATGGGCCTTAACTAACAGTGGCAGATATGATATGCCCAGTCACAGTGAAGGCAGTACAGTGAACCAACCTCAGCTTCTTGGCACTTAATAGGTTTTTTCTGTTATTCCCTTAATTACAAGATGTGGATTGTACAGACGGTTTCATCCACGGTCTAGCCAGCAGGCATAGTTGCCTAAGATATTTCAAACTGTAGGCTGGAACTGCTTTTAAGTAGAGCTTTTAGTCAACTAAAAAAATTTTGGTTGATTAATCGGTGGTGAATTGACTAACAGATCAAGTGGATTTATATAGATGGGTATCAGTGAGCAATTTTCATATTGAGTCTTGCGTCAACTGGTCGTTTGTCTTGTCTTGAGTAGCAGTTGTTTGACTGTTGTTGCATCTCTGCTATGTGTGCTTGAATGTGCTGCAGTTATGTTTCACGCGTTCAAGTCAAAGACTCTGCTAAACACATAATTCTTGGCACGCAGCAGTTTCGGCCAGCCGAGTTTGCACAGCAGATCACCCTCAATATGGACAATGCTTGGGGTATCATGCGGTGCATCATTGACACCTGTATGAAACAGAAGGAAGGCAAATACTTGATCATGAAAGATCCCAACAAAGTATGTAGCTTTCTGTATTGGCATCATTCTTTTTCTTTACTGACAGTTGCTTAACATTGACAAAAACTATTGAAAGTGTGAAAGTTTTTGCTGATTGTTCTCAGTCGAAATAATGCAAGGCTCCAGTTATGCCAGTGTTACTGTAAATAGACAAAATAAGTACTTTAAATCTCCTAAAAGTAAAACAGTCGAAATAAGTTTTGTCAAGTTCTTTTTAATTGAAACTATTTTCAGTTAATTTTTAATAAATACATATTTTAATTGTTATATGAATAAGCACTACCAACAGTGGAAACTGAACTGTGCGGGTGAACAGTGCTGTACTTATTGTCGTAGTCAATTAAATTTTTGGTGCATGTATCCACCTGTCATTATTGCTAATGCAAAAGAGTGTAAATTTAAAGAAATGCAATGTTGAAAGTAATTCATGTTGTTATTGAAAGATTTTGGTGAACTTGCTGTGCATTTGTTAACTTAATTACAAGTGAAACTGTATCGTGTGTGAGTGTAGGCTGTTGTTCGGCTGTATGATATTCCTAACAACACATTTGAGAGTGATGAGAGTGAAGAAGAGTCATCAAGTGAAGAAGACGAGGAGGAAGGTGATGAAGAAGAGGAAGAAGGAGGTGCCGCTGAACCACATGACGATGTCGTTGAAAAAGGTATGTACCTTGCATCTCATTTGCATAATCTCTGAAACACACCACAGCCAGTTTTCAGATTTACCTTGGTTAACAGTGCACCAAAGGTCTCCAAGGTCGCCAGCTTAAAACGTTTTTGTTTTCAAATATTAGGCCTTGTGTATTCAGCACATTAGAGACATTTTGCCAGTGTGGTATATAAATTGACATTTTACTCATTACTTACTTTTACTTACTAACTTAGACTACTAACTTAAAACTTTTGTGTATTGCTGGAGCTAATGTTCAGCTGCAGCATCAAAGCAGTGAAAATACCTGGTCTCTGATCTGTAACATGTTTGCTTTTTTATGTTTTTTTGTGTGCAAAACTGCATACATGGATGCATTGAGCTGTGAATTGGAAATCAGACAAATGGAGTTTTAGTGTTGTTGTTCATAACATTGCTCTGTGGAATGTTAAACATAATAGTATTTTTAAGTAACTTACACTAGTAATATTAATAATAATAGCAATAATAATAATACTCTTGACAATATTTATGCTGCTGTTATCAAATGGAGTCATTGTGAGAATTTACCCGGTTTATCTGATGAAGATGCAGTTGAACCAGATGCACCAAGTGGCTGTTGACTGTCAGATCAAGCCAACTTACTTGACTCTCAGGCCGTGACGCTGCTATCATCCACACCAAATATTGCTGTTCAGTATTACAGTGTACTGAGCCCAGAAGCTGATACGCATTTATCTTCCCATGAAGGGTAGTAGGCTGAGTCGACCTAGGCACTGCAGTAAAGATGTGCAAGTTGTATTTCAGTGACTGTAGTGATTCGATATCGATCCCGAGATCACGGACTGCGGTCGGGCAATGCATGTTACCACTAGAGTGTCTAGACCAATGCAATTTGCATTCATGGCAACTGTTGAACCATCTACATGCAAGAGACAGTAGTATGTAAAAGTTACAGCATTATTTTATGGAAAGTTGAAAGTAATGTACTTAGCGCTCTAGAAACTCTGTGACTGTATGCGCTATACAAGTTTTTTTTATTGTATTGTATTAATTTGTGTTTTAATACTGTGATGTTGGCAGGCGAATAATTCCTGTGTTACAAGGTCTCTGCATCATCTGGACAAATAAGATATTAAATTATGCTGAGAGTGGAAAACATTCGTTGTTTTTTGAGCTTTGACATCTGTCATCATGCATGCACATTGCTGTTGATTGGTTTGTTTGTATTCAGCAATCAGTGACTTGCAAAGTTCTCTTTAAATTGTCAGTTTATTCTTGGTATGGACTATGTGTTAAATTGTTGCAAAGCTATGAAAACAATTATCTGGCAGTGTTGGCTTGCACGATATTCTCAGCATTCTTATTATTGGGAGTTGCTCAAAGTGCCTTATAAACCTGATGTTGTGCAAGTCTGCTCATGCTGCTGTTAGTATTTCTTATTGTCAGTTTCTCAGTGTTGTAGAAAATAATTATTACTCGTGCCGACGACAGTCATGGGAGTAAAGCGTTCATTGGCGTTTGTGTGTGTGTGTCTGACTGTTTGTCTTTCCGCAGCATAACTCAAAAACGAATGATCCCAAAGTCTTCAAACTTGGTATGGGAAGGTGCAGTTCAACCAGATGCACCAAGTGGCTGTTGAAGTTGTGCAAGTCTGCTCATGCTGCTGTTAGTATTTCTTTCTGATAAAGTTTTTAGGTCACAGTGTCACAAAGTGCAAAAAATTGAAGGCAATCAAGTGGCCAGCATGAGTTCACACCACTATTGAGTGCCCACAGTCTAGTTAAATTTATTATATTGCGTGGCAAATGCGCATGCTAGTTATATTAACACAAACACAGTGCAACCAGTCACGGCTGAGTACGGCAGTGAACATTATGGAATGCACAGCAGTAACAAACCAGTTAACAATACCTAGAACTTGATATCCTTATCTCCAAAATGACCTATTATGTGTCTGTGTGACATTTAACTGTATTAATCAACTAGACCTAGATGTATTATCAGATAATAAATGCACCACTAAACAACTACAGCACAATGTCATTACTCAGTTACATGTAAGTGTATGTTTTGCAACATTTAGTTTTTGTAATATAGCTCCCTATTGACACTATCAGTTCAGTGTCAGTAGGGAGCTACGTTGGAGCACTAGGTCAAAAACTTTATGGACTGAAGGACAAGCTGAATTGCCGCAAGATTTGATCAGTAAGTTTCACCTGGAAACTGAGCTAGTGTAGTAGTTGATTATATATATTTTGGACATGTGATGTGTTAAAGTGTAGTCTCGTCCTCAGTGACCTGTTATGTGTGAAGTGGGACATTAAACTCTACACACTCACTTACTCTAGATTGGTGAATTCAAATGCATTTTAATGCAATTCAATAATTTATAACCTCTTAGCATTTTTTGGGGTTGTGACTCAGAACAGTTAAGAAATTGGCTTTCTGATCCTGAATGTACATAAATTTAAATAAATAAATAAACCGGTGGTTAATGTGCAATTGATCACAGAAAAAGTACCGTACCTTCAGTTTAAAAAAGAAATTAAAACTGTTTGGTTGCAAAGGTTTACATAAATCAGTTATACCGTATACGTGGACGATATCGTATTGAGCAACTGAATGAGGGCGCTTCGATTTCCCAATTATTTGTAGTGTTTTCGTTGTTGGGGGCAATCATTGTGAGAAATATGATTGGCAGAAGGAGCATTAATAGACCCCCTTCGTAACTTATGAACGGGTAAAGCTAGACACTTCGTTTTTTCTTTGTTGGATAGGCCACGGCTAGTAGTATCCGACGGACGATGAATGACCCCTAAGGGTGCGTGGTCAGGGTCACGTGACCTACTTTTTAAATTTTGGGACCCCCTCCGTAACTTTTGAACGGGTAAAGTTAGACACTTCGTTTTTTCTTTGTTGGA
>Ga0209145_1000193_pt1 | contig 12104 bp, 11 predicted proteins | sample WorMetfiPIANOSA2_FD_187396 | JGI IMG/M metagenome (GOLD analysis project Ga0209145, IMG submission 187396) | Marine gutless worms symbiont microbial communities from Max Planck institute for Marine Microbiology, Germany - Olavius filocauda... | ecosystem: Host-associated > Annelida > Digestive... | reverse complement strand
AACAGGCGACTTGGCCGGGCAGTATAATCAACAGGCACCAGTCTCTCAATCCCACCCCTCTCTATCCTCCCTTAGTCCTACACACCCTTATCTCTCTCAATGGCCTGGTTGGCTTCTGAACGACTAGTCCATTCGAGAAGAGTAGGGTAGCGCACCACATATACATCACGCACCGTCAACATGTATGTATGTATATGTGCGTATACATGTGTGACGGCTGCAGCACAACACCATTCACCTCCTGACCTGTGGATGCGCAATGCGCCCACACAGAGGCCTAAGCGCTAGGTGTGCATAGAGGGGCGCGCACCCCACTGATGGTAATGCGCACTGTTGTGTATCATTTGTAGTATTTTGTGGTTGCATCTGTCATTATAGGCTTGGTTTAGCATACGCCGGCTCCAATCGAGATGACATTATCGCCCAACTGACTCCAGTATTCAGTGATCCACGTGCTTCTACAGAGGTTAGTTGCTTGAGATTGTATCATGTATCTCATGTATTGAGATACATGAGAGGTGAGTTGTACTGATTCTGATGAAAAGTTGTCAGAATGCATGTGTTATGGGTGATAACTGGGTACAGGTATGGGTTAGCCTACATGTCTACAGTTATTTAATGCATACAAAATAAACGAGTTTCTAAATTTATTTGTTCGTGCAAAATGTACCTCGTACACTGCAGAATGGACATTTATAAGAGGCTGACACATGGTAGCTGCAGAATTAGAAGCCGGTAATGTGTGGGTGTGTAGGTTGTCAGCACAGCAGCACTGGCGTGTGGCTTGGTCGCCGTTGGCTGCTGTGATGGAAGTGTGACTCCACTGCTCACGACGACGTTAATTGAGAAAACTGACAACGAGTTGAAAGATCCGTACTCGCGGTTCATGGCACTTGGGCTTGGACTGACCTTACTCGGTTCGCTTTCTATTTCTCCTCTACACATTTCAGCGATTTGGAGATTTTTCCATATTCATAAAATGTCGAGTCTGAGTGTGTGATTAGTACTCACTGATTAATACATGACTGTGTTGTTAAGGAGATGACAGATAAAACATATTGGTTCACATTGTGCATGAAAACCTAATGTCTGTTACTTAGCAACTTAAGCAAACTATTACTTCTAATGTGCACTGTTTGTTGCATTTGTGTGTGTATACACATTTATTCAGTGTTGTAGTCCTCGAGGAAAGTCCTTGTAAGCCATTCTTCACTGTAACCCAGTGTTGTTGTCCTGAAGGAAAGTGCTTGTTCTGGAGGACCAATTTACAAGTCCTTGTCCTCAGATTTCAAGTCCTTGTCTTTGTCCTTTTACCACAAGTCCTGTCCTTGTCTTCAAACCTAAAATCCTCGATAACAACACTGGACATATCTGATTTGTATTTAATGTGGCTGCTGTTATTGAAATACAGGCCGACAGGAACAAGCTGATGCTATTTTGGCTGCACTGGAAGTTCTGCCAGAGCCACATAGGAGCATGATCAGAACACTGGTTGATGTCTGTGCATATGCAGGTACATATGACACGACTTTAGGGTTGTTGTCTGTAGATTTAGTAGTTTTTCTTTGTTTACTTTGAAAATATCAGAAACCAATCTGTTTGTGGAAACGTGAACTAGAAATTACTGTATTGTTATCTTAAGAAATCTGTGATGTATAAATAATTTTGACCAAGATTTGTGGCAGGAGCAGATTGAGGTGTAGTTACAATTATTATAGTTTGTTGTTCAGATTGTATTAAGTTGAGGATTGTTATTATGCTGCCAGGCACAGGAAATGTTCTCAAGGTACAGCATCTGTTGCACATCTGCTCAGAACATTACGACATCAAAGATCAGGTATGAAAAGTAGTCTCATGTCTTCTCATTTGCACTGTCTCAGTTGTGTTCATGTCGTCACTAGAGACACTTGGTAGATGAAGAAGAAACTACACAACGAACTCAGTTGATAGCAATCTGAATGTGGCAGTACCAGATTCATTGATCACTCACATTCACCACAGTGTGCCTGCACTGCAGCATTGTCTCAGCATGTTGCAGTGTAATGTATGCCTGTCTATGCTTGGAGGCATTGGCTTGGCTGCCATGTTCAGTATGCATCAGCTGACCAGCAAGTAATATTGACCTTTAGTATTTGTACTGCTGTACAGTTGGTGGTATATGAATACATGAGTACAGCCATTACATTTATTAGATTAGATCCACTAGATTTAGTAGAAGATTAAACCAAACTGTCTTTTTGTCCTTGTGTTATATGTACATTATAGCATCAGATTTGGTCAGTAGTTATCTGTATAGACAATTACCTGTTAATTAAAGAATATTACCTGTTAATTAAAATAACCGCATGTTTTGTAGTAGTTTTGCTGACAGTTTGTACAAATGCCTGCACTGCACTTGGTATTTTAGGACAATAATGAGAGAAAGGAGGATAAGAACAAGAAGAAAGAAACTAAAGGAAAAGAGAAAGAACAAGATGCATCTAATTTGTCATCTCAGCAAGGTATTTTGTTTGCTAGCCTAATACTAGTCGATGCATTCATAAACTGTTACATTGCCTTTGGGGATATATTGCCTTTAGAGATTGAATGGTGGTGGTTCAAGCACTGCACTGTTGACTGACATTGCAGCAAATATTGCCAATTTTGTCATTTCAGACAGTGATAATTGCACATTTAATTTCAATTGTGACGTGCTGTTGAACTTATAGTCAGTGAGAAGGTTAAATATTTAGGTGCTTTGTTAATGTCTTGAAGTATATACAATGTTCAATTGTTGATTTACTTTTTACGGTTAACCCAAACAGATGGTGAATGATATGATATGACTGTATTCTCAGAAATTTAAAAAAGTCTGTTGTTGATAGATGCAGCATTTCTGAAAAAAATGATTATTGACTACAGACACTTGTCATTTGTATAATAAAATACACGAGTGAATACTGTAATGGTATCTTGTTGTCGTTGTCCATAACAGCTGTTGCAGTGCTAGGCATTGCACTAATCGCAATGGGTGAAGACATTGGTACCGACATGTCATTTAGAACATTTGGACATCTTGTGAGTAATATTATTCTCATAGTAATTGTTATATTATTATTCTGCTGTACAGCTGAGGTTCGGTTCACAACCGGTGGAAATGAGTTAGTTTGATAGACATTCAGAGGCATACCAGGTGATGCAGACTGTGTATCAAAAATCCTTTGGGACAAAACACATATGCTAAGGAACAAGTATTTTTGCCCAGAAAATATGCATATCTGCAGAAATTAACACAATGCATAAATATGCGTTGCAGATAATTCAGTGCTATGGCTCATTACTATTTGCTCTTACCTGCTGGTATCCACAGGTTCAGAGCCTGTGACTGTTTTAGGGCAACCAGTGGATGATACAGAATCTGTGCTGACTGGCTGACTAACTGGCCATCTTGCTTTAGTATTTCCATTAGACTGAGCTGTAAGTGTATTCAATGCATGTGCTCGTGGCTGTAGCTGCGTTATGGAGAGCCAGTTATCAAGCGTGCCGTTCCACTTGCACTCGCACTCGTGTCTGCTTCCAACCCTCGACTGCAGGTGCTCGACGTTCTCAGCAAGTTTTCACATGACAGTGATGCCGAGGTTGCTCACAATGCCATTCTTGCTATGGGCATTGTGGGAGCAGGTATGTCGTCATTGTGGCCATTAAGTGTAGTACAGTACATTGGATTTAGCTCTTCAGGCTGCACAATACTATGCCAAAACATTTCTGCCTGCAGTCAGTCATGTGCGTGTGAACTTAAGTGGTGTATATAATGCGAAAAACTAATATATTAGGTTCTAATTTATCACTGTTAGTCTTGATCTGTATATTCTGTTATTATTGCATGGAATGTTGTTTCATGCTATGATAATTCGTAGGTACATAAAAATGATACCTAAAACAACGATGGCAACGTTGTAATGTATGGTAATTTGCATGTTAATATGATTGCATGCAGCACAGAAAACAACTTTAAAATTTAACTTTTTTATGATGGTATTTTTTATTTATAATTATATAATGTATACACATTGTTTTAGTATTAAGCGAATGCGTTGTTGTGCTTGTTTTAGGCACAAATAATGCTCGATTAGCAACAATGTTGCGTCAGTTGGCCATATACCACGCGAAAGATCCCAACAACTTGTTCTGTGTGCGCATTGCACAAGGGTTAACCCATCTCAGCAAGGGCACATTGACACTGTGTCCATATCACGCTGACAGACAGATTATGAATCCTGTTGCTGTTGCTGGATTGCTCACGTTCCTAGTCTCTTGCCTCGATGTTAAGACCAGTGAGTATTATGGTACATAATAAATGGAGAAATTGTCATACATAAATGTAGAAATGGCCATATAAAAGTTTTACATAATCATACAAAAGTGTTAATTTTAGGTCGTCTATCAGAGTCGACCTATCGACTCTGAAGAGTCGACCTAATAATATGGGTCTCAGATGTCCGTACGTCCGTCCACAAAAAGTTTTTCCGATTCCGATGAATTTTGGTATGTAGGTAGAGGTCGATAAGTGGAACACGACGGTATACCGTATGACCTAATCCAAGGTCAAGGCCACGAGACCTTTAAAGTTAGAAATTCTGCATTTTCAAAATCTATGTCCTCTGGCATTTTTAATGTGAGCTAGCAAATGACCACTGATTCTGAAACTATGGAACAGTACAGTATCTAAATTTTGTACTGACCAGATTTTTGATATCTGTCCTAGTTTTTGTGTCACGTGACTACTAACTTGGAACAAAATTTAGATTGATAGTTGTTTACTTACTGAGAAAAAACCATAGGAAGAAGTTTCCGCTTTTGGCAACTTTTCGATAGATACAGGAAGTACGGACTGTAAACATCGGAGGAGTTGACCGTCAGTCCCGTACGGGGCTAATTTTTATATTTTCTGTACTCAGTTCTTCCTCATTACTACCTTGGTTTCATTTTGCGAGTTCCAGCCAGTTGCATGCATTGTCTTCACCTCTGGGAGCGATTGCAGATCGCCTTCAAATTTCGTTATACATCAGCAATTCAGCATCTGTTGTTAGTGTATTTAATATTATACCTTGTGCAGATGCTGTTGCCAATTCCCAGGTTTTTACCATCATACCATGTAATGCTATTGCTACAGTTTTGTCTGTCTGTCTGTTAATCATCCCTGCACTTTGTCAAAACAGCCAAAAGTATTAAACTTTTTCACAGTCTGATAGCCCCATTATTCTACAGGGTGCGGCATAAAAAACAACCCCTAAGAAAACTAAAATATCTAGAAAACAACTAGGTATATTTTCCTGTATTTTCACCAGTTAATGTCAAGACTCATAAATTATATTAAAATACTCCATCCATAAACAAAACTGTGGCCGTGCGAAGTGCCATTTTGTAAGTGAACAACAACTGATCAGTTAAATTACAAGAAATTGATAATGTTTTAATTATTATAAAGAAACGTGACATGTTGATGCTAGTATTCTTTGCATGTCTGGAGCCTTTTGTGGAATGACGGTAATGCTGCATTAATTGGGGCCTTGAGGCAAGCCAGCCAGATCGTTTACACGCCATTCTTTAGTTCCGTAAGTGTTGGTCGGCTTTGGTGTGTAACGTTGGTAAATCTCGAGCATCACAGTCATTATGTGATAATCCAGTGGATTAAGATCCGATGAATTTAGAGAACACTCATCCTTTCAAATGAATTCCATATAATTAGTTTTATTCACATTTTCAGTATAGCAGTTGCGGTAATAACGAATGTTCAGTTGTAAAATCGCACTTTTCAGGTTAGATAACAATAAATGTTGCAAATTTGAGTAATTAAAATTATGCCATTCACGAGATATGTAAGTTTTCTTGGGAGGTGTTTTTTATGCTGCACTCTGTAGTTTTCTATTTGTTACCAAAATTTTACTGTCACTGAAATGACTACAGCCAAAAAATTTGTCACCAAAATTTCAAGATGTCTCTAAAATGTCTTTTGTCATGGAAACGATTGGTAGACTTTCTGTAAGTGTATCAGCTTTACTGTAATATTTATTGTAGTAATTCTAGGCAAGTCGCACTACATGATCTACAGCTTGGTCACAGCAATGAAGCCTCGTATGCTGGTAACATTTGACAAGGACTTCAATCCACTCCCAGTGTCCGTCCGAGTTGGACAGGTAAATAAAACCACCACGTGTTGTTGTGTTGTATTATTCCGTAGTTAAATAAACTAATATATTGAAGTTATGTCTGTTGTTCTCACCATTTGCTTACATCATAATTAGCCTTTTTCATAACTATATAGCCTACACATTTTGAAGAATATAATAATTAAGTGGTAAAGATTACCTATGACATAACTGTTGTTCGTTAGCATTGTTGCCACGATAGCGGCTGGATTCCGCGCAATGCATTATGGGTAATATTGTTTAGTTCTTGTAAACTAGATCCTTGGGCGAGGGCATGGGCGTAGGTCCATTGTACTAAACTAACGTTTGATTGGCGTCATGATTTTTGTTGTTTTTTATATAGAATTATATATGACAGTATTATTGTCAACATCAAACTTAATTATGATAATTGACTTTTTGGCTGCATTATAAAAAGAGCCTTTGGGACTTTCACTTCATCTATGAATATATTATGAAAATCTCTTAATTACTCACGCTGATGGGAGTTTCGTGAGTATAGCAGTCATATGCATCTGTGTGTGTGATTCTGCCTGTCTGCATTTTTGCTAACATCTGTTGCTGCTTCCACTGTGTGTAAAATGATTATAATGTACTGTATACGAAAATGTCGAAGTGGAATGTTAACAGTGTTGTTCAGAATCTGGAAAAATTTCGGTACTGGTATACTATGCAGATTACATTTTAGTGCTGGGCATTTGCATGCGAAAATTGTTTTACAGTATGTAAATGTTGTTGTGCTACTTGCTTTACAGGCTGTTGATGTCGTTGGCCAAGCAGGTAACCCAAAGACTATCACTGGCTTTCAGACGCATATCACACCTGTCCTGTTGGCATATGGTGAACGAGCTGAACTTGCAACTGAAGAATGTATCCTCTTATTTAATTTAAATGCTGTAATGATCAGTGATCGGTAATACACCATGAACCATAAAAAACATGCCACTTTGTTTTTGATCATAACTCTCGCTTTTCTTGGTCGATTTTTATACTTTTTGTACTAGTGGAAACGGGAAGGAATACTCTACAAACTGGTTAATAAAATTTATCACTCCACCCTAACTGTGTCTCCACACTACCTGGTAAAACTAAAACTACGTATAGATAGTACATTTTGAAGTCAATCATCACAGTGCGTTTGATCGAACCGGTTGTTCGCAGCTTTCACAGAAAGTCGTCCAATGTTCGTATTTTCCTATTTTTTTGGTAGAAAGTTCTTTTATCAGTCTTGTAACAGAAAAACGTTCACATTCTCAGGTTCTTTTATAAAAAATTAAGGTTATCTTCAAACTCAACATATTTAATTTTGAGAACTAACTGTATGAACTATGAAGTAAATTTTGTGATGTGCATTGTGACGCTGTTATGATGTCAAGTATATTGTAGAGTATTTCTTCCTGTTTCTACTGGTATAAAAAATATAAAAATAGAGCAAATAACGCCGTAGTTATAATCGAAAACAAAGTGGTTAGTTTTTATGGTTCACGGTGTATAATTAAATACACAGTATTCAGATAAATCGTCATCTGTCTTTTTGTATAGCTGATTGTGAGTAGCAGTAGCATACAAGATCACATTAGCATTTATATGAAGGAATTTTATTTACTATGTACAGCCTTTTTTTTCAGTGCCTGAGTAAATACGAACCTGACAGTACCACTATATCCATTTTACTGGACAATATCGTTAAAACAAACAGCTACACTAACTAACAAATGGCCACGTTATCTTAAATGCCAGGAGGCCCCATAATGTGCCTGAAATTTGGTTTCATGTACTCTGTTCATTGGCAAATCTTGTCTGCAATACTGTATTGAATTAACTTAACCGTGACATCCATTCAGATCTGTCACTGACACCAGTCATGGAGGGTTTCGTCATCTTGCACAAGAATCCCAACTACGAAGGCTGATTAACTGTATTTTGTTCTAGCACTCAACAAACACTAGCTTCTGATATTTGTTTGCCACAACTCAAATATTTGACTGTTAATATTTGACTGTTGCCAGCTGATGGTAATGTTACATCTTTTGTTGGTAACAAAAAATGCATATGTGCTATATTGATCTTATACTTCGTTGTCGAAGTAGTTAGCAAGAGTAGATTTAAACATCCCACTCGTTTAATTCAACTTACATCTATCACAAAAATGATAAACCAATTAATACAATTCTCTTGATCTGTTAGACAGTTGCTGGGAAATCATGTGCTAAACTATAAAAGTACTGCACATAAAAAGGACTAATGGTTTACAACAAATGTTATTTATTGTAGTACTGCTAACAGCAAACTGCAAGCAAACCAACTGTACTGTCTTGTGGCTGTTACCCACTTCACAAAGTACCACATATAACAACAGTCATTACTCATCAGTCAGTTCATAATCTATATCATCAATGACTTGCAGATGGAGGAGCCACCTGGGGCATTGTTGAGGGGGACATCATTCCTGATGGCATATGACCAGTCATTGCCGCATTTGGTCCCAGCAAAAGCTACACAACAAACAACTGCTACTTAGTAAATTGACGAAACTGTATTAACAGCAATAACAAAATATATGCATGTCTGACACCTGAATACAAAGAAACTACCCTAATTGATCAAAACTAATTAGCTGTTTTGCTTGAGTTGTTATCTCTATTTTTGAACTAATAAATAATAAATGGAAAACGACTATAAACACAGTGAATACTTCTCTTCACAATGTATTAGATCAGTGAATAATCCAAATATTTCCATCAATTAACTGATGTTACAATTAATTGATTATACACGACAAAATGCATCTAGATACTTTGCTATGTTTTTAATTTGTACTTTATTAGCATGTGTGATATAAACATGATGAAAGTCTGATTATAAGACTGCTTTAACCTTGTTTACCTGTATGGGTATGGGAAGTGCTAAAATCGAAACATTCAGTCATTTAAGAGTGAAAGAACTGCGACTAGTTCTTGTTTTGACACTGACCTGTCTTTGTTGTTGTATCTGTTGTTCTTCCATCTGATTTCGTTCACTTTCAAACATAACTGGTAATGCAAGAATAGTAGCCGATGATGCAAAAACCCAGACACCAATTCGGCCCACATGGTACAACCATTTCGACCCTTCCCAAGATGATGATCCAATATGAGACACAACTGTCCTCAACCTTTCTGGAAACATTTCTGTCAGGCCAATCAGACGCTCCAAAGCTGTTTCATCTGCATCCTAACAAAAATTCATATCACACTGTCTGTGTACCGTATGTATTTTTCTTCATATTTATGCTCCCATTTTGCATCATATATAACATATTAAGCAGGTTTTATTTAATAACATTAACAAAGCTAACACATATAGGTCTACATATGTGTACCCAATATAGCAGCATCCTGTTGCATAAAGAATTAAAATCTAAGAACTGCAAGCAGTTACTGATGGTTTAAATGAATGATGTTAAACACGGTTTTTTCATATTCGATGTTCGTTTTGTTAAAATTTTAATATTCGATGTTCGATTTAAATCTATGAAAAGATTGCAAAAAACCGGTAACCCACGTGTAGTAGGCCTACTGCACAGCTTTATAGAAAAGTTAGCTGTGAGCGAAAGTTAAAGTGTCAAGATTAAACGAATAAACGGCAAGAAAACATACATTTTAATACATGAGAATAATGACATTAAAAATCATTGAAATCAATAAAATGTCAAGTTGTCAACTTAACGCCAACACATTCGAAAATTAAATAAATAAAAACATAGAAAGCACATGAAGTAAACAATATAACGTAACGTAATTACAAATTATGCTACTGATATCTGTAGTGCCACTGAACTGTTCAATCTGCACTGACTGTCTGATGGAGCATATTTATGTAGGCGACGCTGACTACAAAAAGCTTTGAACTTATTATAACTGACAGCTGAGTTAGTAATGTGTACGTGACTAAAGACATTATTGAGAATGGAGCAGCTTTTTGCATGCACTGATATTCAAACTTTAACCGACTTTGAGTAGGTTTCGACAAGCAAGATTAAAGCACACGAGTCAGTGCGCAGTGTAGAACGTTGATGGCGTCGAGTCTAGGGCATCGCTCGTATACGATATTCTCGCTATATTTCTACGAGACGATTCTCGTAGGAAAATTTCCATCTCACGAGATTAGTGAAAAATGCGTAGGTCCCCGCTCATAAATAACCGATATTCCGACTCAGTCCTTCCTTCCATTCCACTGTACTCAGCGTAATGTGCAAATCCTGTGGTCGTCTGGTTGAGTGCAGCGAAGCGATGGGAGACACAACGACGTCGCTTGTGGGAGCTGTGTTTTAACAACTGACTCGCGGAAGTGGCAGCAGTCGGCATTGCCTAGAGCATTATAGCACGACCCACGGTATCAAGATACCAATGGGTTGTGGTTATAGGGTGAAACACGATGCGATCGTCTTCATCTGGTCGTCGATCATCAGACGATATTCCTTGCCGCCCAGCTCATCCCACACGCCGGCGTGCGTTAAATCGTTTGAAGTTTACCGCATAGTCCCACAGTCCGGCTGGTACATCGGCTTGACCGTACGATCGCCTCGTGTATTCACTGTATTTCCCACTGCACGGGCGGCACGCATCAAAGAACACTGTGTTGATAATGCTGTCTGGTTGGACAGCCAGTGGCGGTGTCGGCGTGCGCTGCAGTGACTGGTGCGAAGCAAAGTGGACGTACGGTACTGGGTGGTCCGACAGCAAGGCTGCTGTGCAGGCGGAACATCGGTTAAATCGTAGAAATGGCTACGAGAATAAATCGCCGGTATTTAGCTACGAGCGATCCCCTAGTCGAGTCACCTACGCCGCTTGTCGCTACTTCGCACAGAACAATTACGTAACGCTGTACGCAATGCCGCGACCGCTAGTCAATTACAAAGGCATAAAGGCACTCCCCTCCTCCGCCCCTGCGTCTCTGGCTGCTGCCACATTTCCGCTGCACTAAATGACCTCCAGATTTCACACATTACGCGGTATAGTGACATTAACGATACGGAAGAATGTTAGGACTGTTGTTCGCCAAATATCGATTATTTATTTTATAATTCGAACATCGCTTTTACAAACGAATATCGATTAATCAATGTAGTACTACTAGTGTTGTTTTTGAACGCAGGTCATCGACCTCTATGTTCAGTTCTTAAATGACAATATAAATTACAAAAATATTAATTATACTAAAATAACTTTAACTTGACTACGACTTCCGGATACTGGTATTTCCAGAATCTGTCTAGTACTGCGGATGTGCTGGATGACATATTTAAGATCTCAGCATGCATACGTAATCAAGCGCAGTTATATCAGCTGCGCCGACAGTCCTTCCTAAATACAGTAATTAATTTCTTTAACCTCATCATCTGCGTCGTCATCCCCATGCAGCTTAGCGAGTTCAGCATCATCATCGTCATCAGAAATACCCGGCGCAAAGACGTTTGCCACGTCGCTAGGACTAGTTACCGTTTCACCCATGCTTATTACTGTCACGTCTTAATCACTTCGAACTTCAGAATTAACGTTACAGTTGTGCTAACAAACTCAAGGTTAAAAAACAATCACATTTATTCTCATAACGCCATATTGTGCAAAGAATCTTTATTTTTAATGAAGAAGTTTATTCGCCACAAAGGCAGTAGAAGTATACATAGATACCGGTAGTTAAAAATCTATACAAAAGTAAAATACAGTAGCTAACCCAAAATACAATAGTTATAAAAGTACAGTGGAGTATACAAATAACTCATTATCTAGCAGCAACGTTACTATAAAACTTATTAAAAACAGTATCTCTAATTTCACCAGTAGTAATGTCAAACTTACTATATAATGCAATAAATTCATTAGATTTACAAAAATTGTCATAACAGGCTTTCAGAACATTGTTATTCAATCTGAT
>Ga0209145_1000192_pt1 | contig 12108 bp, 8 predicted proteins | sample WorMetfiPIANOSA2_FD_187396 | JGI IMG/M metagenome (GOLD analysis project Ga0209145, IMG submission 187396) | Marine gutless worms symbiont microbial communities from Max Planck institute for Marine Microbiology, Germany - Olavius filocauda... | ecosystem: Host-associated > Annelida > Digestive... | reverse complement strand
CAGTATTAAACATCTGGGTCCATTTATATAACAATTGTATTTGCTAGTTTCAGCAGTCGATCCTCAAGGGAGTGGTGTGAAATGCTACTATGTTTCCCTTCCCGTCCCTCTCTGAGAGCCCAACCCCGTAATACGGCTAGGGAGGTCTGGGGGAGCGCTTAAGTTCCCCCAGCGGGTCCGGGCGGAGGCCGGCCGCCAGACGCTTTCTGGTGTATTTTAGACTGAAAAGAACGCTTATTGTGATCATAATAATAAAAGAAGTATCGTATCAATCAACTGTGGAATTGAGCCGCCAACGACTTTTCTATTGCCGAGTCTATTGGCAGTATTAAAGCTCTGGGTCCATTTAAATAACAAATTGTATTTGCTAGTTTCAGCAGTCGATACTCAAGGGAGTGGTGTGAAGTGCTATATGTCACCGCTAGATGTCACATTATTCATATAGGAAGAATGACAGTCCACACTCAGTTGAATGTGACATTTGATGATTGACACAAGTTCGTCGCAGCAAGGGGGGATGAAAGGCATTGCATCCCCCTGCCAAAATGTTGGGGGATGCATCCCCCATCCACCCCGCCGTTGACGCCTCTGTATAATAGTCATCAAGAGTGTGAACGTACACGTCAGTGAGGTGCGTTCAATGGCACTTTACCACTGGGAACGTATACTTAGACAGTGACAGTGTCCGTCATTTCTTCTAGATACAACGTTATAGCTGATATTGAATGAAATGTAGGCTAAAAGTATCATACTGACTCAAAACGGGTTCGCATTAAAACACTTAAGCAACTTTCATAGTCATGTATAGCTGCTGACAAAACTTGCGTCATGAAGTCCAGATGAAAAGTTAACACTCGCAATCCTTCGCTATAGCTTATCTACATCATCATCAATCATCATCATTTTATGATCTTCACGTTCGACAAAGATAGTCGACAAACAGAAGATGATATACCGGTAGACCTATTATACACTCCACAGAATTCCCGTAATGTTACTTTTTACATGTAGCCTATTTTGTGACCGGATCCATAAAATGGAGAACAACCTCAATGTCTACCACAATGACTCCCAAGACAAGATAGGCCTAATACAAATAGCTTCTTTGTTGGCTCACTATTCACTATACCTACAACCAAGAGCTATCATAAAACTTGGAATATAGGCAAACCATCCATGTCAACACTCAACAGCTCTTAATACTCGAACTAATCAACTTACTATTAGCCTATTGCATAGTCGGTTATCAGTCACCCACAGAATAAATTCATTGAAGTTTTCTATCTATTTTACATGTAGAGCATTAATAAATAAATGTAACATTGTACTCCATCAGTGATACCTGACATGCCTTGCTGGCCGTAAAATAACACATTATTCTGCAAAAAGCACAAAATCAATCCAGTCAGTTTGGCTCGTCTTTCCAGATTTTATTTCGTCTATATGCAACTCACATTTATCAATACAGTACACAAGTTGATAAAAACTACGGACCAGTACATGTATAACAATGAACTACTACACAATCTACAGTCATCTGTAAGCGTAAGTTTAACTATTAGCCTATTGCATAGTCGGTTATCAGTCACCCACAGAATAAATTCTGTACAGCGTAGGTCTAATAAAACTTTAGCCGCGCTACTTGCACTTATATTCGCTGTTTTGTTTACATTGCAACCGGTACTTGCCTACCACGCTGACGGACTTATTACAAGAAAATGACGCCAAAACTTAATTCTAGGAAGCCAGAGCCACAAAAGCTGACCTGAAATATATTCCAAAACGAAACGTCTGATTATTTTATGCATCATCAGTTATGGTCATCATGTATACTGTTTATGTAAATGCTTAGGCCTATGGCATTTTCAAAAACTCTATGCCGGAAATCGTAGACAGTTCTCTGAGACAGACTTGTGCGAGTGTTATCAGCATCATGCAATGTCGAAATAAGCGTTACAAGCAGGTGTTCGTTAAAGATGACAATTGGTACAATGTCACTTGACGGCTGGATTTGTTGTACATTTGGTACACGTGTGGTGGATCCCGTCCGTCCCGACCCATGCTTAGCCTCAGCACGAGCATGTAACAAGCCAATCATAAAGAAGCGACGCACTAATGTTCACAGTTCACACAATCAACTGTAGCCACAAATGTTCAATACAGTCAAAGTAATATTTATCATACACCTGCAAATGTGAAAACTGTTTTATGCCAATATGCCCCATTCAGTGGAAAAATCAGTGGAAAAAAAATTAACATTTCCCCCAAAGGTGGAAGCATGAGTTGATGCTCAGCGTAGGAGACCAAGGACACGTAGGTACAACATGCGTGACTGGTGCTGCTTCACGTCCACCAGAGGGCGACAGTAGCGCCAGCACGACTCCGGCGACCGGAAGTTGTTTGCGTTGCCACGACAACCGCCGTACGCGAACGTCTCGCACGTGCCAGAAGTGACGTCATAATACCAACGAGTTATGTCAGCGCGGCACGGACCTCGCAGAGGAGACAGTGAACAAGCACCTGCAAACACAATCGTATACAGTTTGGTGTACGACACATCACAGGATAAGTGGATAACAAAAATGACACAGCCCAATAGAAATACTTACTTAGTCTTCGAACCTGGTAGACCTCGCCTTGCACAGACAATAGATGGGATGGAGCCATGAGATAAGTTTATATATTAGAAAGCACTCAGATAGTGCAAACCTCTGCCAGAGTTGATTGTCGGAATCACACTAGTCACAACATACTACTTATTATAAATAAGTGGTTCAACCTCGTGACAATAATATTATACAGCTAATGTTAACTCTATATTGCAACTGAAGTAAAATAATTCGTGGATCTGGATTCTGGATCCAGATTATACCGCTAAAATCTAATCGACTGTTTCTTATCTCAAGTCCTACTACGCCAAAACTTTCATGAAAAGTCATCCATTAGTTTTTCAGTAATCCAGTTAAGAGACACACAGACAAACCAAGGCAAAACATAACTTCTGTAAGAGGTAACAACAACAAAAAACTTGCATTGCCTGCCAGATGCGACTGTGTTTACTGACTGTTTTCATTATTTGTCAGTAATATTCCTTGCAGCGTCCAGTTGCTGATAACTTGTCGATTTACTTAATTTAACACTACCTACATGATCGTACCTTTTCTGGCTGCAGCTACCACGTGATATACGGTTTTCACCGGTTGTTTTTCTTCCACCTCGACTGCACACGAACACGTGTCGCATCCATTCTCGTCCTTGGCGTAACCGTCGTCGCCACAAGTCACACCAGTGCAGTCGCCGTCTGATAACTGGCGACACTCGACGTTGACCGTTGATGAGGTTGTGACGGTCGAAGCAGTCGATGACACTTCTCGTTGTGACGTCGAAGTCATCGTCATGGTTGTCGTCATGGTTGTGGTACTCGTCCTCGTCTGTGTCGTCGTATCCGTGACGGACGACGTCCTCGGGTGAATTGTTGTGGTACGGTCTGTGCTTCTGATATCACTGGCGGTAGTGGAAGGCGTAACGCAGACGCACGTCAAGCACCCGTCGACGTTGACTTTCCATTCTTCCTCGTCGACGTCGCACGAACAGACACTGTTCGCCGTCGGGCACATCACTCGAGACTCCGGCTCAGCCACGACTTCCACCTCCACCTCGTCCTCCTGCTGCATGTCCGCGAGACTGCTGATGACGTCGTCGCACCGACATTCCACGACGCAGCCACGACTGTCTCTGACCGTTTGGCAGATTGGATGACAGATAAACTGATGCTCGCAGGCGTCGTCCATGTTCTTCGACGTCGCATCATCGCCGTCATTGGCAACAATCGTCGTCACTTTCACGTCCGTTGACGTCGAGTCGTCGGTCATTTCAGTTTCCGTTTCCTGTTCCGGTACGCGGTCGTCACAGAGGCAGAACTGGCAACCTGCGTCATCAGTAGCTACTGCGCAGTTGACATCGCAATCATCTGTCGTCAATGGCTCGCATTTTGCAGCTGTCACGTGATTCTGTCGGTCAGTCTCTGCTGGTGATTTGCAGTCGGAGCAATCATTCAACGCGCAGTCGCATGACGGCTCTGTGACGTCATCGTTACCGTTGACAACTGTTTCCGCTTTTGTACAGACACACGCTTCACAACGGTCGTCGCCTTTCACGACGTCGAACTCTTCCGGACACTGTGACGCACAGTCCACCGGGGCACACGTCATCGCAGTCATCTTCGTTGTCGTTTCTGCTTCCTTTCTGGCGCATGCGCACACACGACATCCGTTCTCATCTACTGCGTACCCAGTCCCGTCGCACGTCAGAGGACAGGTAATCTGCGGACAGACGGACATGGAGGACGGTGTGGTCGTGGTCGACATCTCCGCTGCTGCGCACTGACACACCTCGCAGCCGTCGGCGTCAGTCCCTAGAACGCACCCGTCACGTAATTCGCAGTCAATCGGTAGAGGGCGACACGAATGTATGTTGATGACGTCACACTGACACACCGCGGCACATCGAGTCGGCTCCGAGCTGTCGCAGACTGCAGCACAGTCGGCACACTCGTCGTCGACACACTCACAAGTTTCGCAGCCAGTTTGTACGTCGAGCTTCCGGCCGCCACGACACCGGATGTGCTCGGAACAATTCAGCTCGGGACATGACGATGACGTAACCGTTCCGACCGATTCTTTTGCTTCGTCGTCAACAGGAACGCACTCGCAGACTGGACAGTGACCGACAAGACGGCTGCTGAAGCGAACTGGGCCTACGCAGACGACATGACTGCAGTCGAGAGGCGGGCAGGTCGCACGATGTCGCAGGAAGGCGGTCAGTTGGCGGCACGTACAGATCGGGCAGCCGGCGTCGTCCGTCGAAAAGACGGGCGAGGTACCAGCCGGGCAGCTGGAACCGTCTTCACCACAGCGCAGTCGAGGGCAGCCTCGAAAGGAGCGTGACACAGCGCGGAAGTATGTAGACATGCGATCGTCATCAGATGTCGATCCACGTCCTGCGTTTCATCACACAAACCGCAATGAATCATATACCGTACGTGTACAACACGAGTCGTATATTGAGAATGGCAATAATGCGACACACTGTTTTGAAAGAACATGATAATTTGACAATTACAGTATACTGCATTATAAATTGCAATTCTTGACAGGACTTGAGGAAGTTGTAGCGGCTACTGGCCTTCGTGTGTTTAATATACGCAGTGGCAGTTGAAATACGATAGGAAATATCAAAGTGTTCGACGTCTATTGTCGCTACCTCCGTCAACGCAACAGCGACTGTCGAGGAGTAAGACTGAAGGTGCTTTCATCATCATGGGACACCTCAGTCGCTGGGAGACTGAAGTGATACTTTATTGTATAGTTGGCTTTTAAGTCGGTGACAAGGACAGAGAGGGGGGAAATTAGTGGCATCGTCTAAGGGACACTGTTTTGGTTGCCACCAGTCAAATTGCAGAATACCTGCAAGTAAGTATATAAATATTCACGATAGGCCTACATCTGTGTTCACGCAACTGGTGTCTGTTGGCTATCTGTGAAAACTAAACCGTATTGTTGATATCATATACGACACTTCTGGAATTTGCACGGTTTGCACAACTAACTGAACATATATGCCAGGCAGAGTTGATAATGGGTCAGTGGGTCATGGGTCACGTGGGTCATAGGTCACGTGGAAGATCGTGGGTCACAAAATATGACCCACTGTCAGCTCTGATGCCAGGCCTCTGTAAAGTCTGTATTTAAAACAGCGAAATTTTATTACTGCTTAAAAACGTCTTTCTATTTTCACAAAAAACGCGTTTACAAAATTTTTAAGTTATATTTTGAACGTGTATTATATCATACATTTCATAAGTCAAACACTCAACGGAAATAAAAACGGGAGAACAAAAGTCAATAAACATTTAAGGCTGCATTACATGTTATGACTTTCATTGTATGGATATGGACGGGCATTTCCGGTTGCTGACGCAAACATCCGAAACAGTTTACCATATCCATCACCTCTGTCTCGTCCCTGACTGTTTTCAAACAGCTTTTAAAGACATTCCTGTTTCGTCGCTGCAATGACATTGTCTAACCATTTATTGTGTACACTGTTCCATCTGTAGATTGACTCCTATAGTGGTTATCACAATAGGTTTCTACATGTATTTAGGCCACTATAAAAATTATGATGATGATGGAGAGCGTGTTCTTGAAATATTATGAACGAGTGACTGCACGTATACCTTTACAACGACGTTCGCACTGTCTGCGAGATCGAAAACGGTTGTCGTTTCCATCACATCCTCCCCAGATGAACGTTTTGCACTCGCCAGTCTCAGAGTCGTAGTACCATCGGCGCAGCGTCGCCGTGCATGACCCGCTGTCCGGTATCAACTCACAGTGCTCTGAATACCAACGAATAACATAATGAAACACTGCTTTAGTTAAGACTTACACAATTACAACTAACAAGATGTGTGACCCTTACAGTTGAAATGATGTGTGGATATGTTGATCTTCTAGCTGTTCAATTTTTTTTTTGCTTTATTGTTCTTCCATTAGTAGCACTGGGCGGCGCCAGGTATTTGGAACTAGGGGGTCCAAAATCGGGTATCAATGGAATAAACTGGGCTACAGAAACAAGCCCGATAGGGAGTCTGAAGGACAAAGTCCCCAGAAGCTGGAGCTCTTTCGTCGAGTGCAATCATCCAGTGCAACTTACATACGCTTTTCAATGCACTTTCAAAACGCATTGTATACGGGCTCTCCGTGGCTACCCTTCTTCTCCTAAAAACTAACCGGATTTGCACAAATCACATAGGCCTAGACGCCGTAGGTACTTAGGGCTGAGAGTCCGGACACCCGGATCCCGCTGCTCAGCGGACTGTATACATTTGCACATGAACAGTAGCAGTAGCAGTAGCAGTATATAGTTATAGTTGAAATAGCAAATGCAGATTGAAAATTAACACAGAATAAACAGTCCATCGTAAAATCATGGCGTCACTACACATGCGAGACTGTGTGACCAATCATCGGTCACATGATCGGTGGCCTGTTCATTTTTCTGTCCTGTGTCCTGTGTCGGAAACTGACGTTGTCAAACAACAGGTACTCCCCGAAATGTGTCGTATGAGACGTTAAACTCACACTCATCCCTGTCGTCCTCCACGAATTCTCCCACGATGCCGTTATGTGACCATTTGTCGCCATGTGCAGTTCTGATCCAGTCAGAACTGCACATGCCCATTCTCTATTACTCGACATAATAGAGAATGGGCAAAAGTTTGACAGCGCATATCGTAACGCCGTAACAATGCCGGGCTGTCATTGATTGACCTGCGGGCTTCGCCCCAACTGAAACGGGTGCGTTTCTGCGGAGAAGATGCGTCAGATTTTAGTACCAGGTTGAGCTTGCCGCATTGCACAAAGAGACAAAGACTTATATGCCGCGTTAATTAGCAACAGACCGTGCTAGTACTCTAGTCCTGGTGAGCGTTTATCGCCAAATAGCGGCGCGTCGTGCCGCAGCTGGCTAGCACATGATGTCCAGCTGACTGACCACCCGCTGTCTGGTCATTCACGCCAGCACTGCTATAAGCGGAAATGCCGACTGACCGACTCATGCTGTTCTCTCTCAGTCGGCACCTCGACGTATCGAGTTTCATCCTTTCACCACTGTATCTCTATCTCTGGTGATGACGTGTATGCTACTGCACTGCTGTGAAGGGAGATGTAAAGTGCCCATAGCCGAATTTCAGCTAACCAGGGTAATAAATAGGACCATGTTTTAGGACCCCATGCACTCATTAGAACTCATTTATATCCTGACGTAACCCTCACGTACTCCAACAAATTTTCATTGAATTCCCAATCCGCGCACATAACAAATTGTTATGTTATTGTTATGAATTGTTAATTCATCATATAACCTTCGTTAAAACCGCTGCCTATTCGCAACACAGCGTCAATGCCTCGTTTCTTTTGCACTTAACTCGACAAACAGACTTCATTGCGTGTCGCACATCGCCTGGAGAGGCGAGATGCAATCAGTGTCACTGTCATTGTCAAGCATCAGTTTAAGAGCGCATTGTTGCAAAGCCTTTAATGCGCTAACTAGAATTAGTTCGCGAATAATGCAGCTTTCAACGAAGAACGAAAACCTGAGGTCATGGGAACCACTTCAGACCATTGTCCAGCAATAGAGAAAGCCCGACGACCAAACGTTGTAAACGTTGACGACATACTGGACACAAGGTGTCGACGGAAACGTCGTCAAACCATTGTCCGACGTCACGACTAGTCTTTTTACAGCGTAGATGGTTTCTTCTCAGACGAGACCGACGTCAAACGACGGTCTCGTGACAACGCGTCCCAGTTTTGCACAGCGAGGTGCGATAAAAATGCTGATTAAAATGCGTTTTAAAACTTCAGAGAGAGTCTATCTTTCGTAAGTCTCTTGTTGTTCATTACAATGCCTATACAAATTTTGATTATGAGTTGTCGCTAACATGTCTCGATAAGCGTGTGTACTGACTGAAAGTCTTATTAGTCCTAAGCTACAGACGTTCGTCCAACCTTTATCATCGTTACCTCTGGACTTGTGCCGGACTCTTCTCAAGCCGTCTGTATTCTCATTAACCTGTTCAACAAATAGCAAATCACTATCAAAAGTCTCTTGTACATAGCTGCAACCAGAAGTTAATCGTTTATTTTTTGTAAATATATACCTTCCTTCACAATACGAATAAATCGACAACGGAAGCAAATTGTGCGCTAGGTGCTAAAATCTAATTAGGCCTACCTCGAGATATTCATCTTATAAAAATTAACGTATAATTCGATAACGATAACAGCCTGCTTTGCTGATTAACAGACAATACGACAATACCCAGTTTTCACCATGCTACGTTTGAACGCAGGACAAATGACGGTCAAGTGCTGTTGACGAAATCGGGCGCTCAGTGTTTACGATCTTTGCACTGGGTTGACAATAGATGTGCCAGTGGTAAAACAAAAAAGCCGAAAAAATACTAAGTACAAGTCCAGAGTTTGAGGTAACGCTACGGGGCAGTAACTTCTAACCTCCATGTCAGAAACCAGTTCAATCCGTTCAGCAGTTTTGACACAGTTTAAATCACGAGTGTAACGGACGGACAGACAGACAGACATTACTGAAGCAGAAGCATATACAGTGCTTGCATGCAATGCGTCGCTCGATAAAAACTGGATAAAGTCAATGATTGCATGCATGTAATATCCCTTTCTGAAGTCATCTAGCCAATAAATTGCTACACTATATCATATTACAACCGATAAACTCTATACTCGATTCACAACATTAAACTCATTCTAACATCGTCGACTGAAACGATTAGCATTCATAGATGAGTGGAGCAGTTTCACTTACAACAAGAAGGATGAGCAGAACGAGCAGAGAACTCTGCGAGATATTCATGATTCTTTAATTAAAGCGCAATCCGAATGAACAGTATGCAACTAGGTCTATAACGTGCGGCGTGGTCGTTCTTGAGAGACCAGCTTACTCGCTCAACGACGGATACATCTTCACTGCCATTAGCGCCCTGACACTGTGAGTGCAGCGAGCAGACGCAGTAGATACAGAGGCAGGCCGAGTGGCCGACTATCCCAGTGTTAGCCCGCCCACTGGTCAGTGGTCCATCTCCACGCATACACGAGTTTACATTCGGAATCACGGCGGCGGATGACCTATGAATTCAACTCTAGCAGTGCTGTAGATGTACCAGGGGTCCAGTTTCACCGGCATTATTAAACAAAGCCTATACACGATACGATTGCTGTAAATTTTACCTTCAAGATAGAGAATCAGTTTGAACCACGCTATTTCGCTTTTTACGTCAATCAGATACTACGCACAGGTTTTATGATAATCTAGCCAAGGGCTCATTACCGGCGAAAAGTTGAGTTACTGTTTTATACAGAGTTGAGATTAATTAGCATTTTATCCAATTCATTATAATTAGCATTATTTTGCAAAATTTTCTAATTAATTGTAATTATAATTAGCAATTTTCTAAATGTAATTAATTGTAATTAAGCTTAGTATTAGTTAGGTTCTTAACAAATTAATTAATCCTAATGATTTTCTTTTCTTTTAAATCTGTTCTGTTTCTAATTATTCATATGTAAAACCAACCGACATTTTGAAGACATTCTGGTATAGTGAGACTGGTAATGATGATGATAGACAATCTGGCGAATGGGGTAAGGGAGCAATCCGCGACACAGCCTAAAATGTACGACCTCGATCATCATCGTACAACGAATTATGATTTATGTAGTCTTGCTGTCTCTTCTTACGATAAACAAAATGTTGTTCTCAATGCTGAAGTAGACAATACAAAATGTTTAACTCTGCATTCAGGTGAATGCAAGTCGGATAAGAGAAATGCATGCAAACAGCGGCATGAAATACTTATCAGCTATATATGTAGGAAATGGACGATAACCGCGATGAATCTGTGTTCGTTTATTTGCGACAGCTGGTGCAATGACATTCGTCAGAATACTGATATAAGCCACGTGCAATTCTGTACAACCCATTATCGATGCCACTATCGCAGAGGCGTGACGACCTCTGCGTATATTAAACTCTGCGCAAGTTTTCGGTCAACTGAGACGTTGTGAAAGACGATGACCATAACCTCAGATATCGGATTCTCATCATCTAATACACCGTGATCCACAATGACGCACCCGGCACCCCCCAACATTTTGCCGTATAACGCTGCCATTTTACAGTGTGTTGTTTTAAAACTTTGTAAAATGTTGAAAAAGTAACGAAACATTGAAACAACTAAGACACAGTTTTTTCTATAAATCTGCTATACAACATGACATCGCACAACACAAAATGAGGGAGTAATTATATCAGAAAATTGGATGCGAGCTAACTCATGAACTCACGGCCACGCAGGAGCTGATCACGTGACGCGCTACACATGACAAGACTTAAAGGTCGAAAGATCATGCAACTAACGCGCCATAGGCCTAAGTCGGCAATTACTCATCCTCACACCGACGAGAGTCGCGGGATTAAAGCGTTCATCCGCGTCTGCCTGTCCGTCTGTGTGTGTCTGTTTGTCCGCTGTCCAGACGATAGAACCAAAACGACTGAAACTATAACCACCAAACTTGCCAGAGGGATATCCATCATGAGTACTGGCTATACCCATTTAATGTTAGATCAAAAGGTCAAAGGACAAGGTCACAGAATCATAAAGTGCAAAAAAGATATTTCAGTTGAAGGCGATCGAGTGGCTGGCGTGACCGTCTAACGCGCTTTACTTGCATTGCAAATGAATATTTCTATGAATCGAAATAACTGGAAGTTTCTGGAACATCACTGAAGTCACGTGAGCATTGGATAGTTGTTGAGAGAAATTTGAACACTCAAGTTTACAGTCGGTGAAAGACTGGGTTAGAAAACCACTTGTGGTGGTCACAGACTCGACAATAGTCTGTGGAAGAGTTCTGCTGTAATAGATAGAACTGTATTTCACGTTGGTGGAAGCTGTTTGGCGAAGAAACGGTCTTCGGAGCTGGAGCAGGCCAAGTTCAACCGTGTTCGAGTTAGTACAATGTCAGTCGTATTACAGACTTACAGTTGCTGTCATTCTGGGGAATCTGGACGTGATCGACAAGTCGGTGCACCGTCAACGGTTTCCAGAAGAGCAGACAAGACGTCAGGTCAACGAATCGCGGTGAAGAGTTCCAAAGAAGAGTTCATCTTACCGTGAGACCATTGCTTGCTAGCGCAAACAACTCAGAGCTTGCTTCGCTACTAGCGTATTGAACATTGTAAAGTTAATTAAAGGTGCCAACCTTTAAATTGTACACAGTTATTGGTTGTATTGTTTAATTGTAATAAATATCTATATTTATATGTTGCTATAACCAATTATTTAGCTATTAACTCAATAACAATTCAACGTAAACGCGCAACTAATTTCCCGTTCGAACTAAACTGGGTTAAGCCCGGTTTCCATTCAAACGCAATCGCTTGCGTTGCGTGCGTTGCGTAAACGAAAACCGCAAAAAACGCAAGCGCTTGCGTTGGCAAGCAGCCAAT
>Ga0209145_1000191_pt1 | contig 12128 bp, 3 predicted proteins | sample WorMetfiPIANOSA2_FD_187396 | JGI IMG/M metagenome (GOLD analysis project Ga0209145, IMG submission 187396) | Marine gutless worms symbiont microbial communities from Max Planck institute for Marine Microbiology, Germany - Olavius filocauda... | ecosystem: Host-associated > Annelida > Digestive... | reverse complement strand
GGTTCAACGTGATTTCAGGTACTGTTTGCAGCCATTCTGTTGGCTGGTACTAATAAAAAGTTTGCGGTACAGTAACTGCTGCTCAAAAAAAAAACAAAACCTGGTTCTTCCAATAACGAGTCCATGAGCTTTCATGCTACTTGCTACACTTCATTAATTTCACGCATGCCAGAAAAACTGGTTGATGATGATGTTGAAATTATTGTTGTATAAAGTTCATTTGTCTTACCTGCTTTCTACTGCTATCGTAGTTTGTTGTAATTATCTGTTGATTGCTGCAAATTCAAGACTGTAGTCGCTCATCTGCAATTTGATGGTACAGTAGAGTAGTGCTTGATGACGCTAATTGCTCGAGTTACACGCGTTACTGTAAACCCGTATATTTTCACCTGTCCTTTATTTTGCGAATTTCACGACCTTTGCAACTTCACAAAAGTAACAGGTCGCAAATATTCAAAATCTCGAGCTGTTTTTTTAGTGCATTACTTTGTTCTGCAAGCGAAAACACCAAAATTACGGGCGCAAACATAATTTAATAGACTGAACCGCCAAAATTACGGGTTTCAGTGTACTAACAGGCAATGAAGCAGTCTGTTCAGATGGTGTTCAGTACTGCAGAGTAATGCTTCCTTCTGTTAACACAAGTGTCCTCTGCCAAATCTCGCAACATGTGTGCATACAATTGTAAAATAGAATTGTTTGTATTTATGTGTTCTTCGCAACTGTAACAATCTGCACTGCGTTTTCTCAATGTTGCTGAACTATGTTACCATATTACCATGTTATTTGCCATGTAAAATAAAAAATGCACCGATGTGTAGTTTAGGTTAGACATACTAGCAGAATAACTTTTTAATTATGCGAAATGACTGTTTTGTTTTTGTTGTCAGGTAACATGCATAAATGACGATGAAACTATTTTGTAAAAAGCTATTGTTATAAGGAGATAAGGTAAATGTTTGTGTAAATGTTTCAGCTTGCTTGCACCACTGCAATTTGGCTACGTCAGAGCAGCACGATGTTGATTTGTCTTTGTCACTGTCACATATATATGTATTGTTTAACAGTTTTAATATAAATTTAATGGGTTTAGATCCTTGCTCTGGTCGATAATCAAGCATTTATTATTAGTGCGCATGCTTTGAGATTAATTTCTGTAACAGGCAAGAGGGCTTGCCACTTAAAATGCCATCATTACATTGTGTTTAAATCGAGGACATTACACATACTAGCTCAGGTGGGCTTGCACAGTAGTCTTGGCCAGGTAGGTCTAGGTGCTTTGAGGACTGGTCTGGACGCTTGCTCCGGCAGAAAAGGCTTTCCATGCTCAGAGCTAGTACGGTTAACGGCTTGGTTGGAGCAGGTCTCTTTCAATGCCATTTAGCACTGGAGCACCTTGAGCCTGGCTGACGGAAAGAAAAAGACTGTTATTATTATTGTATCATAAATATACCACATTTGCCGTCCAATTTTGTTGTTATACTCAATGCTTAATGCCTTATACTGTGCTGTAATACTATCTTGCACACATTTCTCAAGATTTTTATCGCAAGTCATTTAATTGCAATAAATAATGACATACATAATGAACAAACATACCATACAGGTACTGACTACAATAACGAAACAACATGGAAAATCCAAACAAACAAATGAGCCATTAAAATCCGGTTCATATGCCTAGTAGTAGTAGGCGATCAAGATGTAATCAAGATGTAAAACTAATGAGGCTGTCCTGTATTTGCCTGTATCCTCGAGCAGTACTTGTACGGTAACTTAACCATGATGCAAATATCAAATATCGACGGAAGTGTGACGTTACTACCTCTCGCCTGATAGTCTGCTAGTGACTGTGGAAAGTTGTCTGCAGTTGAACATTTATTACAAACTGTGCTAACATTTTTAACGTAACGTGGTCGTACCGGTCAACATACTTCGGCATAGTAAAAACCAAATGTAGAAATTTCAGTGTTATCAGCTTTTACACACAGACAACATAAAACTTGTACATCACGCATTACATAATGTACTCACACACACGCACAGCTTGCTAACTAATTCACAATGCTACGCCGCATAGAAACAAAGACTACTGCATCTCTACAACTTTCCTTATGTGCCCGTATAAATTATGCATTTCTTATTTACAAATGACAGTTTATGTACAAAGAATGACACAATCACAAAATCAGTCTCGGTAAAACACTCAACAAATCTGAGAAAACAACACTTAATAAATGAAATTTAGAAAAATCCTAATACTTTATACACAGAAACATTGAAAACCTAATAAGACATTCACTATCACTGTGAACAACATAAAAGTGTGACAAAAATTTACCACCTTTCACTTGTACAAATACATTTCAGAATCTAGACATAAAATGCTGACATGGACTAACATAATATTATTAAAATCCAACAAAAAGTCTAACACAAAAAGCATGTGGATGATGTTGTACGAGTTCAATACGCATCTGTTTTGAAATTTTAAACAACGCGTCATTCACATTATGCACAATGGTGATGCTTTGATATCACTGTTTCAATTTCAATACGATATCAATACAATATTTACAAAATATTGCGATATCGATATTAAGTATGTAAGTAAAATTCATACTTTTTGCAGACTTAAATTTTAACAGGCAAATTTTTTAGTGTTTTACTACTGTGCAAAAATTTAACATTAACTGATCAATGAAAGGCAAGGGTCCATACGTGAAATCACTGCTTTCTGAAATTCTGACAAGTAGGTAATAATGTAAAATTGCACAAAATGTTCTCACGGTGAAAAATTCAGTGTAAGTTTTAATGAAAATTTCACGACTTCTTGACACCACATGTGAAAATTCAGCATGATGATATATCAAAAAAGTCGATACCAGTACCCGTATATCAAAAATTTTGATGTTTCCGTGGGTGATACGATACGATATATCAAACCGATATTTAGATATTTTCGATATATCGAAGCATCACTAACGCACATCCACATGTTGTTTAGACCAAATGCTGAAGCTGTGATGAGGATCCCAGTGAATAAATCACCCTACACTTGTAACAAAATTACCCTTATCAATCCACGTGAGAGCCTGCTTGTAGGTTTCAGCCATAAATTAAAATTAATCTGCACAGCAAAGAAAACTATGGACCTATAACAACAAACTACAAAAATGTGAGTATGTAAGCAAAAAGGTAACAAAATAAAAACATTGGGTCACAAATGTTCACCCAACATAACGTCACTCAGTAAAGCTGTAAAGTGCAAAATTATAAAACAAGGTAGCGTAAAAAGAAATATTGGTAGACTCAAACGACCAGAGCTACAGCAAATTCACTGATATGATGATAATGATAATTACGTAACAAACACAAAACATACTTAAATGAAATTTAAACATCTGGCTACGACAAAACAGCACATGCAAAATAGTGGAATGAGAGTAAGTACAATGTCCACACTACACCAGACATACCAGACACACTACAAAATATGATGTCCAACTATCGTCAACTGTCAGCATTGAAGAGTGGAGACGAATACATGCATGCAATTATCATCACCAGACATTTTTCTGACAAACACAATGCTACTAATTAACTTTCTCATTTGCACTGAACACAACCATAAACTAACATACTGTAAACAGCTGCACTTCTCAACTGACAAGAAAGCAACGACAAAGCAAAGCCGTGGCAAATTGGCAATATTTACATTATAGTATTTGTTGAAAACAAGAAGTAACCAGTGACATCCACTCCAGTACAACAACTGCACAAAGAGAAGTTTCTTCGAAAGCCATGTTTGAAGCAGTTGCCTGCTACACCAATACACGCCATCAAGTGAAACACCACTTGCCAGTCGCTTCAGTGCCACACATTCTCAAACACTTACCAGGTAAGGCGCGTACGTATTTAGGGTGAGGTGGATCAGTTTCCACGACTGTGTGGGGAATTCAGCTGCATTTAAACAATGGAAAACATATTCAAATCGGCTAAGATGTCGTGTATTATCATCGACAGCAAACTGCTGTGATCTTTTCGACCGTGTGCTGTGCATCCTGCAAAACAATGTCTTTCACAGCCAACAAGATATGTCCAGCAACAAAAAAAAACTAACTCACACATTACAATAACCATACACAACAAATGAATCATCAAATTCTTCTTCATGATAGTGATGAAACTGGAAATAAAACGTCCAGCTTGTAAGCTAACCTCACATGTAAATCTAACATCATTTTGCCTTACAAAGCCATTTACAGATTGTTGTGTTCAAGACTGGATTGAAGAAATGTAATAAGTTCTCTAAAAGGCTGTGGCAGTATTCACAGCTGTTTAATTGATGAATTTTCTGTGGTTATCACAGGTTAGGCTGGGTCTCCAAAGAAACTTAAGAAATTGCTCGATCGGTTTACTGGCTGGATGCCCTTCCTGATGCCCAATCAACAGTGTTAATGAAATCCTTCAAAAGAATCAAAAGTAACCATTTATATTACTGTAATTCTGCACTTGCTACACAAGCATTCATCACGCATACCAACGAAAACCAATGGTTGCATCAGACGCTAAGTTGACTACAACGTACACAACAAAATTATTTACAACATCGACATACACTATGACACTACAACAAATTTTTCGGTTCGCCCGCAAAGAGCATTCTACACCAATAACATCTGACACAGCACATTAAGCACAATTAACACGTTCTCTAAATAGAGAAACCATGAGATCTAGACTGGCAGCTAAAATACAACAAAGATCAAAGATATTCAAATCATCCCTTACAAAGCTAAGAACAACAACACATATTATGGTAACCAACACTTTACACACTATGTAGAATAACATGATGGATAAAATGCAATACAAATGTTGGTATTTATTAGTTATGAAAATTACTTTCATTTTCAGTCAGCCATCGGCTGGTCACACTCAGATAATCAATGGTTGAAATCAGTTACTTTTTGATGCCATCATGTTGCATCACATTAACAGGCATTTTACACACAAACTGAGACATCATTGTTTACAAACAGCCACGATTTATTAAGATTTATGCAATAATTCAAAAATGTCGCTGGTTTGTCTGAAATTTGACGACAACATTTTGGTTACACATTTTGCAATTCAGTGGGCAGTGAAGCCAAACTGCAGTTAACCACTGATCTGCCACCATTGCTCGTGTACATTAGTGTGTGGTTTTCTCTTTGGTTATAAAGTTATAAAATTTTACGCTGTTTTGATATTGCAATAACACATCAATGACCAGTGACAACATGGTCACTAAAAATGCGAAAAGAATACTTTTTACATCATTTACACAATAATGTATGTGCAATGCTGACGTGTAGCACAATGCCCAGTAATACAGTTGACGATGACAACTGCTAAAATTATCTTTACAGCTTCTGTTCCTTTCTCAGCAAAATAACAACGCATTAATAATCATCATCACTGTACAATTCACACTGTAAAACATATTACAAACTACATTGTATAACAACTCGCTACGACTTGCGGCAAGAATTTTTCGTGGCTAGCATTCTCTTTGGTTTTCGGCAGGTATTAAATCGACGCTGCATTGATGCTAGAGATTGAACAGAATTATCGTCATCATCAGATTTGTCATCGTTATCACTGTCAACATCATCACCATTTTCACTGCTGCTATCTGATGATGTGCACGAGTCGCGACGTTTGTTGTTTCTGTTGACAACTGCAGACAGTTTGTTGTTTGAAGAAGTAAAAAGCGGCAGAGTAGAATCAACGGTCTCAAAACGACTGTCGCGTGATGCAGACTCACTCCTGATGCTGTTACTGTCATCATCCTCAGCTGCAGAATTTTCCTCTTCCTCATCATCGGCAACTGAGTCGACACTAGCCGTGTTGTTCAATGGTTTGACAGAAGCCTGTTGCTGAGCAGTGCTGCTGTCCTTGAGAGAGGCTGTATTCACAGTTGTTCTGTCACCATCACGTGGCATAACTGCACCGACGTCTTCACTGGCGCCAGTAACACCCGCAAGCAGCTGGTTGCTCTCCGCACGACTGATCTGGTGAACGAGTGTCATGTGACCCTTCAACGTGATTACATTGAAATACTTGCGCTGGCAGAATGGACACAGTAGCTGTTTATGGTTTAGTTCGTCTGTTTTCACGCCCATACGTGGCAGGCAAGTGGCTAGCTGGTGAGCGCGGCATGCTTTCTGTGTCGCTGATCGCTCATTGCAGTATGGACACAGATATGAGTAGTGCCGAACGTATGTGAACAATCGTCGGCCGCCTGGTCCACAATCAAAGCAGGATTCGGGTGCAGCAGCACGATGTTCACGTTTAGCTGCTTTGGTGCTCAAATCACGACCACAGTTTGAACAGATATAGCTGACAATACACTGCATGAACACATTCTTGTAAACAATTCCTTTGGCAGTTCTGCGTGTTGGCAATGTGTCTGATGCAATAACTAACTTGGATCGCAATAAAGCAGCTTCCTTCCGGCTTTTTGGGGAGGAATTTGTGCCATTACGCATTGTTGCGCGGGCAAGTGCTTGCAGTACCTGTTTCTGTGTCTCTGAACTGGCAACATCGGTATTTGTTAACACTGACTGTTGGCTAGTGGTCACTGCTGTTTCTCTGAGAGTCATTTGCATGTCAACGTTTGACATCTCAGTGGAATGCTGAATGTGACAATGCCGACTGAGGTACTCGGCAGTAAGAAACTGTTTTGTACACCATGCACACCGGTGCATCTCACTAGCTGGTACTGCAGCTGCTTCCGACTGCTGGCAGATGTACGTTACATGGTACCACATCAGCTGCTGGTCCCGGTAGCGCATGTCACACTGCATACAGCAGTATATATGTGTCTGCTCCACTGTGCAGGCTGCATGAACCTTCGTGCCAGTAGCGTGTCGGATGGCTGAGGTCTGGTTGAGAAACGTCACTGGACACAAGCTGCACCGGTATTCAGCAAACTCGTACATGGCAACACCATCGTGGACGACCTCACGACCAAACTCCGCCACCTCAAGGTTACTGTCTGCAGCATTGACGGCAGTGTTTCCATTTTCTTGTAGCAAACTGTCACTGACCACTGTTATCGGCTGACAGCCAACATCATTTTCTGACGGCATAGTGCACAGAAGTGAGTTCTCGACAGTACACAACAGCTGCAATAGGCTAGCTGCATCTACTTCAACTGACTGAGCACCTGCATCCCCAGGTACAGGCTCCATCCCTGATTCCGGTACTAAGACACTGTCCTGTTCACTGGTCCACTGAGATGCATCCGGATGGAACGACTCACTGCTTATCTCATCACCAGCTCCTGACCTACCGGGGCACGTCACTATGTGAGCAGTCAACCAAGAGCAGTCAGGCACTACCTCACCACAGCCATCACACACGCAGTCAGCCAAAGCATCGCCCGCTGCTGCAACATTACCTTTATCGGATGAATTATCTGATTGTTCAGCATTCTGTTTTGCATCTGTTTCTGACTCTTCTTTCTTGACATCCGTTTTCTCAGTCACTGGACTTATCTCTATTATACAGTTCTTAATCTGAATACCATTAATTGCATCAACGTGGAGTGTATCTGTCTTCTTGTCAGCCTCATCATTACCAGCTTTAGGAGATTCAGTGCCAACCTGGCATTCGGTCTCTGACGGTGATGCTGATACCTCAATCTTAAATGCATGTTGCTTTTTAGCATCAACAGTTGAACAGTTGGCATCAATGAGTAACGACTTCTCCTGGAGGTGGCATTGAGTTTTGGCATGCTGCAATAGCTGTGTCCTGGTCCGCAGCTCACGGTGACAAAATCGACATTCCAAGCCATCCTGACCAATCTTCCTAAACATTTCTTCAGTTGTGCAATGCATCTTTGATCTTTCTTCAGCATCTGAAGACGGCTGATTTTCTTCACTACTGCTGACAGTTCTACTCTGCTTTGAGACAACACCTTCTGCACATGCATCCTCCACACTGTTTGCCGTTACATTATCAGTGCTAACTGAATGTGTATTATCATCGTTTCTATTACATGTGGCCGAACAACTTCTTCCACGCTTTCTTCCTACTATCTGCTTTCTGGCATTTAAGCTATGAATAGAGATGTAACTCTTGTCAATGGCTGTTCTGCATTTTTCATTTTCTTTGTCAGAGGCCGGCTGACTGTTTGTGTCAACTTCAGCTATGCTCACTGAATTTCCATCATGTTCCTCAACAGGAGAGTTACTACCAGTCTTTTTCTTTGTAATAACATTGGTGGAGTCATCACCAGCACGATGTGGTGACGAAGTAACATCGTCGTCGATGTATATAACAGCTCGGTTAGCACGACGCTTCTTTGACTTGCTTATTGTTGAATCTCTCAAAACAGACTTAGCATTGGACTCGGCTACAGCGTCGCTCGTGTCCAATGAGCGCGTACGTTTGTCATTAGAAATGCTGTGCCTTCTTCTAGTGCAGATTCCATTCATTGTATCACTGAACACCGGTACTGTTTCCACTGACTGAGATGATTTCCTCGGACGGCCCCGGCGTTTCACTTCTGGTTGATTATCTGTGCTACTCCTGACTTCTGAATGCTTCAGCTTACCAGACACGTCACATTTTGTTTTACTCGACTTACCTGTTCCGGCAGTATCACTTTTCGATCGCCGTAGCTTAATACAATTTTTCCGTAACTTTGGCTTCTGTGGATGCAAACCTTTGACTCGTCCTCTGCCAACAGCAGATTCCTTCGTGCGTGGTGCACAATTTGTGGGCGATTCCGTGGCATCATCTCCATTAACGCGAGCAGTCAGCTTTGACAGAGAGATTCGAATGCTGGTTCTGGGCATCTTACTGGCACTGTTATTCTCTTCGGGACATATATCACTGGTTTTGTCACGGGCTTTAACATTGTCTTCATCACGCGCCGGTGAGTTAGACGACTCGTCTTCTCCAATCTCAAGTCGTACTTCAATGTCTCCTTCTTTCCAAAGCACATCATCTGACTGCTCACTGGTGTCTCTAGTTTTACCAGACTTAATTCCTTCAGATAATTCGCTCATATCATTTTCACGACCAGCATTTTTGCTACACAATTCTGCCAATGGCTTGTCATCTTCATCACTAACACACTCTTCAACACTCAAGTTAGTGTTTGCATTTGTACTCAAGTTAGTGCTTGTGCTGCCATATTCTATAATCAATGAATTTCCATCACCTTTTGCCACATCGAGTTCCTTTTCATAGTTATCGCTGCTCTTTCCTTTAGTTACATCAAACTCGGTCTGTGAATTCCATGTGTTGATAATTTTATCCATGTTTTCCTCTGTTACAGTCCTACACATGCCATCAGTATCTTTCTCAGTCAGCTTCCTATCTGCCAGCTGGCAATTCCCAGTTAATGTCGTAGCTTTGGGCACACATGCCCTATCTGATGCTGCTGTTACTGTATCTGTTTCATATAACTGATAGTCTGCTTTCTCAACCTGCCGACAGGAATCTCCACCAGCATCAACGCTCACACAGTTGTCAACAACAGCACTAGTGGAGTTGCTAACCGATTTGTCGTTTTCAGTTTCTAACTCTGTTTCCGGCTTGACATCAGACAGTAACAAGTTGATCGATTCCAGCAGGCTGCAGTAGTGCTCTGAGTTGACTCCAGATATATCGCAGCTCGAACTTGTGTCACAGCTAGTCACTACGTCATTGTCTGCAGAGTCACCAGGTTCTCCATCACAGTGCCGCAGTGATGCATTTAGTCGTCTTGTTGCAGAGATGCAAGCCTATACACAGAAAAATTGCAATATTTCCTTCCATTCAAATATCTCGTATAAACAATACAGGCTGAAAATAAAACACACACACACACACAACCATTTTAATGGCCATTTGTAGGTATAACTGGGTAAGTCCCGGTGTCTCCAAATAAAACCTTTGGAGATTGCTGGTAATGCTGCAGCGACATTTTTTACTCTTCCTGACAGCCAATCTACAGCACTGAATACAGCTTTATCTTTGGACGAGTAGCCTAACCCAGTGCTAAGGCCATTTCAGAGACCACAGCGGCATAGCTGACTATAACAGGTTAACTAGAATATCTTAAAGATGCATTAGTATTTCATTTTTGTGTGTTAACAATAAAACCAGATAAAATACTGGACCAATGAAGTTGAACTGTTTATATAAACAGCTTTAATGGCAAGTAACGTAATGCAAGAAAAAAAGAAACAATGGGTAAACATATCAGAGTTTGAATGAGACAGCACAGTGTCGAACTACATGGAGAAATTGGTGCCTAAAACCTGCCCTTGGGCAGAGAACCTAAAGAGAGACAGAGAGAGAGACAGAATGTAATACACGTAAACTAACTATCGTACTGGTTCCTTTATTGGGACCTGCTTCAGTAGTTTTGTCCTCACAAGGAGCATACTGTACACTCAATATCACAGGCACTAAACCACATCTTTCCACAACTTGCTGTTACCTCCACAACCTTCCACAGGTATTCTTGATAAAATCATATTGAGCTTGTGTTCACTAAAAGTATACAAACTGAACTAGAGAACAGTCATATCACTTACATATCACCCACATACACTTAGTAATAATAACTCAACAAAATACCTGCATACGAGTCTACTGTGCCAACAACCCTAGGGATGTGCGGAATCCGAATTTCGGTTCAATTTCGGTTTTTAAAAACCCGTATCGAACCGAATCGAAGCCAAAAGGTCAAACCCGAAATTTCGGTTGCCCTAGCTTTTCTCAAAACCGAACTTGTCTCATACAAATAGTCAATATTTGAGCCATTCTCACAAAGCTCTAACTTTCTTCACGTTACGGACACTGTCTGACAGTAAATGATCATAAATGGTAAATGATCAAGAAATCAAATTATCAGTCGACACCAATTGAGCATTTAGAAAACCGTCGACCAAAATGCAAAATGCAAACACAAGAAAGACAGCTTACACGTTTTTTTGCATTTTACAACTGATCTACAAAGAAAACCGAACCGACGGTTTTTCAAAACTGAACCGAAACCGAACAAAACCCGCGATTTTTCTCAAAACCGAACCAAACTTGAAAAATCCATTCAGCACATCCCTAACCAACCAACCAACTAGCTCAATTTAGAACCTCAACTGTGCTGAGGAAACTGCACAGCTGTGCCACTACCATTAACGTTCACAGACTACCACGCTACCTGGCAGATTTCTGCATTTCCACAATATAAATGCCGCACAGTATTGCACACTTGAATCAATTCAAGCTGCATGCAGTCAATATCAGTCACAGTTGACATCAGATGACACAACTGTTGTATGGCTGTCTGTGCCAAGCCACTTGTCACTGATCCAAGTTTCATTCCAAACTGACAAAAAACAACCACAAAATGCATTGTTTACAAAGCACTTTCTGCATGTGAAAAAGCAGTTGAAAACAAATGCACAGTTCAAAAAAAATTCTTTGTAGAAACTCGCAGTTAACTTCTCAACACATTCCAATCTAGCACCAGACACAGATCCATTCATCCATTCTGACCATCAATCACTATCTGCTGTTGGTTGTTCAGTATAGAAATATTATTCCTGCTACACTAAAAAGCTATAATACGAGACTTTGTACGAGGCAAAAAGTAAATGATGCTGCAGTGTTTCAGCCATTATGATTAATAATTAATTCAAGGAACAGAGTAAAAAGTCTAACCATTATTCCCTTGACCAAAGTGTGCCTAAATTTCCATAACAGTAATATTAAATATATTATATACACTGTGTTCAGAAAAAAAAACACCCACTTATATTTTCGATTATAACTCCGGTGTTTCTTGGTCGATTTTTATAATTTTTATACCAGTGGAAAGAGAAATGAATACCCTACAATTTACTTACTTACAATATTGATGACGTCATAACTGCGTCACCTTGCACGCCACAAAAGTTTACTTCATAGAGTTACTTCTTAACATTAAATATATTGAGTTTTGAATTGAGGTTGAAGATAAAATCTTGATCAAAAACCTGTGAAAATTTAAAAAAAAATTCTGCCAGAAGACTGACAAAAATTCTGTACAAAGAAAAATAAAAAAGACGAACATTAGATGTTCGTCTTTTTTATTTTTC
>Ga0209145_1000190_pt1 | contig 12152 bp, 8 predicted proteins | sample WorMetfiPIANOSA2_FD_187396 | JGI IMG/M metagenome (GOLD analysis project Ga0209145, IMG submission 187396) | Marine gutless worms symbiont microbial communities from Max Planck institute for Marine Microbiology, Germany - Olavius filocauda... | ecosystem: Host-associated > Annelida > Digestive... | reverse complement strand
ACCATATTCTCATGACCTGGCACACAGTGATTATCACCTGTTTCCAAATTTAAAGAAACACTTCCACAGACAGAGATTTTCAACTGATAATAATGAGCTCAAGTATGCTACTGAAGAGTGGTTGAAGGGGCAGTCAGAACTATTTTATTTACTAGCATTGAAAAACTCTGTGATAGTTACCAACTGGGCATTGACAAAGGCAATGAATATGTTACAAAATAAATATGTGCTCGCTTGTCCATGCCTTGTCTAAATAGGTTAGGCTCAAAACTTTTTTTTGTATAATTCACATAAGGTTGTATTAAAACCACAGTACAAACAACAAAAGGCCGTAACATGGACTTACATGCATCGGAGAAGCTGCATCAGGCTGTACACTCTACAATGCACAAATTCTGATAAAACAGCAATTAGACAAATTCACACACAATGCATAACAGCAGTTCTACGGTATTATGCACTAAATAAGCATTAAGCATTAGATTCTTACAAAAATAATTAAAACAAATGACAACAAAAGAATGCCAAGAAAAGTATTTAATTCAACCACTGCTAGTGAGTAGACTTTGACGTCCCACTCGACACATAAGAGGTCATTTCAAAGACAAGTCTTTCCAGGCAATCGATTGCAATGGTACTGAAAATCAAACAATAACTAAACAATACATAAAAAAACAAAATAATTAACCTATGACTAACAAACTATGCCTAGTTGAGACACAAACACAATCAAAAAGAAACTAAACCTAAACCAACAGGCCATAGTTCATCTGTAAGAACTGCTCATATGAGTGTCGGGTACAACTATGGTACACAACACAGCACAGCTCTGATAATCTTCCCTTTTAGCCTCCAGACAATCATCATAGCTCTGATACTGTCTGCTGGAGGGTAGGGGCTTCAACTACTGTTGGTGAAAACATATTTTTGTTATATCTTTACCAGTTGTAAGATTTCCTAATTTTAGTTCTACATCTTAATTACAGACTTAAAATTAAATTTTAAACATAAATTTAGACTCAAAATATTTAGTTACACGTGACAAGTCAGTTATGCACAGCACTGATTGATTGATTTGCTTTTTCAAATGTATGAAACAAAACTGAGCACCTTCAAGTCAACAATGAGAATGCCAGTTTCTGACAGTGAACATACCTTGAGAAGTGAATACTGGCATCCAGCAATGACAAAGCACAGCCAGAAGATGGCGAAGTCATGGAAGAAATCATGTGCTAACAGTATACTGCCCAAGAAGCACACACCAAGAGCCAGTAGTATAGATATCACCATCTCTGGCACAGTATTCCTGAAATGGCAACAGAAAATAAATATACAAGAAGCTGCTGTGATACAGTTCACCATACCACAGTGAACAGCACAATCAGTATGTGTGGTCAGCAGTCCCATAACACAACAGCACACATGCACAGTGGCAGTAACAGTCAGTTACACATGAGAAATATATCACGAGGACATGATACATGATTTCCTAGTAATGACTAATGAGGGACATAAACACTAACTTAGTTTCACAGGTGTACTGTATAGGCATTTGCTTTGTTAAGAACTGCAACTGCAATCAGCAAAACTCCAATTTATCCATTTTTTAACTACCTTTTCGATCTATATTCACACCTAGCATTGTCATAACACAACTTAAAATCTGCAGGAGATTTAACATATAGCACAGAATGCTAGTCAACAAGCAGCATAAAAATTAAGTGTGACAGAACACTCTTTTCACAATGAGAAACACTGCTGAACGTGTACAATACCTATCAAGCATTGCTAGCAATTCAAGTCGATCCAACTGCACTTTTACACATTTATTTGGCAGAATCTGCAGTATGTAATAACGTTTCGGCCGCTTTCCAGCAATGCTCGTCTCATTGGTGATGGAGTCACTGCTGCTGCTGCTGTCGGCACTTGACGTCGACGACGACGAGTTGCCACGACAACAGCTAGCATTTACATTGTCTCCAGTGCCAGAAGAGTTGGTCGGCCTCAGTGACGACTGTCTGCGCAGGATGTCCAGACCGGGGAAAGTTGAATCGTCTGAACTAGTGTCTCTGAAATTGTCAAACAGCAAACCAGAAATTAGCATTAGCTCTGCATAGAGGATAATTCAATACCGGCTACAACGTAGGTCAGCAGCTATATTCAATTAATGCTTATGCCACACTGTGATATCAACGCAACGTTATCAACTAGCAGTCTAGTGCTGGATATTAGTACAAGAACATGTTTAACAGCATGTAAGTAAGGATGTTTCTATCCAGCGCCAGGAAAGCAATAGTCACTAGGTGCCGTATGATACCGTAGTCTGATAGTCTTCAGCATGTATGATATTCTTAACATAGAAACTAACATTATAGCAGTAGAAATAAAACTGCCAACAATAAAATATGCTTTACGAACACTAATTGTAACCCTAATTTCAGCAAACCTTAGACCTAACTAATTATATCTACACAACATGTTACACTGTACAAGTATGAACAGATCTGCCACTGTCGTTTATATACAGAGATATAGTGCATCAAACATATATTATGATAACTATTGTCAAAAGTTTTCAGCACAAACCATTTGACATTAAAATTGTGCTGAGGTGACACAATGGTCAAATCCCAAGAAAGCAAAAGCTAGAAACACAGAAAAATTAAGATTAATCAAATAAGAATTTTTTTTTAAATCCTTAGAAAAAGGGTAAAATGATCACACAGCAAGATATTATTTGGAGAAAAATGACTACTGTGGCATCGTTTTTCTAGCACAATGAACAGATGAATCAAAACATTGGACTTGTGATTTACTGGTCATGAAGAAAGTAACGGCCTAAAATACTGGAAGATTATATAATAACAGGCAGTTGAAACTGCAACCAAAAACCTACCCCTTCAATTTATCAATTTTATCTTGCACCGGTGCGGCAACCACTGCAACACCACTTTCGCCGAATGTATATGACAGCCAGTTACCTGAAACATAAGCTTTTACCTTTTTCACTATATACATGCAATATGTCTCAGAAGTATACTGTAACTAAGTTAATTTTATATCTGTATGCCCCGTATCTGTCTGCAGTGTGATCTAAAAACACTGCAGTCATCAGAAGGCAACATTTCATGTTGGTAGACATTGTGGCCGCTAGCAGAACACTACAACTGCATCGGCGTATCTTATGTCTACCGTAATCTGCAGACACTGTATACACAACGCTAGACTGCCAGCATTTAACATGTTGGCCGCCAACAATGAGATATCTTGTCATATATTCTGTTACGTCACATGCCACTGATAAGTTAACTCGTCATATACTGTAAGGCAATTGTAGTACCTACTGGCATAGCAGTAAGTGGTCTGGACCTCTAGTGAATGACAAAGAACATCTTTTGACAGTCATTACTTTTTTTGCCATTGCCACAAACAGGCTAGTAATGGCGGCGAGCAGATGACAAACATGCCTTTCTGTTGCTGACGTTCTAAGATTGTTAGATATGTCAGAAGACGAAAATTTTGATGCAGATAATAGCGATAGGGACTCGGATTATGGGCCAACTAGTTATGATTCAGGTGACATTGAAATATACAACATTTGTGATATTGGTATTGCTACAGCTGCCATACTCTCCAGCAACTTGGTTGGTGTGTAGGTAATAACTGGCAGTGGCACAGTAACCAATGTGTTAAAAGTGCAGTTCTGAAACACTCAATGTCATCAAGCTGTGCAACAAATCGACTGGAAATGCATAACCCAACACAACTGTGAGGCTCAGTATTAGTAATCTCACTTACAATAAATCACTGATAGTATACAAAAAAACATATTTTACACGTTCTCTTAATTTATTCATGATAGTATGTTACACTGTTTATCACAAGTAACATAAATAAATCATCAAACGTCATTATAGTCTTTTGCCAAAATTAACTTACAATGCTCAGAAACTTATTATTAATACCACAAGTAAGCAAAACAGTAAATGCAGCACAGAAGTATAACAAAAATCAAAGCGTGTGAACAAATTTACAGCATAACACTGAAGCATGCGCACCATATTCATCTTGGAAGCAGTGGACGGCACCTTCAGTTGTATCATCATGTGACTTAGCTATATGTCGACTGGGAGGAACATCATCAGCAGCCGCTTCAACGCTCTTTCCTGGTCGTTCTGAGTGGGATGAACCACACCATGAGTTTCTACCACTTTGAGGCCCTGAAGAATGCCGCAACCTGATCCAACAAGGCATACACAAATAGTATTATTATTAAACACTCTTGGTTTGGATGAATCTTGAATCTTAATGCTAGATCACCTGCAGACAACATTGCAAATTGAAAATAACCAGCCTAAATAACGAGCTTAACTAGATCAGCAACGTAGAAACAACAAAGTCATCACTGTATGTGGAAAGACTACTAGCACATTAGTACAGCGAGTACAGCTATATGTGCGTGCACGCATATGCAAACCTCTGCAGAATAAGCTGCACTTCCACTGTACTGATATATCAATGGTGACCTATGTGCATCCAGCAACAATGAATTTTTCTTAGACTTTTAAATGCATCAAAATCAAACAGTCAAAGTGCAACTACTTTTTGCAGTATCATCTGATGCAAAAACTAACTGCTTGTAATCAGAATACCATATTATTAAGAGTTTGTTAGTAATGACTAAGATTACTTGACAACTGAATCCACTAGAAAACCAAACACAGTGCCATAAACTCAATAATACTCCGTTCCTGGCTAGCTACGACACTTGACTTTTCAGTGGCATCACATTGCTGTGCTCCTGATTCGCTTGCGATAGACATCAGGGTGCATTAAAAATTTTGTATTTTAACTGTATTGTATTGTAAAGTGTGACAGAATACATCTACACACCTCCACCACGAGGTGGACTCGGCAGGAGCAGCAGACTCCAGTTCTGAATGTTCAGGCAGCAAAGCAAGCAACTCATTGTGATTGGATGTTGACGACTCTTGACTGCTGCTTGTCACGTGTGGCTCCAACTGTATAACTGTGCTCGGTTCAACACCCGTCGACCACTTGTGACTGGAATGTCGAACTTTCAACAAACCATCTCGATAGTCTACAACAATCAAGTACGCTGCGGACTGCAATATGACAGCTTTTTTGTATAATCACTCTGTATCCATTCTTGTACGTGCATACATGCCGCCCAACACAAGGAGACTCGATGTCTTGTTGTCTTGTTATTACTTTTCCAGTGTGAAAGAGTCACATGCGCATTCATGACTTATCTTGTCACATCTTTCTAATGCTGCAACAAGATGTGGTGACCCAATGTCATGTCTCACCATTGTGGCAACATGCACTATGAAATGGGGTTAACACCACTCTAACTGCTACTGACAACAGTTGATAACTTACTTACTTACTAAAACCAAAGTACATGATAATGTACACGATGCAAGATAACAATACAGCCTTGATGTTCGTAAACAGACTGCAGCATATCTGTCATTGGTGAATGTTGCAGAATAAAAACATTAGCATTAATGTTCATTAATGATTTTATTCTCGACATTGATAACATCCATTAACAGACATCTGACTGGTAATGCAAGGTAAGGCGTGACAGCATCCATTCCAAATTAAGAAAACCAACTAATACCAACTAATAAAGTATCTGTAAAACAGTGGCATGTTAGTCACAATGTTTACCAAGTTACATGTTATTGAATACTATGAGTATAGTGCAGTTACAAACTGAACGTATTCCCAATAATTACCTTCAGACCTTGACCTGCACTGCACCTCACGTCGGGTTCGAGGCGTTCCTGGACGTTCTGATACCCAACGTCGGGGAGAGTTTCGCTCTGACTCTGCTGCAATACAGAAATCACAATGTAACCATCACACACTTACCATCACTAAACCACACAAAGATAATAACAGGCTATCGGACTTAAGTCATAAATGCGACGTCGATAAGTTGCTGTCAACCACATAATCAAAAAAATTGAGCAAATCAACAGATATCATAGTAATATGAAAATAATAAATCTTGTTCTTTATACAACGGCCACAAAAATATTCAATAAAAAAGTAATTCTCATGTCTACAAAACAGCTATTTAGTTGGTTTACCGCATGATAAAAACACTCAAATACAGAATAAAACGGATAAATACACAAAAATGGTTTGAACCTTAACAATCCAATAAAGAAGTCGTCACACAATACTTTTAGCATGCTGTTTTTGCTGATGAGTAAATTCTTGAATACACTGAAAATGTTAGGCCACGCACCTCGTGCAAGTAGTTCAGACTGTAGTTTATCAAGTTCTAAATTCATGTCATGCTGATTCGACTTGTTCAGAATTTGCAGCATTCGTGACCGCAACTGATTCTCAATTGCATCTAAAGACAGCTGTCGACATGCCCTTCTACGAGCTCCTACCAAAAGCCCACAACCACGCAGATGTATACATTACAACTATTACACTGCTAATGTAAGCAAAAATATGTTTGCATGTTTGCTGATCAATGGGAACCAGTATGGATGCCCCAATTGCAAGTAGGCCTATTAAGCTAACGAAATACTTGTCAAAGTCAAACTAATATATAATAAATGTCAAATGATTTGTTTGTTCATATTATTCAGAGAATGTGATATATTCAATTTCTGATATTCGAGTCCTTGAGATTTAACACTACATTGCATTACGGGTGGCCATGATTTATTTAATTTCAAATACAACTTGTGGAAACCATTTTATACCTTATCTGAGCTTGTATTCATTTGCGGCATGTTCACATTCACTAATGTTGTAATTCGCATAATTTCAGTAGAAATTTGTCATTAGATATGATACTCAGTATTTGATAATACTACTATCGAAACTTCTCAATACTATTTGTTACCGAGTACAAGCAAACATACAGCAACTAAATGTTGTGAAATAATAACTCGCAGTTCTACTTAGTTAATTGCAGAATAAAAATGGTAAAATGTAACAAACATTTACTCGTCACTGAAAGAGTTAATTAATACATCAAACAGCATCTCCAACCAGCACAGAGATCCATAGCTCCTCTTGCGATAATGTTACAATGTTTGTCAAACAGAAGACTTTCTCTAACTTATGGCAATCTTCTTGACAATAAAAATTCACAAAAAAGCACGTGAAAGCTGAGAAATTACCCGAATGACTCCGTGGATGGTGGTCAGAGCGACACTTGGGAATGGCACCACGACTTCGCTGCAACTCCAAAAATCGGCATTCTTCGTCAGAGAGTTGTGGCGCAGACTTCAACTGGCTGTCTTCCCCAGAGGTGTCCCTTACCGGGTCCTGGCTGCATAACGAACACCTGGATGCTGACGTGCACTTCTTGGCAGTCTCTGTGCTCTCACCAGTAGCACTGAATTGCAACTGCCCAGCAATGGGCAAATGGCTTTGTCCATGCTCGCTGCTGTGACGAAGCCGTAATGGAGTGGCATAACTGTCGTTTGTTAGAGTTCCTGACGAGTCAGTTGCATCAGTGCATGATCGCACATCGTCTAGGACACATTTACGGACACATGTTCACGTAACTCTACTGCTCTCACAGTGACAAGACAAGACAAGGAATTTATTCACCAAGCAACATATGACAACAAATAACAATTATATAGAATGTGACAAAATGCTCTGGTAGGTTGCCAGTTATCTTGGTTGGACAATGGACACCAATAATAGTAAACACACAACACACTAATTAATGAACCACACTGCAACTGTGATCTTTTACTAGACTGAATGTGCTAACTAATTACAAGATTTAATCATTATAATTACTACACTTGTAATATATTACTTACGCTGTACTTTACTGCATTATAACTCAAAAATGTAAATACTATTACATGGTAATTTATATTCTGCCCATCAACTGACAGCATGTCAAGTAACAGCATCAGCATTTGGTAGAAAATAATTTGAAGGCCATGAATGACAATACTGCACCATAATCATTGTCCAACATGAATAAGCAGAATTTAACACGGAGATTGCTTTTTTCCAAATTTTCACAAAGAATTTCTGCCAAAGCTGAAAAAAATTATAGTATCTGGAAGAAAATTAATTAATTACACAGTATACATGACAACTTCTTTATTTACAGTAGACTAAAAATTAAGTAAATTTACATGTTTCAGCAATTCTGTTACATTAAAACACATAAGATCTGGCAAACTATAAACAGCACAGCACAATGCCAACTAACTTTCTGTCGTAAATATGATGAAAATTCCTCCATCCATATTAACCCGACTTGTTTCTTATCCCAAACCTACCACTGCCCAAAATTCCATGAAAATTCATGCACAACTTTTCAGCAAATCCTGCTTACAGAGCAATAAACAAACAAATCGAGGCAAAACCATCACGTCTTTGGCAGAGATACAGCCACGTCTAATTGCTTAAGGCAACTCTAACCCAAGTGACCTGTATTCAATTCATGCTGACAGCAACTAGAAAGTCTGATGTCATTAGGAAGGGCATCCGGCTAAAACTGCTCCAACGATCCGAAAACATCCCACCTTGCAGGTAGTTATGTTCAAGTTGTCGAATGGGGGAACACAAAATGTTAATAGTCATCTTTTTACCATGAACGCATATGCATAGTGCAGTATATGCTGTCGTGCGGTGTCTGTCTGACGTCCGCCTGTCACACTGGTGTATTGTGTTGAAACAACACAGCTCATCATCAAGCAATAGAGTATCTAGGCAACAATCCAGATTGTTGCCTAGATACTCTAGTTAACGGACACAAACATGGAACATATATTATTAGGGGATCCCATTATTCTGGGCATTAAAAAGGAGACGGGTGTTGAAAAAAAAAGAGGAAGATAGACCACATATGGAACAGCATAAGTTCACCAGTAACAGACGGTACTACACCCTGCTAGCTAGCACATGCAGCCAAGCAGCCGTCCTACTGCCTGCTGGTGCTTTCTGTGCAACACTATATCAACTGTTGACGTGAATAGGTGCAACATCCAGCTAGTCTCACGATAGAGTGTTGCGCAATATCTCTGTGACACCTGAGCTTCTTGTTATAGAAAACTGCAGTGTTATAAGATAACTGTAATTTAAAAAAAACATTACAGCCCTCCTTTTTAAAATAAAATTTGAAGCTAAAACTTGTATAAACTAATAAAACTGAGCGCCTATGTAATGCAGTGAATATGCATACCAGACGAGGGTGAGCCTTCACTGTCAGTGCTAAACAGCCAGTCAAGAGCCGCTGAGTTTGTTCTGTTAGCTTCAACTGCTGGATCATGGACACCATCACCAACTTCACTGCTGGTACTAGCACCACAGAACAATGACGTCAGTTTTTTGGAGGAAGATGTAGCAGATTTGCTTTTTCCATTCTTTCCAGTTCTCTTTCGAACAGTGTTCATCGATATGTCAGTAGCTGGCGTCAGAGTGTTACTCGACTCGGACCTATATTCCGTTGGACTATTGCCGCCACAAGCCTGATCAGTCATATCATCACAGCTTGTCATTGCAGACGCTTCGGGAACAGCAGAAGACAAAGACAGTTCATCAATCGAAATGTTACTGGCCTCATTTTCAGTAAGAATCTGATCATTAACAGTGGCCGAACACTCATTATCAGAACTCTGCAGACCAGTACTTGCTATGTCTGTTTGTATCACATGGTCTGGACAGTCAGCATTACCAGAGTTTGATGCCAAACTAGCTGGCTCAACAACAGCATGCACAATTGCACTTTCACTCAAAACTGTGCCGTCGACTGACAGTTTACGTTGTGTACGATTCTTATACATTTCTAGAGAATCTCGACTATGAGACAAAGACGACAGTCGGTTATCGGATCGTCTGCGTGCTTCAGTCAGATTTATCTTGAAAGGGCATGATGCATTCAATTTCAATTGCACAGAACTAGGAGGACCTGCAGCCTCCGACTCGGGACTTGTCTCCTTATAAGAACTGAGTGATGAAAGATCAGAATGAGCTGGTGACCCAACAGTTGCATGGCTTGAATTCGTAGTCTGCATAGCTAACGCTTCAGCTGGACGGTGAGAACAAGAACTACAGCGTGTCGACAGCAGTGCTGATTCAGAAAGCACGACCTGTGGCTCACGTGGATCGACTTCCACCAGAGACAGCGGCATGCCACAGCTGACACCACTGCTTGCTCGCCGCATAGCCCTCCGATGTCGATGTCCGTGACCTTTGCGTGATGATGTCAGTGTCGGTCGTAGTAGGGCACCATCTGGTGTTGATTCCATAACTGCACAATGTGCTGCACGTAAACTCTGCACCTGTCTATCACCTGATGATGAACTGACTGCAGACGAATGATGTTCCACTGGAGTTACATTGCCGATGGAAACAAAACACGATGACTCTGCAATCGGAACATTTAATGACTCCTTTGTCCTTGATGGCGGATGCAACCGTAGATTTTCTGAGCTGCTTGGCTTAGAATCGTGCCCTATAAGACACAGCAGCAAGAAAAGATTATCAATAATAATTATGAAAATTTTTCTGCATTCCAAAACGTTCTAATGTTTCCACTTGCAACTTTACACGAAAATAAGCATCTAAATACCATTTACAAAAAAACAACAGTCATAATGTACATTTCAATGTCAATTGTGAATTTATACAGCACAGAGTGTGTGCTAAGTGGTAACATCCAAATAAGTTCATGATCGACAACTGTCTGAAATGTTTGCTGCTGAGCGCGGGGTCACAGAGACTATCTGTAGAGTTCCAGACCTGCAACAGAGAAGGTCCAATGACCAAAAGTACTGAGCCGGTAATAGTCAGATTTCTATAGTGCCATAAGGTCATGACTTCAGAGGTGCTGGCGGCAATTCATGTCACTGTCAGTTGTATGCACGGCAGAACAGAAAGTCTTTAATCGTGATTTAAAAGTTCCCAATTGATGAGTCACTGTCTCTGACAGCTTTTGGAGTCATAAAGTGCTACCTGTAATGAACTCTCAAACTGTAAATCATACAGTAAATGCCACATAGTTACACAGCAGTCCAGTCTTAAATGGACTTCACAATTATGCTGTGCTACTAAACCTTGCTATATCACAGCCTGCACCTACTTTTATCAAGTAGACAAGATGAACGATCTTCTTTGATCATTTTCCTAATGTATTCCATTGAATCTGCAGGCGTCAGGGTGACTCTACGGCCACTGCCACTGCTTTCACTTGCTCGCGAGCTGCAGAGGACTGGAGGTGTCATGCTTGATGCGCGTGGCCAGCGACCAGACATATTTGTCAATGTTGTCATCTCTATTGCCTCCACTGGAGCACTAGAACAACATTACACTAACAATGCATTTGATGCAAAAACAAGTGAGGTGAGGTGGGAAGTGAAACCACCTCTTCAAGCCAGTATACCTCAGGAACATTTCTACCAAAAATTAAAATTTTATTAAAATCAGACAATGTTTGACCAAGCTATGGCTAATGAAAGACGGAGATGTTTTTATTGAGACACAGTGTATATAATAAGGACAACTAATATGATAAATTTTTAAACTGTTACTTGTTGTACTGTTATATAGGCCTATTACTGAATCTCAAGTAGTTTGTTAATCTGATTTTTTAAATTTTAGTTTTGAAATGTCTATTATTATTATTATTATTATTAGATCATCATAATGCAACAGTGCATAATTAACAGCAGCTATTGTATCAACTAATTATCACATACAAAATTATATATAATTAACATGCTTCAATCACCTGCTACAGCATTTTCCATCAGTAACATCACCTAACGTTTCACCGATTCTGCTATGGTTGCCATCAGTGTGATCTTGGCTCTCACTGTGATTACCAATATCTTCCAACTCGGGTTCCTCCACTGCCATGCCAGTGTCGTACATCACATGCAGCCGATAGTTCACAACTTTTATCAAAGCAAACAGCAGAAAAACAGCTATGCTGTACATGCCCCATATGAATGGTGTGAACGGAAAAATCTGCAAAATACAACAAACATGAAAATGAGCATTTAAAAATAGGGGATCGCTTGTTGCTAAAAACCGGCAACTGATTCTCGTAGCTATTTCCCTGATCTGTCTCGCGAGATTTAGCCGATGTTCCGTCTGCACAACAGCCTCTGACGCTGCCG